>Ga0206908_1022_pt1 | contig 31193 bp, 34 predicted proteins | sample Alteio_BWOrgHeat_78_FD_152979 | JGI IMG/M metagenome (GOLD analysis project Ga0206908, IMG submission 152979) | Enriched cells from forest soil in Barre Woods Harvard Forest LTER site, Petersham, Massachusetts, United States -... | ecosystem: Environmental > Terrestrial > Soil > Temperate forest >... | reverse complement strand
ATAAATCGCCGAATTGCTGCGCAACAGTTTTTGGCAAAGCAAAAATATTTTTAGCATCCAGGTTGGGAAGACTATCAATCACAATTGTATCTGTATCATCCAACGTATGATTAAACTTCAACAATGCCTCTTTTTCATTTACATCAAACAACGCATTTGGAACAAGCGTCGATTTTGCATTAACAAACGCAAGTGTTACTTTTTTATATGGGTAACTTAAAATGTGTGATTGCTTAATGCAATTGTTTGCAAGGGCAAGTAATACATTTGGATTGAATGCCTTCTGAAATCTGAATTGTTCAAGCGCAATTATTTTATTGTACACATCATCCCAGACTGCAGCGGAAAGTCCTGCATTTCCCACTTGGATTGCCACCCGGTAATTTTTAGTCTGATTGCCTGCAAAAAGTTCATCAACCAGGCTAAGCACCTGTGTAATACGGCTATCTGTTTCAGTCATCATGCGTAAAACAAAACTACAAATAATTATCGTTTAATTGACCAAAGGCTCTCTGCATGCTTTGCGCAAAACGCTGCGTACCCTGCAGTTAAAAGCAATTTTCAATTAACCGTTGAGAACGCAGATAAAAAGAAAAAACAATTCAAATTCATCCTATCTTTAAAGAAAATGACCGTCGCCCAATTCAAAGAGGTATTATTAAAACAGTTTTCATATGAGCCGACTCCGGGACAGGTGGCGCTTATCAATAAGATTACCGGCTTTTGTACAGATGCACAATCAGCGGATATATTTGTTTTAAAGGGTTATGCCGGAACAGGAAAAACAACAATCATTAGTGCACTGATTAAAAGTTTACCCGCTATTAACCTCAAGTCTGTTTTACTGGCACCAACCGGACGGGCAGCAAAAGTACTTTCCAACTATTCCCAAAAGCAGGCGTTCACCATTCATAAAAAAATTTATCGTCGCGTTACTACAGCCGATGGAGGCGGACGTTTTGTTGTTCAGCCGAATTTGCATGCCAATACATTATTCATTGTGGATGAGGCTTCCATGATTTCAAATGGCGGTGGCTTGAGCGGGGGATTTTCAGGGCAGTCTAGTTTATTGGATGACTTGTTGAATTATGTAAATGCAGGAATAAAATGCAAGCTTATTCTCATTGGTGATACTGCACAATTACCGCCGGTTGGTTTGAATATCAGCCCCGCACTCGACCTGGACTATTTACGAAGTTCCTATTCACAGACAATCGATTCTACTGAGCTCAAAGATGTCGTCCGTCAGGATGAAGGCTCTGGCATTTTACTGAATGCAACAAATCTCCGTTTGCAATTGCTGAACAATAGTGCTGATTCATTAAAATTTATTACAGAAGATCAAACGGATATTGTGAGACTGGATGGAAACGACCTTGAAGATGCCCTGAATACAGCTTACAGTAAATATGGTGTAGAAGGAACTGCTGTAATCTGCCGGTCGAATAAACGCGCCAATCAATACAATCAGCAAATCCGCGCACGGATCCGCTGGCAGGAAAGTGAAATTTCTGCAGGTGATTACCTGATGGTCGTAAAAAATAATTATCACTGGCTTCCGGATGAATCCAAAGCGGGCTTCATTGCAAACGGCGATATTATTGAAGTATTAAAAGTAAGCTCGGTAAAAGAGCAATATGATTTCAGGTTTGTAGATGCACAGATCCGGATGGTTGATTATCCCGATGAGCTGCCTATCGATGTGAAACTGATTCTTGACACACTTAATGCTGAAACTCCTGCCCTGACCAGCGAACAAAATAAAAAAATATACGAAGGAGTTTCCGCAGATCATTCAGATATAGGAGACCGCAGAATGCGCCTGGCAGCTGTAAAAAAGGATCCTTTCTTTAATGCACTTCAGGTAAAATTTGCATATGCCATCACGTGTCACAAAGCACAGGGCGGACAATGGGAAACTGTTTTCGTAGACCAGGGTTACCTGACCAAAGAAATGATCAACATTGAATTTTTACGCTGGCTATATACAGCTGTTACGCGTGCAACGGAGAAATTGTACCTGGTGAATTTTAATAAAGATTTTTTTGAGGAGAGATAAGCCATTCAGATCAGGACATCAGCAGTTCATACGGAATTCCCAATCCATCGTGTAATGCCTTGATTACACTTTTTGATAACTCTCTCTTTTTATTCAGCACGGCAGATACAACACTCTTATTCCCACCAAAATATTTTACCAGGTCCTTTTGACTTAAACCTTTTTCTTCCATAATGTACTTAATGGCTGAAACAGCATCGGGTGCCTCTATTGGATAATGGATGGATTCGTAAGATTCCACTAATGTAGAAATGATATCCAGTTCATCAAATTCCTTTGTTTTTTCTTTGGGATCAATTGCAATCAGCTCATCAATTCTCTTGAGCGCTGCGCGATAGTCCCTCTCTGTTCTGATTGGATTTATTTTCACTTGCCAGTTTTTAAATTGTTTTAACGTCTATTCTGTCATATTGCTTATGTGTTCCTACAAATCGGATAAATACTTTTTGCATTTTAAAAACTATGTAAACAATCAAACGGTAATTATTGCCCTTTATGTTAAAAACAACCCTGTTGCCTCCCACAATACTGGCATCTCCGAATAGTTTTTTAACATCATGCGTATTTTTCCATTCTTGTTTTTCCACTATTTTATGCCATGTCTTTAAAGGCACTTCTGCATCATTATATTTTTCCCAGAATTCCCGTAAAGTGCTTTTGGCAATTATTCTCATTAGTATAAAGATACAAAATAAACATAAAGTTTACAAATTGTAAACCACGGTTTCTCAACTTTTAATACAAATGCCTAAAGTCCTCACCCCGTCTCGCGAAAAGCGATCCACCCCTCTCCAGAAAAGGAGAGGGGAAATGCAAAATCATTCCCTCTCCTTTTCTGGAGAGGGATGTCCGAAGGACAGGATGAGGACTCAGGCATCCCAAATTCTCGCTCACAAAACAATAAATCTTATCTTCGTACTACTTCATGCAAACCGAAGAAATAAAATTAGTAAACCCCAAAGATTGGGTAAAAAATTACGGCAATGAGCTATACGGTTTCGCGTTTTCCAAACTGAGCAAACAGGAAGTTGCGGAAGACCTGGTGCAGGATACTTTTTTATCGGCGCTGAATGCAATGGATTCTTTTAAGGGAAAAAGTTCAGAACGCACCTGGTTATACACGATCTTAAAAAATAAAATTGCTGATTATTACAGAAAAGCTTCCACACGTTATGAAACAGCAGCAAGCAAACTTGCTCCGGCAGAAAATTCCAACCAGTTTGTGGATTCTTTATTTTCTGACAGCGGGGAATGGAATGAAAAAGGAAAACCAAATGACTGGGGCATAGATTACACCCAACCCATTGAGGACAAAGAATTTCATTCTGTCCTTGAAAATTGCCTTGGCAAGCTTCCGGAAACATGGAATTCCGTTGTAAACCTTAAATTCATTGAAGAAGAGGATACTGATAAAATTTGTAAGGATTTGAACATTAGTACATCTAACTACTGGGTGATTATGCACCGCGCTAAATTACAGCTGCGCGCTTGCATTGAAAAGAACTGGATTAAAGCTTAAACATGTTTAGCAGACTGATACATTATTTATTTACGCACTGCAAAAAGGCAACGTTCCTGATGGATAAAGAATATGAAACGACTTTGTCCGGAAGAGAAAAGCTGCTGCTGAAATTTCATTTGCTTATTTGCGATGGATGCAGGCGATATGAAAAGCAAAGTCTGTTCTTAAATAATGTCCTTAAAAAACACGCCTCCGCCTTTAAGCCTGATACGAATTTGAAGCTTTCAGAAAACTCCAGAAGCAGAATTGAACTGAGCATTCAGGAAAAAATTCGCAATTCGTAATCCCGATAGCTATCGGGATACATTTGCAATTTTTCAAATCCGGATTCCTATCACGGTCATATCATCGGTTTGCGTTTCACTTTTCATCCACTCCAGCATTGTGTAATAGAGCGCTTTCTTTTGTTCAATCATGGACTGGGAGCTGATTTCGGAGAGAAATTGCTTAAATGGCGGATAATAAAATTTCTTGCGGTCTGTTCCGCCTTTCTGATCTGCATAACCATCCGTAAATAAATATAAAACGTCCCCTTTTTGTAATTGTAATGAATGCTGCTGAAATAGCTGGTTACACTGGCTACCCATAGCAATCCGATCTGCTTTTATTTCTGCAAGTTCATTTTCGCGAACAAAATAAACGGCATTATGCGCAGCGGCACACTGCATTTCAAATGTTTTTAAATCTATTGAACAAAGTGCAATGTCCATCCCGTTCTTAAGAGACATTTTTTCATTTTCATTCCTGAACGTATCAGCGATTGAATTATTCAGCTCAGCAAGGATTTGTCCGGGTTCTGATATTTGTTTCACTTTCACAATATGATCAAGCATATTATTTCCCACCAGCGACATGAAGGCACCCGGAACACCATGTCCTGTACAATCCACAACCGCGATCAGCACTTTATTATCAAACCTGTGGAGCCAGTAAAAATCCCCGCTGACAATATCCTTTGGTTTAAAAAAAACAAATGACTCAGGAAAGGCTTGCTTAATGTCTGCTTCATGGGAAAGCAATGTCTCCTGGATATACTTTGCGTATTCAATGCTGTCCAGGATGTTGCGATTTTTTATTTCAATCTGGTTGTAAGCCGTTTTGAGTTCAACATTTTTCAGTCGTTCAATTTCCGATTCATTTTTCATCGATTCAATCTGGCGAAGCAGGATCATATTCTCCACTCTTTTGGCAGATTCCAGGTTTGAAACTTCTTCCTTCAATTCGTAATGCCTGCTAATATTATCCAATGCGGCTTTATAATCACCTAATAAGCGATAGGCATCAGCCAGCAATTTGTAACAAGCCGATTGCTCTTTCTTTGTCTTCAGATCATTATAAATAAACAATGCACGTTTCACCTGGTCAATTGCCTCCGGCAACATTCCTCTTACCAGAAAAAGCCGTCCGATATTCTGCAATCCGGCTGCTTCAAATTTCCGGTCCCCATATTCAACTGCAATCTTCATACTCTGCATGAGACATTCTTTCGCGTTTTTGAAATCACCCAGCTCAATATAGCAGTCGCCAATATTATGAAGTGTAGAAGCCGTGCTTCTGATATCACCGATTTCATGTTTAATAGAAAGGCTCTGGATATAACACTCAATCGCTTTTTCGTGATCATCTCGCACCATATAAATACCGCCAATTCCATTCAGCACCCTTGCCCAGATACTTTTATCATTCAGTCCCTTTGCAAGCAACTCACTTTGAGAATAATAATTTAATGCGTTATCATAATCTTTTATAGAAGCATAAACACTCGCAATATTCAGCAATGAAGAAGACCGATCAGGAATACTGTTTATTTCCTCACGGATATTTAACGCTTTCAGATGATACAGGAGCGCATTTTCATAATCACTCATCAGAAAAAAATCAGTTCCTATACAGGAATAAATTGCCGCCATTCCTTTGTGATCATTTAATGATTCAAAAACAGGAAGTGCATCAAAGCAATGTTTAAGTGAAACATCGTAGCTGGAAACCAACTGATGGCATATCGCCAGGTTTCGCAAGCTGTATGCTACCCCATTTGTATAATTCAGTTTGGAAGAAAGATCATAGCCTTCATGGGCCAGCTCCAGCGCGCGCTGGGTATTTGAGTTACGGATACTCCACGATTCTTCATTGATGAAGTCGGCACGTTGCTGTGAGGTTATTTTATTTATTACATTATTTTCAGACACCAAAATCAGTTTAAGCCACGAATTAAAATCAGCGTGAAATACCCGCTATATTCTTATTCCTACCACAAGCATGTCATCTATTTGTTTTTCCTCTCCCATCCAGTCGGCCATTCTCTTTTCCATTATACTTTTTTGCTTTTCCATTGACAATGTACTCATATCGAGTAACATTTTTTTAAATGGTTCGTAATAGAACTTCTTTCTGTCGGATCCTCCCTTTTGATCAGCAAAACCATCTGTAAAAAGATAAAGGCAATCACCCTTTTTCAATTTTATCCGGTGATTGTTAAATTTAACAGAAGCACTGTTTCCCAACGAAATATTATCTCCTTTATATTCGGTAAGGACACCATCAGAAATAATATACAAAGGATTATGCGCCCCCGAAAAAAGCATTTCCGTTTTTGTCTTTGCAAAAGAACACAATGCAATATCCATGCTATCCCGTAATCCGCTCTCATCATGCGATGCAAGTGTACGCTGAAAATAATGATTCGCTTCATTCAATATGAAAGCAGGATTCGGCATCCATTGATTGGAGGCGACCTGGTTCAATAAGCTATTTGACACAACCGACATCAATGCACCTGAAACTCCATGTCCCGTGCAATCTACAGCCGCAACTAGAACTTCATTTTCCTTTTCGAACAACCAGAAAAAATCCCCGCTAATCACATCCTTCGCGCGGTGAAAAATAAATGAATCAAGGAAATGATGTTTCAAATTACTTGGATGGGGTAAAATGGAATCCTGGATATGTTTAGCATAATCAATATTTTCCATGATGCTCCTGTTCTTCTCCTCGATGTATTCGTTCAGTTGCTTCAGCTCATCATTTGAAACCCGGTGATGTTCACTTTCCTGCTTAAGTGTATCCACACGATGAAGCACAAGCAGATTTTGCTTTTTGCGTTCCGATTCTTCATTGAAGTTCTTTTCTTTCAGCGAATGAAATTTCTTGTGAAATTCAAACGCATTCTCATAATCGCCTTTCTGGGCGCTCAGATCCGCAAAAAGCTCATAGCTGGTTGACAAGACCGAATCAAGATTAAGCGAGTTTCCAATTTCAATTGCTTTTAAAATAAACTCTTCGGCACTTTGTAATTCCTTTTTCTTTACCGCCAGTGTCGCGAGACCGATCAGGCACTTTGCTTCTCCGTGCCGGTAACCTGTATTCAACGCAATTTCAAATCCTTTTTTATAATGCTCACGGGATTTTTCAAAGTCATTCAGCTTTAAATACAGCTCTCCAAGATTATTGTGGCAATTGGGAATCACCTGTATGTCCATATGAGCCGTATCCGCTTTGAGGCTTTTATCATAATACGTGATCGCCTTTTCATACATTCCTTTCATCGCATAAATGCTGCCAATATTTCCATAAACAATGGAAACACTTTCAGTGATACCGGAAACTTTTCCAAACAACTCTTCCCCTTTCAGATAAAAATCAAGAGCTATATCCAGTTCATTTGTCATGGCATAAATGCTTCCGATATTTAAAAGCGCACTGATCTCACCGCCCTTATCATCAATCTGTTTTCTTAAATTCAATGTGAGTAAATGATATTTCAGGGCATTCTCATAATCGCCCAACGCATAAGAATTATTACCAAGCACATTTAAAACAAAAGCCTCACTGACTTTATTATTAAGTTGCCGTGCCAGTCCGAGTGCTTCAATAGCCTTCTGAAAACTAATATCGTGATGCGATAGTTTTAATTGCAGATATGCTGTTGTCTTTATCGATTCCAGGTAACCTAACTGGTCATTACACGACTTTGCCAGCGCACTGCTTTCCTGGATAAGTGATAATGCTTTATGAATATCCACCCCGCGCAGTTCCCAGGCGAGTTGATTTAATAAATCGACCCGTTCAAAGGCATTTGTCGCCTTCTCCAGCTTTAACTCTATGGATTTTAAATTATTACTCACTTTCAAATATTACAGTTAATGTTTAACCGGGTAAAATCATCCTAAAAAAATTTACATTGAAATTTAAAATAACTATATTCGCCTTGCTTTATTAGTCAGGTTAGTCGTGTGTATTCAATTTCTTATCATGTTGATTTACACTTTAACCGAATAAAATTAGCAATATTAAAATCAGATTAAACCTTTATGAGCACAAATATTTTCTTAGTCCCAACCGATTACAGTAAAGTCGCAGAATGTGCGGTTAATCACGCTACCAAACTGGCTCAGACACTCAACGGTGAAGTACGCCTGTTGCATGTTGTTGCCAAGGATAAAGACGTTGAAGAAAACAAAGCAAAACTTACAAAGCTTTGTGCAGAATATAGCAAAGCAGGAAATATAAAAGTCGATTTCACTGTCCGTGTCGGAAATATTTTTGACGACATTGGCAAAGTTGCTTCTGAAATAGGTGCCCAGCTTATTATCATGGGAACCCATGGCGTGAAAGGCTTTCAGCATATCACAGGAAGTCATGCACTTAAAGTGATTACCAATTCCAAGGTTCCATTTATCGTAGTTCAACAGCGGAATATCCGTGAAGGCGCTTATGCTAAAATTGTTTTGCCTCTGGAATTAGCTAAAGAAACGAAGCAAAAAATTGCCATCACTATAGCGATGGCAAAATATTTTAATTCGAAAGTCTATGTATTCTCTCCGCTTGAAACGGATGAGTATCTAAAAAACACTGCAACGCGCAACCTGAATTATACCAAGAGCGAGATGCAAATTCATAAAGTTCAGTTCGAGACAGCTACCGCTGAGAAGTCAGGAAATTTTGTAAAGCAACTTTTACAATACGCTTCAAAAATTGATGCTGATCTGATCACCATGCTAAATATCCAGGACATTGGATTAACGGAGTTTATTGCCGGTCCCGACGAGCAACAGGTGATTACAAACGAAACACAAATACCAGTGCTTTGTATGAACCCTGTGAATGTTACCGTATCCACGGGAAGCATTTTATTTTCTTAAGATTTAACAGCTGATTTTTTACTCATTGGAGGATGGCGCAAGCTCATCATCGTAACCTCCTTTATCAAGGCGGTCCTTTACCTCCTGCAGGTATTGCATTTTCTTTTCGTTCCTGCGTTTGATGCTGGTCTCCGTGAAGTAATGATGCTTCTCCAGGAAACGAACCTGGATTTCATCCCACTGGCGTTTAGAAGTAATCTTATTATACGTAACCATTTCCTGGCGCAATGAATCGGCCACATCATTTACATCATTGCGTCCGAGATAATCAAGATCTGCATCACACATGATTTGTTCCAAAAGGTCATTCGGCTTTTGTGGAACCTGAGTAGCCATTATCAGTCGTGTAACAACTGCAATTTGTTTTTTACTGTAACCGTATTGAGGTAATACTTCTTTTGCAATTTCCACTCCAATCTCTTCATTGTTATCATAACGTCTGATAAAACCTGCATCATGGAATAAAGCAGCTGTTTTCAATAATTCAATTTGTTCCGGATCAACATTTTCTGATTTGGCAATACGTTCAACAGAACTGCAAACATTTAATGTATGATGAACATTGTGATACGTTAAATTTTCAGGCAAAAACTCCGAGATCAGTTTCAGAATGTGCTGACCCATATCTTTATAGTTGATGCGGTTAGCAAGGTTTGTAGAAAGTATTTTAAAGAAATCGTCATTGGGTGCCCTGCCTTCCAGGTTAACAGATAAACGCGGTTTAATACGATCCACATAATACATTTCTATTTCGCCTTTATTCTTGGCCGTTATTTTACCTCTGAACGTACAATCGTAAAATGAATTTACATATCCATACGTTTCCCCCGAAATATTAATTTTTCCAGGCTCACTGCTGGATTCCATACGGGATGCCGTATTCACAGTATCTCCCCAGATATCATATGCAAATTTTTTACTTCCCACAATACCGGCAACAACCGGTCCGGTATGGACACCGATACGAATCTCCCAAAACTCTTTTCCCTTCGACATTTTTTCATGCTTCCACTCTTCCATAAAAGCCTGGATCTCCAGCGCTGCAAGAATAACATCTACAGGATTGCTTCGGTTACGGATTGGAATTCCTCCGGCGCACATATAGGCATCCCCTATTGTTTTTATTTTTTCAATTCCGTAACGACCGGTAATTTCATCGAATTTCCTGAAACAATAATCCAGCTCGTATACAAGTTGTTCAGGAGTTAACCGTTCTGCAATGCTTGTAAATCCCTTGAAATCAGTGAATAGTACACTCACCATTTTATAATGGCGAGGCGCAGCTTTACCGTAATTCTTAAGCTCCTCAGCCGTTTCAGTAGGTAATATATTCAGCAATAATTCTTCCGAACGTTTTTTCTCTTTTTCTCCTTCTTCTTTTTGTTTTGTTATGATATTGTTTTTTTCCGCCAGTTCAATTAACGCTGATTTTTTTTGTGTGTAACTGCGGTAGATCAAAATGGTCAGAAATAAAAAGGCAATCAATCCGGCAATTGAAATAGCAGAAATCAAACGCTGACGATTTGCTGCCAGCTCTTCATTTTTCTTTTCTTTTATAAGTATGTCATTTTCTTTATCCTTTTTTTCAGCATCAAACTTAGCCGTCAGCTCTGCGACACTCTTTGAGTTTTCTTTTATATGCACAGCATCTTTCACTTCACTGTATAAAAGATAATACTGGTAGGCCTTCTGAAAATTATTCTGTTTTGAATAAACGGTTGCAAGACCTTCATACGCATCTCTTAAAACTTCCTTATTGTCAAATTTTGATGCTATTTCTATTGCGTTATTATGGCTGCTGATTGCATCTGCGGATTTTCCCATGCGCTCATACAACATTCCCAGGTTATTATAGGTAGATGCTATACCCATATCATCATTTTGCTCCTGGTGAATTTTCAATGCCTTTTTCTGAAAATCAAGTGCCAGATCAAGTGTATTCAAACGCAGGTAAACATTCCCTAAATTATTATAACATTGTGCAAGTGCCTGCTGATCCTTCACCTGCTCCTGCATGTTTAAAGCCTTTTGATAATATTCCAGCGCCTGCCTGTAATTTTTGCGCTCATAATAAATATTACCAATGTTATTATAGTTTTCACTCAGACCGGCTTTGTCGTTTTGCTCCAGCTGGATTTTTAACGATGATTGCAAATAATCCAGCGCTAATCCATAATTCCCGTCTTTAAAATAAATTTTGGCAATATTGGTATAGTTGGTTGCAATGGATGCCTTATCCCCGAATTCTTCCAGTAAACTCAGCACGCTTAAATAGTTCCTGATAGCAAGCGGGTAATAGCCCTGACGATAATAAATTAAGCCAAGACTATTATAGCAAAGCAACATGCCTTTCTTATTATTCAGCTTTTCAAATATGTCCAATGCCTTTGTATGACTTGTGAGCGCATCATTCAGGTCATTATGACTGTAATGATACAAGCCCATATTCCGGTAAGCATAGGCCATTCCGCTGTGAAACTCTGTCTTGTCGGCCAGCTCCAGTGCCTGGTTGGCATAATCGAGTGCAACTTCCGGTTCAGAAATCAAATATTCCTGGCAAATTGCATTTAATAAATTGACGCGCGTGGTATCGTTTTTGCTGCTTCTCTCCAGACTATAAAGCGAATCTAAACGTTGACGGTTTTGAGCAGAGAGTGCACTCCATGGCGCAAGTAAAGCCAGGAGAAATATGTATACAAATGTTCTTAGTCTGCGTTTCAACATATATTCTATAAATCAAATATATAGAAAATGTTGGCATATGAAAGGAAAGAATTATCCGACGTATTTTTCGTAAAAAACTTAGCCGTTTCAAACATTTGTTCTTAACTTTAAAGCCCAAATTAATGACTATTATGCACAGCTCAACGTTAGATTATCTCCCGATCGTACTAATGTTTATTGTAGCGATGGGTTTCGTGGCAACGACACTGGTTGTAACACATTTGCTTGGGCCAAAACGCAAAACCAAGGTAAAACAAGATCCCTTTGAATGTGGTATTGAAGCTCAGGGAGATGCCCATGTGCCTTTTTCTGTTAAATATTTTCTTGTAGCGATACTTTTTGTACTGTTTGACGTGGAAGTGATTTTCATGTATCCATGGGCTGTTAACTTCAGAAATCTTGGATTTACAGGGTTTATGGAGATGATGACATTCATTGCTTTCTTTTTGGTAGGATTTATTTACATTGTTAAAAAGGGCGCATTGAAGTGGGAATAGTTAAAAAAATTGGCAAAAGACAGTTGACAAAACACAAGTAATTGCTTACTGTAAAAATTGTAAACTGCCAATTAATTTTTTTTAAATGAGTAAATCAGAAATAATAACTCCAAAAGCAACCGTAGGAAATACACCTGCAGGTTATGAAGGTCCGGGATTTTTTGCGACTTCATTGGACAAAGCAGTTGGCATGGCCCGTAAAAACTCACTCTGGCCATTGCCCTTTGCTACATCCTGTTGTGGAATTGAATTCATGGCCACCATGGCATCACATTACGATCTGGGTCGTTTCGGCTCTGAACGTTTAAGTTTTTCTCCACGCCAGGCGGATCTGCTGATGGTAATGGGAACTATTTCAAAAAAAATGGGACCAATTCTTCGGCAGGTATATGAGCAAATGGCTGAACCAAAATGGGTATTAAGCATGGGAGCCTGCGCATCAAGCGGTGGCATTTTTGATACGTACAGCGTTTTACAGGGCATCGACCGGATTATTCCCGTTGATGTATATATTCCTGGCTGTCCTCCGCGTCCTGAACAAGTGATAGACGGACTGATGCAAATACAAAAGCTGGTTGAAAATGAGTCAATACGCCGTCGTGATTCAGAAGAATACAAAGCACTTCAGGCAAAATACGGATTAGAATAATTATGGAAAATACGTTGCTTACTACCTTAACTGAAAAACTCAAAGCAAAATTTGGGGCTGACCTTATAAACGCTGAACAACAATACGATTTCCCTGTTTTTACAATCCGGAAAGATAAAATAATTGACATAGTGAAAAGTCTACAGGAAGATGGTTTCAACTTTTTAACTGATCTCACAGGCATTCATTATCCCGACAATAAAGGACAGGAACTGGGAGTGATCTACCACTTGCACGACATGCCCAAAAACACAAGAATACGTTTAAAAATATTTACAAGCATTAACGATCCTTCGGTTCCGACTTTAACAGGACTTTTTCCTGGTGCAAACTGGATGGAACGCGAAACATTTGATTTTTTCGGAATAAAATTTACAGGACATCCGAACCTGAAGCGCATATTAAATATGGATGAAATGAATTATCATCCGATGCGCAAAGAATATCCTTTGGAAGATGCAAAAAGAGATGATAAGGACAATTCAATGTTTGGAAGATAAAAGCAGATCGAACTAAAAAGAAATGTCAGAAGTAAAAGATAAAACAAACATCAACGCAGAAGAGAAAGTGCTTTCTACACTTAATCTTGGGCCTACGCATCCCGCCACACACGGCATTTTCCAGAATGTGTTAAAAATGGACGGAGATATTATCCGCGGAGCTGAATCAACTATCGGGTATATCCATCGTGCGTTTGAAAAAATTGCAGAACGCAGGCCATATAACCAGATCACGCCTTTAACTGACCGCATGAATTACTGCTCTTCCCCTATTAATAATATGGGTTGGGAAATGACGGTTGAAAAACTGATCAATGCGGAAATTCCAAAACGCGTACAATATATGCGCGTTATTATAATGGAGTTGTCGCGTATTGCAGATCATATTATTTGTAATAGTGTAATCGGTGTTGATACCGGGGCAATGACAGGCTTCCTTTACGTATTCCAGTATCGTGAAAAAATTTACGAAATATTCGAAGAAATTTGTGGAGCGCGTTTAACAACAAATATTGGTCGCATTGGCGGTTTTGAACGTAACTGGAGTCCGGTTGTATGGGCTAAGATTGACGCCTTACTTGAAGAACTTCCGAAAGGATTAAAAGAATTTGAGAATTTATTAATGCGTAACCGCATTTTTATTGATCGTGTCAGCGGATGCGGACCAATAACTGCAGAAAGAGCACTCGCTTATAGCTTTACGGGACCTAATCTGCGTGCAGCAGGAGTTGATTATGATGTTCGTGTTGCAAAACCGTATTCATCTTACGAAGAATTTACATTTAATATTCCTGTCGGATCAACTGGTGATACCTATGACCGCTTTATGGTTCGTGAGCAGGAAATGTGGGAAAGCATCAGCATCATCAAACAAGCGCTTGAAAAAGTAAAGAAAGAACCTGCAGATATTTTCCATGGAAATGTTCCTGAATTTTATTTGCCGGACAAACAGGAAGTATATAATAATATGGAAGCACTCATTTACCATTTCAAAATTGTCATGGGGGAAATGGATGTTCCTGCGGGGGAAGTATATCATGCTGTTGAAGGCGGTAACGGAGAACTTGGATTTTACCTGGTAAGTGATGGAGGACGTTCACCCTATCGTTTGCATTTCCGCAGGCCATGTTTTATTTATTACCAGGCTTATACAGAAATGATTAAAGGCGGTATGTTAAGTGATGCTATTTTAACAATGAGCAGCATGAATGTAATTGCTGGCGAACTGGATGCTTAGATTACGAATAACGAATTGATACGAATTTGCGAATAAGAAGATGTCAAACAATAAGGAAATAAAATTTTCACCCGAGGCTTTTGAACTTGTTCAGAAGATTATCAAGCGCTATCCTGAAGGCAAGCAAAAATCGGCTCTGTTACCTGTGCTGCATATAGCCCAGGCCGAATTCGACGGGTGGCTGAGCGCTCCTACAATGGATTATGTTGCTTCTATTCTAAACATTAAACCGATCGAAGTTTACGAAGTTGCTTCTTTCTATAGTATGTTCAATCTGAAACCGGTTGGCAAATGCCTGATTGAAGTCTGCCGCACCGGACCATGCTGGTTGATGGGCGCAGAAGACGTTGTTCGTCACATTGAAAAGAAATTCAATATTAAAGAAGGTGAAACAACCAAAGACGGCATGTTCACTTTAAAAACTGTTGAATGCCTTGCTGCATGTGGTTCAGCGCCAATGATGCAAATCGGTGAAACATACCATGAGAATTTAACCATGGAAAAAGTAGATAGCATTTTAAATGATTATAAAGCCAAAGGTGAGCGCGTAACACATTGGGATAAAAAACACATAAAAGGCCACTAATTTCACGAATTAACACGAATTGATTAATGACCGATTTTTTAATAGCAGAAGAGCCTGAAGTGATGTACAAAGCATCTGACTTGATTTTCAAGGATGAGGTTTTTGAAATTATCGGCGTGTGCATGGAAGTTCATAGAATTCTTGGCAAAGGTTTTTCTGAGATCGTTTATAAAGATGCTATGCAATTGGAATTCAAAAGAAAAAACTGGCACTTTGAAAGAGAAAAAAAGTTTGAAATAAATTACAAGAATGTTATTTTACCTCATTACTATTTTGCAGACTTTGTATTTGATAATAAAATTATTTTAGAAGTTAAAGCACAAGAAGGAGTAGTTGATGCGCATTATAAACAGACAATAAATTATCTTGCTGCATCCAAATTTAAATTAGGTTTGATAATCAATTTCGGAGAAGATTCTCTAAAATTCAAAAGAGTTATTTTATAATTAGTGAAAATTAGTGTAATTAGTGGCTAGACAACTTTTAATAGATAATATAACAACATCCACCTCATTGGGCGATTATAAGTCGCATGGCGGATATTCTGCACTTGAAAAAGCGCTGAAGATGAAACCCGAAGATATAGTTGCAGAAGTTCAGAAATCTGGGTTACGCGGACGTGGAGGAGCTGGTTTCCCCACTGGGATGAAATGGAGTTTTATTGCAAAACCTCCGGGAGTACCGCGTCACCTGGTTTGCAATGCGGATGAAAGCGAACCGGGAACATTTAAAGATCGTTATCTGATGCAAATGAAACCACATATCCTGATTGAGGGAATGATTGTTTCGAGTTTTGCGTTAGGTGCAAATACATCGTACATCTATATCCGTGGTGAAATGATGCAGCAGTTTCACATTTTGCAAAATGCAATTGATGAAGCTTATGCAGCAGGATTACTCGGTAAAAATATTCTCAATAGCGGCTTTGACCTCGATCTGCATGTTCATTGTGGTGGTGGAGCTTATATCTGCGGGGAAGAAACAGCATTGATCGAATCACTAGAAGGTAAGCGCGGCAATCCACGCATTAAACCTCCTTTCCCTGCTGTTAAAGGTGTTTGGGACAGACCCACTGTTGTTAATAATGTTGAAACAATCGCTGCAGTTGTTCCTGTCATTAACATGGGTGGTGAAGAGTATGCGAAAATCGGTGTTGGAAAAAGTACTGGCACAAAATTAATTTCTGCAAGCGGACATATTAACAAACCCGGTGTTTACGAAATAGAATTAGGTGTTCCTGTTGAAGAATTTATTTATTCAGAACAATATTGCGGAGGCATTAAAGGCGGAAGAAAGTTAAAAGCGGTTGTAGCAGGCGGCTCTTCTGTGCCAATTCTTCCAACTGAACTTATTTTAAAGACTGCAAAAGGCGAACCACGTTTGATGACTTATGAATCACTTGGTGATGGCGGCTTTCAGACTGGAACAATGCTTGGTTCAGGTGGATTTATTGTGATGGATGAAAGCTCCAGTATTGTTAAGAACCTATATAATTTCACCCGTTTCTATCACCACGAAAGCTGCGGCCAATGCAGTCCATGCCGTGAAGGAACAGGATGGATGGAAAAAATATTGCATAAAATAATTGACGGGCATGGCACCATTTCGGACATTGATCTGTTATGGGATATCCAGGGAAAGATTGAAGGGAAAACAATTTGTCCGTTGGGTGAAGCCGCTGCATGGCCTGTTGCTGCTGCAATTCGTCACTTCAGGGCAGAATTTGAAGAGTACGTAAAAAATCCGAAAGCGATTAAAGATGTAAAGCATTATTATAGATTGAATAATTTGCAGGAGGCGTAAGCCCCTCTCCTTCTCTCCCCAAGGGGAGAGGGAAGAACAAATAAAAAATACTTAACAGTTAAAATTCCTCCCTTGGGGGAGGTCAGGAGGGGCCAATGGCAAAAGTCACAATAGATGGTCATTTGATAGAAGTTCCGGATGGAACAACTATTCTTGATGCCGCACGCATGATCGGTGGGGAGATTGTTCCGCCTGCCATGTGCTATTATTCCAAATTAAAAACTACGGGCGGTTATTGCCGTACTTGTATTGTTAAGGTAAGCAAGGGCTCAGACAAAGATCCTCGCCCAATGCCAAAGCCTGTTCCTTCCTGCCGCACAACTGTGATGGATGGAATGGAAGTGCAGAATATTACATCTCCGGATTTACTGGAAGCGCGTGCAGGTGTTGTTGAATTTTTATTATTAAACCATCCGCTCGATTGCCCTATTTGTGATCAGGCCGGAGAATGCCACCTGCAGGATTTAGGTTATCAGAACGGAAAGGTAAAAACACGTTATGAATTTGACCGCAGGGAATTTGAACCAATTGATATCGGTGAAAAAATAAAACTGCACATGAAGCGCTGCATTCATTGCTTCCGTTGTGTAAAGCTTGCTGAACAATTAACCCCTGGCCGCTACCATGGTATGTTGAATCGCGGTGACCATTCAGAAATTTCTACTTATATCCAGCACGCAATCGACAACGAATTTTCAGGTAACATGATTGATGTTTGTCCGGTTGGCGCCTTAACTGATAAAACATTCCGTTTCAAAAGTCGTGTATGGTTTACCAAACCTGAAGATGCACACCGTGATTGCAAAAAGTGTACGGGAAAAGTTCGTTTGTGGCTGAAAGGTGAAGAGGTACTGCGTGTAACTGCACGCAAAGACCAATACGGAGAAGCAATCGATTTCATTTGCAACGAATGCCGTTTTGATAAAAAGAAAACAAGTGACTGGGTTATTGAAAAACCAACTCATATTGACCGTCACTCAGTTATTTCTGCAAATCATTATGAATCATTAAAGAATTTAAAGCTGGATATAGATAAACAAAAGAAACAACTGGAACATAAAAAGGTGGGATTGGGAGAAGGGGCGTTAAATCCAAATAATCAATAGCCACGAATTTCACGAATTGACACTAATTTAATTCGTGAAATTTAGTGTAATTGCAGGCTTAAAAGAGATAGTAAAAATTTATGATCACATTTTAATATACAAAAGAAACGGAACACAAAAAGGTAAATTTAGGAGAGGGGCATTGAACTCAAATAATCAATAGCCACGAATTATACGAATTAACACTAATTTAATTCGTGAAAATTAGTGTAATTGGTGGCTTAAAATAGATAGTAAAATTTATGATTACATTTTTAATATATAAAGGAATATTAGTCGTTGCTGTCTTTGCAATTTCATTGTTAGTTGGAATGTATTCAACTTATGGTGAGCGTAAAGTCGCTGCTTTTCTGCAGGATCGCCTTGGTCCAAACCGAGCAGGACCGTTTGGTATATTACAGCCGCTTGCTGATGGTGTAAAAATGTTCATGAAAGAAGAGTTTATTCCGGCACTTTCCAATAAATGGCTTTTCATTATGGGTCCGGGATTAGCATTAATGATCCCGTTTATGACCAGCGTGGTTATCCCCTGGGGTGGCAGTTTACATATTGGAGGAAATTTATATCCGCTTCAGGTTACTGATATTAATATTGGGATCCTTTACCTGTTGGGCGTTGTATCGATTGGTGTTTATGGAATCATGATTGGTGGCTGGGCATCTAATAATAAGTACTCGCTGCTTGGTGCAATACGTGCGTCTTCTCAAATGATCAGTTATGAGTTGGCAATGGGTCTCGCAATCATTGCACTTATCATGCATACCAACACATTGAGCATTGGACAGATGGCAGCACAACAAACAGGCTGGCATTGGAATATCATTTATCAGCCTTTGGGCTTCCTGATTTTTCTTGTTTGTGCATTTGCAGAAACAAACCGTGCACCATTCGATTTACCTGAATCAGAAAGCGAATTGGTTGGTGGTTACCACACGGAATATAGTTCGATGAAACTCGGTTTTTATTTATTTGCCGAATATATCAATATGTTTATTTCATCAGCCGTAATGGCAACGTTATATTTCGGAGGTTACAACATGCCGCTGATCGGACGTTTTATTCATGATCCAAACTGGCTTACCATTTTAGGCAGTGTATTTTTATTTGTCAAAATAATTTTCTTCATTTTTCTTTTCATGTGGGTACGTTGGACATTGCCGCGTTTCCGTTATGATCAATTGATGCATTTAGGATGGAGGATTTTATTGCCTTTATCACTAGCCAATATTGCGATTACAGGCATACTTATGTTTTTAACAGGAAGGATTCATTAGAAGTTGGCAAAAGAACAATTAGCAATTAAATTAAAAAGCTAGTTAATTAAAATGGGTAGTTTTAAAGATTTAACAGTTTATAAAAAAGGATTTAGTCTGGCAATGGATATTTTCAGAGCAAGTAAAAAGTTTCCTGAAAACGAAAAATTTGGTCTTACGAGCCAGATAAGACGTTCTTCCCGTTCTGTTTGTTCAAATATTGGAGAAGGCTATAGAAAAAGAATTTATAATGCACATTTTATTAGTAAAGCTTCGGATGCAGACATGGAAAATTCAGAAACTCAAGTCTGGCTTGATTTTGCTTTAGAATGCGAATATATTTCAAAAAAAGTATACGATGAGTTTACAACAAGGTCGGAAGAAGTAGGAAGATTATTAAATCATATGGTTGAAAATCCCGAAAAATATAAAGGATCATTAATTAACAAAAATTAAAATAGATGGCTTGCAAGTTGCAAACTATCTTTTTGCCAATTTATTTCAGATGCAAAGTTTAACAAATAGATCAGTAGCGGTTCAGAAAAAGGAAATGAGCTTTATTGAAAAGCTTTATTTACCTGCCATTCTGCATGGAATGAAAATCACATTCAGCCACTTCTTTAAAAAGAAAGCTACGATCAATTATCCGGAAGTAAAACGGGACATAGCGAAAGTATATCGCGGACAACATGTTTTAAAACGCGACGAGATTGGAGCTGAACGCTGCACAGCATGCGGATTATGCGCTGTAGCTTGTCCGGCCGAAGCCATTACAATGGTTGCTGCAGAACGTAAAAAAGGTGAAGAGAATTTATACCGTGAAGAAAAATATGCAAGCACTTATGAAATTAACATGCTGCGCTGCATTTTCTGCGGATTGTGCGAGGAAGCTTGTCCGAAAGAAGCCATTTTTTTAACAGACAGAATTGTGCCTTCAACATTTCAACGCGGAGAATTTATTTACGGAAAAGATATTCTTGTGGAAGGAACCGAGCCGGCTAAACGTATTGATGTAACAAAACGCCAGACACAAGAGGTGCTTGAATTTAAAAAGCATCCGGAGTTTGCACATAATAAATTATACGACGGAAAACAATTGAAACAAAAACATTAAACAGTCAGCATACTAGAAAATTTATGACAGTATATTTATTTTATTTGCTTTCCTTCATCGCCATCCTTTGCGGATTGATGGTGGTTGTTTCCAAGAACCCCGTGAATAGTGTCCTTTTTCTTATCATGACTTTCTTTGCAATTGCAGGACACTACTTGTTACTAGGTGCACAATTTTTAGCAGCCGTTCATATTATAGTATACGCCGGCGCAATCATGGTCCTCTTCCTGTATGTTATTATGATGATGAATTTCAACAAGAACAGTGAGCCAAGTAAAACGGCCATCTCACAGATCATAGCAACAATTGCGGGAGGGATTCTCCTGATCACCCTGGTTGGTGCCTTGCGCGTTAGTGATGCTGAAATTGTGAGTGGTACAATTGACAAAAGCATAGGCACTGTTGGAAATCTTGGCAAAGTATTATTCGGTAAATTTTTATTGCCATTTGAAGTTTCGTCATTATTATTTCTTGCGGGTATGACTGGTGTTGTATTATTAGGCAAAAAAAATGAATCGTAATTATGCAGACATTACAAACTGTTCCGATTAACATGTATATCCTGCTGAGTGCAGTGTTATTCTCTATCGGAGTCTTCGGAGTACTCCTTCGCAGAAATGCGATCATCATTTTCATGTGTATCGAATTGATGCTGAATGCCGTTAATTTATTACTCGTTGCATTCTCTACCTATTTAGGTGATGCAGACGGACAAGTATTTGTATTTTTTATTATGGCCGTCGCTGCTGCAGAAGTTGCTGTGGGACTAGCCATTTTAACAATGATTTACAGAAATACAGGTTCTGTGGATATTGAAGTATTAAACAAATTGAAGAACTAGTTTTTAGTCATTAGTCCAGAGTCCTTAGTAAAATAAGATAAAGACTCAAGACTAACGACTCAAGACTCAAGACTATAGTTATGACACAATTAGTTGGTTTAATTCCATTACTGCCACTCATCGGATTCCTGATCATCGGAATCTTTGGCAAACAGCTTTCGAAAGGAATTGTGGGCGCTATCGCCTGCGGAAGCATTCTTGGATCTTTTCTGATTGCGCTGGCAGTTTTCTTCCAGGTTAAATCTTCCGAATCACATTCGATTACAATAACTCTATTCGACTGGATCTCCTCCGGAAAATTACATGTAGCGTTTTCTTTTTTAATTGATCCGCTTTCTGCTTTATTCCTGTTAATCATAACAGGTGTTGGGTTTCTGATCCATGTTTATTCGGTTGGTTATATGCACGAAGATGAAGGCTTCTCCCGCTTCTTTGCATACCTTAATTTATTTGTGTTCTTCATGTTAATACTGGTAATGGGCTCTAATTACCTGCTGATGTTTGTTGGCTGGGAAGGTGTTGGACTTTGTTCCTACCTGCTTATCGGATTCTGGTTTAAGAACACCGCTTATAACAATGCCGCAAAAAAAGCATTTATCCTGAATCGCATTGGTGACCTGGGTTTCCTGCTGGGCATACTGCTTATATTTATCACTTTCGGAAGTATCAGCTATGCTGAAGTTTTCAGTCAGGCTAAATTTTTAGGTGTAGACAAACCCGTTATTACTACAATCACTTTATTATTATTTGTAGGAGCAATGGGAAAAAGTGCACAGATCCCTTTATACACATGGCTGCCTGATGCAATGGCCGGTCCAACTCCCGTATCTGCCCTGATCCATGCTGCAACAATGGTTACTGCAGGGATTTACATGATTGCACGATCAAACATTCTTTACACACTTGCACCAGTTTCACTGGAAGTTGTTGCTGTAGTTGGCGTAATCACTTCGCTCTTTGCAGCGTCAATAGGCTTATTCCAGAATGACATTAAGAAAGTATTGGCCTACTCTACCGTAAGTCAGCTCGGATTAATGTTCCTTGCTTTAGGTGTGGGAGCCTATTCAACAGGTGTATTCCACGTAATGACACATGCATTCTTTAAAGCATTATTATTCCTCGGCGCAGGAAGCGTGATCCATGCCATGAGCGGAGAACAGGACATCCGCAATATGGGAGGTTTGAAAAAACATTTACCTGTTACATACATGACATTTTTACTTGGCACACTTGCTATATCCGGAATATTTCCTTTCGCCGGATTCTTTTCAAAAGATGAAATTCTTGCACACACGTTTGAACACAATAAAGTATTGTGGGTACTTGCAAGCCTTGCATCAGCCATGACTGCATTTTACATGTTCCGTTTGTTTTACCTTACGTTTTTCGGAAATTTCAGAGGCACCAAAGAACAGGAACATCATTTACACGAATCACCTAAGTCGATGACGATTCCGTTAATAGTGCTGGCTGTACTTTCTGTTGTCGGCGGCTTCATTGGCGTTCCTGAAATTTTTCATGCTCCGCACTTACTTGAAGGGTTCCTTGCTCCTGTTTTTGCTGACTCAGAAATGAAAACGCTGCCAACACATATGAATGAAGGGACGGAGCTCACGCTGATCATTCTTGCATTAGCAATAGCAATTGCTATGATTTATTTTGCGTACGACCGTTATGTGAAAAAGGAAAATCTGCCAGCTGACGAAGATGAAGAAATTAATCCGGCACAAAAACTGGTTTATAACAAATACTATATCGATGAATTTTACAATGCAGTGATCACGAAACCCGTCGATTGGCTTTCCGATAAATTTTACAGGTTCATGGAGTTGCGTTTTGTGGACGCCATTGTAAACGGCATTGGGACAAGCGTGAATTGGGGAAGCCGCACGCTACGCCTGATCCAGACCGGGAGTATTGAATTGTATTTATTAATTATGGTATTAGGCATTGCTGTGCTTTTGTTTATTAAGTGATCTCATTCCGTCTTCTCCTGATAAGGAAGATTGAAAACAGGGTGAGGAATTAATATTTAGAATGTAATTATATGATCGTAGTATTACTTGTTTTATTTCCATTATTAGCTGGCTTATTGCTATTGCTCAGCAATAATGAGATGGCTAAAAAAGCTGCTCTTTTCTTTTCTGTGATCGAATTGCTGATCACTTTTTATGCCGACTATCTTGTTCGCATGCAACCAACTTCTGCATTATTAAGCGTGAATGCACCGTGGATTGGCTCAATGGGGATCAATTTCAAATTAGCACTCGACGGGATCAGTCTTATCCTCGTTCTGCTTACCAATATCCTGATGCCGATTATCATTCTTTCATCTTTCAGTAAAGAATATAAGAATGCAAATTCATTTTATGCACTGATGTTATTTATGCAAATGGCTTTGGTTGGCGTATTCACTGCAATGGATGGATTTTTATTTTACATCTTCTGGGAACTCGCATTGATCCCGATTTATTTTATTTGTCTGCTTTGGGGCGGACATGATCGTGCACGAATCACATTCAAATTTTTTGTTTACACATTGGTTGGAAGTTTATTTATGCTGGTGGGTTTAATTGTACTTTATCAGCACACTCCGGGGCCTATTCATTCATTCGACATCAGCACACTGTATAAAGCAGGCCAATCGCTGGATGTACGCATGCAATCATTTATTTTCTGGTGCATCTTCCTTGCTTTTGCAATCAAAATGCCGATTTTCCCTTTCCACACCTGGCAGCCCGACACCTATGTAACTGCTCCAACACAAGGCACCATGCTGCTTTCCGGCATTATGCTCAAAATGGGAACGTATGGCCTGATCCGCTGGTTATTGCCGGTTGTTCCTCTTGGCGTTGCTGAGTGGGGAAAATTTGCAATCATTCTTTCTGTGATCGGAATTATTTACGCATCGTGTATTGCAATCGTTCAAAAAGATTTCAAGCGCCTGATCGCTTATTCTTCTATTGCCCACGTAGGATTAATTGCAGCCGCAACATTTGCATTCAATGTTCAGGCTCTGCAAGGTGCGCTGGTTCAGATGTTCAGTCATGGTGTAAATGTGGTTGGCTTGTTTTTTATTGTTGACATTATCAGTTCACGCACAAATACAACCCAGATTTCCGAACTGGGGGGGATTCGAAATGTAGCGCCTCAATTCGCGGTTAAATTTTTAATTGTATTGCTGGGTAGTGTTGCGCTTCCTTTAACAAATGGATTTGTGGGTGAGTTTTTATTGCTGAACGGGCTATATCAATACAACGCCTGGTTCACGGCGTTTGCAGGTCTCGGTGTTATTCTCGGTGCAGTTTATATGCTGCGCAGTTATCAGAATATTATGCTGGGAGAAACCAACAGCCTTACTGCAACATTCACCGATCTTACGTTTAATGAAAAAGCGGTTTTGCTCCCATTGGTAATAATGATTATTGGATTTGGTATTTTTCCAAAACCCTTGTTGGGAGTCACAGAGTTACCTGTAAAAAATTTAATTGACAGCATTCAGTTAACCGTGCTTCCATAAGCATTGTAGACTGTTTACTTTATGTAGACAAATTTTTATATGAACGCATTATTTATAATTTCTACGCTTGGTGTTTTAGCTATGCTTGCTGAAATACTTAAATTCCAGAAACTGCTTCCGCTGTTAACGCTGGTTGGACTTGCAGTTGCAGTTGTTGCCAATTTTTTTGAGTGGAACAATCCTGTTTTTATTCCTGCATTTAACAATATGTTGGTGTTCAATCATTACGCAATTGCATTCAGTTCCTCACTTTGCATAATTACATTCCTATGGTTTTTATTGTCACAAAAGTACCTTGAAAGCAAAACAGCAGTCACGGATCATTATGCATTGATACTTTTTTCACTTGCGGGTGGTATGTGCATGACCTCATTCGGAAACCTGACTATGCTGTTTTTAGGTATTGAGATTTTATCCATCCCGCTTTATATTTTAGCAGGCAGCAGAAAAACGGACCTTGCTTCAAATGAAGCGGCATTCAAATATTTTTTAATGGGAGCTTTTGCTTCCGGCTTTTTTCTGTTTGGGATTACATTGGTTTATGGAGCAACAGGGTCCTTTAACCTGATAGCGATCAATCAATTCATTGCACAGCATCAAGGTTCACTACCTGCATTCTTTTATGCCGGCGTTGTTCTGATTATTGCAGGATTAGGCTTTAAGGTTTCTGCAGTTCCTTTCCATTTCTGGACACCAGATGTTTACCAGGGTTCTCCGAATATGATCACTGCGTTTATGTCGACGATTGTCAAGACATCAGCCTTTGCCGCATTCTTTCATTTGTTCAGCAGCTGCTTTATTTCTATTCAAAGTTCATGGACACATATTATCTGGGCACTTGCAGCGATTACCGTCTTACTTGGAAACATCACTGCCGTTTACCAGTTGTCGTTTAAACGCATGCTTGCTTACTCCAGCATTTCACATGCAGGCTATCTGTTACTTGCAGTGTTAGCGATCAATAATTTTTCTGCTGGTGCTATTTTCCTTTATACGCTCGCTTATTCTGTTGGCAGTATTGCTGCATTTACAGTTTTACAATGCGTTTATGAATCAAGTGGAACTGATCTTATTGAAAGCTTCAACGGACTTTCCAAACGGAATCCTTTACTTGCTTTTGCCCTGACCGTTTCAATGCTGTCGCTTGCCGGCATCCCACCAACAGGCGGCTTCTTTGCAAAGTATTTTATTTTCAATACAGCTATTGTAAATGGAAATCTGTGGCTGGTCATCATTGCTGTAATCGCTTCACTGATCGGTGTATATTATTATTTCAAAGTAATCATCGCAGCTTATTTTAAACCTGCAAGCAGCGAATCAACCATTACAATTAGCTTACAACATAAAATCCTGCTGATCCTGACAATTGCTATAACCCTCATTCTTGGCTTGTTCCCGGGTTATATCCTGAATTTATTTTCATAACACATTTTGATGAAATTCAAAAGTCCAAGTCTTGTCGTACAGATTTTCATCGGCATGGTATTGGGCATTCTGCTTGGCTATATTCTGCGGGAATCTATTTATGCAAGTGCCGTCATCTCTCCTGAAAATAAAGATCTGTTTTCCACTCATGCTAAATCAATTGCAGATAAATTCGAATTGCTCAGCGACATATTTCTGCGATTAATAAAGATGATCATTGCACCCCTGGTGTTTTCACTGCTTGTAGTCGGCATTGCAAAGGTTGGAGATTTTAAAGTTGTAGGGAGATTGGGTTTAAAAACCATTTTATATTTCACCACTGCTGCACTAATCTCATTGGTAATGGGACTTACCATTGTGAATGTATTTCATCCGGGTACCGCGGAAGGATTGAGTGCCAACACAACAACCGTTATTACTTCGGAAGCAATCAAAGCAAAAGAATTCAGCCCTAAAGATTTTATCTCCAACATTTTTCCGGAAAATATAGTCGATGAAATGAGCAAGAACCACATACTCCCGATCATTGTTTTTGTCCTGTTCTTTTCAATCGCCGCAGCTTCATTGGGAAAGAAAGCGCAGATCGTGATTGATTTTTTTGATGCTGTAAGTCACATTATGTTAAAAGTGACCAATTACATTATGAAATTTGCGCCGGTTGCTGTGTTTGGCGCCATGACAGCAGTGGTTACAACAAAAGGATTAGCCGTTCTATCAGGCTATGCCGGATTAGTGATTTCATTTTTCTCCGGTTTATTGGTATTCGTATTTGTAGTACTGTTCGGAATTTGTCTTTTGTTTAAGATCAATTTTTTCAAACTGCTTTCTTATATCCGTGAACCGGTTTTGCTCGCATTCAGTACCTCAAGCTCAGAAGCAGCCATGCCAAAGACAATTGAAGCCCTTGAACGTTTTGGCTGCGGGAATAAAATTGTAAGTTTTGTGATCCCGCTTGGGTATTCTTTTAACCTCGACGGATCTATTATGTACATGGCATTTGCCACGATGACACTTGCCCAAGTTTATCATGTAAATTTGAGCGCAGGCGACCAGATCAGTTTATTGCTGATGCTGATGGTAACCAGTAAAGGTATGGCCGGAGTGCCGCGCGCTTCACTCATTGTTATTGCAGGCACACTGGAAATGTTTAAAATTCCGATGGAGGGTCTTACATTATTACTTGCAATAGACTGGCTGCTGGATATGGGCCGCGCTTCTGTGAACGTTGTAGGTAATGCAGTTGCAACAGCCGTTGTATCAAAATGGGAGGGCGAACTGCGTGATGTGAACAATTCACCTGATGTCGATCATCTTAATTTATAGTATCAAAAGTTTCGCGCAAAGACGCAAAGACCGCAAAATTTAGTGTAATCCTTTTCTTTGCGAACTCTGCGTCTTTGCGCGAAAACATTCCATTTACTTTAACCCTTCTCTTCATCATTATTCGTAAATTCGTTTGTTTATTCGCAATTCGTACTTATGCACGAACTCTGGCATTTCTTAAAAGAAATTACCAACCCTGTATCTATAATTAATTATGGCGGGGCTGGTCTGTTGTTTTTTGTGGTGTTTGCTGAAACGGGATTATTTGTCGGATTTTTTTTACCGGGCGATTCATTGCTTTTTTCATCGGGACTACTTTGCGGAATTGCACTTTTTCACATTCATATAATTTTTCTTCTGGCTGGCTTGTGCATTGCTGCTATTGCAGGAAATATTGTTGGGTATTGGTTTGGCAAGCGAACCGGACAAGCCCTGTTTAAACGGGAAGATTCACTCATCTTTAAAAAACGTTATGTAGAATTAACACATGGATTTTATTCCCGTCATGGCGGGAAGGCATTAGTCCTAGGTCGTTTTCTTCCCATTATCCGCACATTTGCGCCTATCCTTGCCGGTGTAATCCAGATCAATTTCAAACGGTTTATGGTGTACAATATCATTGGCTCAGTTGCGTGGGTATTTTCAATTACGCTTACAGGATATTACCTCGGCCATCGTTTCCCATGGATTATGGGTTATCTTGGTTATATTATTATTGCCCTGATCATTATCACAATTATTCCCGTCGTCCGGACTTACCGTAAAGAAAAACTAAGAAAACAATAGTTCGAAGTTTCTATAACTATCCTGAACGTTCTTATCTTTCTTTCGTTTTTTTCCAAAATCCCAATTCTCACATCTCAAATCCCAATTCCAAATCCCTCCCATTTAACAGTTGTTGTATATTTTTTCCCGCCGTTCGTCTACTGAAAGCCGCCGTATAATAAGTATTCATTCATTTTACATACAAATTACATACTTTCGTGAAAGAGTTAACGTTGAATATGCCGGGTTAAGTAATTGTAAAAAATGACACTTTTTAGCTTAAAATTCTAGGGTTTTTGTTAATATTGTAACCCTTGTTCTTATGGAATAATTTAAAACTTGCATCTAACTAATAATTAATAAACAAAAAACAATTGAATATGGATAAGCAATCAGAAAAATCGGGTGGTATGTCAGCAATGGCATCCTTTATCAGCATCGTAGTGGCCTTAGTTATTGGCATTGTTGTATGGAAGTTTGTATTAGGCGCAGCCGGAAACTTTGACGCAGAAGGACATCCTAAGAACGGAAACATACTTGGTATGATGTATAAAGGTGGATTTATTGTACCGATCCTTATTGCTATCCTCATCACAATTATCACATTCTCTATCGAACGTTTCATGACAATTACACGCGCGAGTGGAGCTGGCAATGCTGCAGCCTTTGTTCGTTCAGTAAAAAGCATGCTGGCAGGAAATCAATTAGATGACGCAATCGCGGCCTGCGATAAACAACAAGGTTCACTCGCTAATGTTGTTCGTGCAGGAGTTGACAAATTAAAAAATATTCAAGGCGATGGCAGCATGGACAAAGAAACAAAAGTTGCTGCGGTTCAGAAAGAACTGGAAGAAGCGACTTCACTTGAGCTTCCAATGCTTTCAAAAAATCTGGTTGTTATTTCAACTTGTGCAACAATCGCAACACTGTGGGGTCTGATAGGAACAGTTATCGGGATGATCCGTTCATTCGCGGCTCTGTCACAGGCAGGTGCCCCTGACACAACTGCTCTTGCAACTGGTATCTCTGAAGCACTTATCAATACTGCCCTGGGGATTATTTCATCGGTTATCGGAATCATCATGTACAACATCTTCAGCTCTAAGATCGATAGTCTGACTTACAGCATGGATGAAGCTGGTTTCAGCATTGTGCAATCGGTAAGCGCAGGGAAATAATCATCCTGCTTGCCCTCACCCTTCCCTCTCCCAAAGGAGAGGGTGGAAATAGAAACATAAAAGAATTAATTTAAATATTTAAGAAATATGCCAAGAATAAAAATGCCAAGCAACAGTCCGGGATTGGACATGACGCCCATGGTGGATCTGGCCTTTCTTCTGGTGACTTTCTTTATGCTTACTGCTTCGGTTCGTGTGAATGAGCCTGTGGTAGTTGATATGCCTTCATCTATATCCGAAAAATTATTGCCGGATAACGTAATGATGATCTCTATTGATGCAACCGGAAAACCTTTCTACAATATCAATGATCCTGCAATCAGGGTAAAAGTATTGGAAGATATGGGGAAACAATACAAAGTTACTTTTGACGATAACGATAAAAAACGTTTCGGTGCAATGACCAGCTTTGGTATCCCAATGGCCAGTATGAAAGATTACATCAAAATGGATGACGTGGCGCGTTCCAAAGTAAAATCTCCAGGTATTCCGATTGACACAACCGGAGTAAAAAACGAGTTGGGTGACTGGATCGCATTCGGACGCAGAGAAGCAGCTATAAAAGCAAAAGAAGAAAAAGACCGTAAAGAAAAGAATGGATTAAGTTTCAAATACGAACCATTGCGTTTTGCTATTAAAGCGGACGGCAAAGCCAATTACATGGCTGTAAAGCAAGTGATCGACGTATTTAAGAAACAGGATATTTACAGATTCAATTTAATTACGAACCTGGAACAGGAGTAAAGCCCCACTCCAACTCTCCCCAATAGGGAGAGGGTTTGTTTTGAACGGCTGAAGTCACTTTCGAGATTTAAAAAAATAAAAAGATGACAGAATTAAAAAATAGTTTTATTAACCGCATCAGCACTTTCTTTTTTCAGAATCCTGCTGAAGCATTATTCCTCCCCTGTGGGGAGGTTAGGAGGGGCCTATGGCAGAAGTAAACACCGGTGATAGTGGTGGTGGTCATGGTAAACACCAGAAGAAGCGAGCCAAGAAAGCGTCAACACGTATTGACATGACGCCAATGGTTGACTTAGCATTCCTGCTGTTAACCTTTTTCGTACTCACCTCCACATTCAACAAGGCAAAGACAATGGAGGTCAATTATCCGGCTGATCCAAAAGATGAAAAACAAGATCAAAAGGTAAATAATGCATTGACATTCATTATGTCGAAAGATGATGCACTTTATTATTATTTCGGACAATTTTATCCAAAAAACAATAAAGAAGGGAAAGAGCCGACCACATTGATCAAGACAGATTATTCAAAAGACGGCTTACGGAAAGTTTTACTGAACAAGAATAAGCCCACACGCGAGGCTGTATTGGCCATGGAAGAAAAAGTAAAAAAACATGAGATGGCTGATAGTACATTCAAACGCCTTGCGAATGTTGAAAAAGGTAAGAAAGAAGCGTTGACGGTTCTGATCAAATCGGACGACAAAGCGACTTACAAGAATGTAGTAGATGTTATTGACGAATTAAATATTACAATGGTTGGTAAATATGCTGTTGTTGACATGGGCGCTGCTGAAAACGAGCTGCTCAAAGAAACAGCAGGTGGTGCCAGCAAAAACTAAACAACATGGCCGGAGCATTGATAAATGATTGGACCAATGTAGTCTCCAACGAACGTAACGAAATTGTTTTCGAACACCGGAACAAGAGTTATGGAGCCTTCATGATCCGCAAAGAATATACCCGTACGGTATGGATCGCGCTTGCCTCCACGGTAGCAGCAATCATACTCTTAGCGGTTACACCGAAGATTATAGAACTGATCAAAAACAGGCAGGAAGAAGCAGCCGTGCAGGTAGAAAATACACAGGTTGACCTGACCGCACCTCCTCCGGTTGATGAAAGCGAACCGCCACCACCGCCACCGCCACCGCCGCCAGTAATGGAAACGGTAAAATTTACCCCGCCTGTAGTAGTTGACGACCCG
>Ga0206908_1021_pt1 | contig 31239 bp, 15 predicted proteins | sample Alteio_BWOrgHeat_78_FD_152979 | JGI IMG/M metagenome (GOLD analysis project Ga0206908, IMG submission 152979) | Enriched cells from forest soil in Barre Woods Harvard Forest LTER site, Petersham, Massachusetts, United States -... | ecosystem: Environmental > Terrestrial > Soil > Temperate forest >... | reverse complement strand
GTGACCAACCTGGGCGATCTGACGCGCCGGGATGGTGAGGTTATTGTGGAAACGATCTTTGAGTCGGTGATTGGGGCGCTGCAAAGCGGGGATAAGATTGAGATTCGCGGCTTCGGATCGTTTCGGATCCGGCAGCGGAACCCCCGGATCGGGCGCAATCCCAAGACCGGCGAGCGCGTGGAAGTACCCGCCAAGCGCGTGCCTTACTTCAAGCCTTCCAAGGAGTTACGGGATCTCGTGAATCCCGAGGAGGCAGCCAAGGTTTCCTAAGAGATGGCCTGTTTCCTTCCCCGGAACGGGTTGGGTTTGCCTGGTGAACGGCGCAGCCTTGCGGCTGCGCCGTTGCTGTTTTCGGGCGATCCGGCGGGATGCGCGCCGAACGCTACGCAACCAGGCCGGGTAAGTTCCTCAGTATCGCCAGCTTGTCAGGTCCGCGCCCTGGGGAGCTGTCTGCTCTATGCGCTGCATGATTTTCGGCACGTACATGGTCTCGTAGTGCAGCCGGCTGTAGGCGTTGGGAAGTTTGGGGTCGCCGTTCCAGCAGTGTTCCGCGCGGGGGCCGTAGGCGACTTCCGCATGGGCAGGCGGATTGGCGGTCTCGAGAAAGTCCTGTAGCAGATAGACGGCGTTGTTGAGCATGTAGTTGTCGTCGGAGCCTACGTAGACATGCAGCTTGCCGTCGAGTTTCGGCTGAAGCTGCGGCCACTCGCGTTGGAGCTTGGCGGTCAGATCGTAGTGATCGTGCCAGGATTGCGCGACGGTGTGGTCGATGACGCCGGTCTGCTTGTCGATGATGGACGCGGGGTAGCCGTCGGGGCCGATGGGTGAGAAGACCGCCTGCCAGATGTCGTACTGCTCGCCGGAGCGGCCGTGGTCGCCGAGCGCGGCCTCGTACTGGTTGGCGCCGCGTTGCGTGATCAGGGTGTGGCCCAGGTAGTCGCGCATGGAGGGCTGCTCAATTTGCTTGTTTGCGCCGGGGATGAAATAGGCGTTGGCATCCTTGTAGATGTCGATGTTGGTGTAGGCGCGGAAGTCCACGGGGTCAGGGCAGGCGATGAAGGCGCCGTTGTAGTGATCGGGATAGAAAACCTGCGCGGCCATGGCTTCCCAGCCGCCGGTGGAGCCGCCGTAGAGGAAGCGCGCCCAGCCCTGGCCGATGGCGCGGAACTTGGTTTCGACCGCGGGAATCAGCTCGGTTTCGATGGCTTCGCCGTAGGGACCCAGGTTGGCGGAATCGACGGCATAGCTGTCGTCGTAGAAGGGGTTGGCGGTCTGGATCTTGAGGACGAGGAAGCGCGGGAAATCCTTCGAGATCCAGGTCTGGTAGAACTTGTACGCCTCCTGCTGCTGGATGCGGTTGTAGCCGGCGAGGTGAAAGCGCTCGGAGTAGTCAGGTTTTAGATCCGGATCGGGAGGGGTGGTGCGGAACTCGTCGAAGCCGTCGTCGAAGTGGTCTTCAAAGAGCATCAACGGGAAGCGCGCGTCGGGGTGTTGGTCGAAGCCGGAGGGGATGAGTACGGTGGCGGCGAGATAGACGGGCCGGCCCCAGAACTTTGTCAACAGCGGTGACTGGATGCGGAGGCGGCGGACGAACTCGGAGTCGGGGATGGGCGCGATGGGCGGTATCACTTCGGTGAGCGCGATGTCGATGTCGTGCACCGGCTTGCCGTTTGCGCCTATGGTGATCTGAAAGGGCTTGCTGTAGAGATTGCCGGGGGCGATGTTCCAGTGCTGGCCTTCGCCGCGATCGGGAGCGAGTTTCAACACGCGGCCGTCGGCCATATGAAAGGTTTCGTAGAGGTTCAGAACGGCTTGCACGGTGTAGGCGCCGGGCGAGACGTCGCTGAGATGCGGGCGCGGGTAGCTGGCGGCGCTGTTGTCGACGGTGACGACGCTGCCGGGCTTGGCGCCGTCGATCGTAAGGCCGAAGATGTTCTGCGTATTCGCGCCGAGGCTGATCTGCATGCGCGGCTCGGCGCTGGGGTCATTGGAGAGCAGAAGCAGCAAGCGGCCATCAATAGGGCCCGGCTGGGCTGCGCGCTCTCCGCCACTGGCGAGCGGGCGTGCGTCCTGGGGAATGTGCACGCGAAAGCTCTGCGCGTGCAGGGTCAGGGCAATATTTGAGCACAATGCGATCAGGAGGGCGGCGCTAAGGCGCACATGCAGTCTGGGCATGTGAATGAGTATAAGGGCGGATTCTACGGAGCCGCCGCCCTGGTCGAGTTCAGTTCGGCGGCGAGGAGTTCGTACTGATCGGAGGCGATGCAGTCCGCATGAGCGGCAAGCGGGACAGTTTCTCAGTGAACAACTACACCGGGTCGAGGCCACCCCGGGCCTGACCGACGTGACCATCGAAGACGGAGCCGGAAACATAAAGGCAGCCACCCTGTATGCGTATGACAGCCACTGCGGTGCGGAGATCATGTAAATTGTCCATGACTAGCATAAGTGGCGCCGGCATTCTTGTTCCGATGGTTTCATCCTGCCATCGTGGTTCATGTCCGGCCATTGTTGGTCGAGAGCATCGAGGCGGGTCAAGATCGTGATCGCTAACTGTAGTACTGCGGCATTCGCTCTGAGTCTCTGCTTGCTGAGCAGTGGACTTGTGCGCGGGAGCGAGAACAGGACTGCATTCGTGAGTCCTCAAGCCGGCGTTGGCAGCGCAACAGGGAGCGATCGCGTAATTTTCAAGGGAAACACGCACCCGCTTTCTGCTCGTGCATACGACCGCGGGCCTGTGTCTCCGAGCCAGCCGGTGCAGCGCATGCTGCTCTTATTGAAGAGGGCTGCCGGCCAGGAATCCGATCTGGATGCGCTTCTGCGATCCCAACAAGATCCGAGCTCTTCGGCGTATCACCGTTGGCTTACCCCGCAGCAGTTTGGACAGCTTTATGGCTCGTCGGATGAGGCTATCGCTTTGGTCACAACCTGGCTCAAAGCGCAGGGATTCGATGGCATCACCGTGAACAATGGGCGGACGGTCATCGAGTTCAGCGGCACGGCGGGCCAGGTCCAGAGCGCGTTTCAGACCGCCATCCACAGATACGAAGTGAACGGGGAGACGCACATCGCCAATCAGAGCGATCCGAGCGTCCCAGCGCAGATTGCTCCTTACATTGGCGGAATCGTTTCGCTGAATGATTTCGGCCGCCGTTCCATGCTCATTCGCGGTCCAAAAGGAACCATGACCAGAGGGCAACCGCATCCGGAGCTTGCGCCGGGAGAGAGCCCCGACTTCACAGCCCCATCCCCGGGCCTCAACACGACCTTCTATTGGCTATCGCCCTACGACTTCGCCACAATCTATGATCTGCAGCCACTTTGGAATGCGGGGCTGGACGGCTCCGGGCAGACCATCGCCATCGTCGGCCGCACGGAGATTCGATCGAGCGATGTCGATCAATTTCGAGCTTTCTTTGGACTGCCCGCCAACTCCCCGAAGATCGTGATCGCCGGGCCGGATCCTGGATTCCAGGAAGATGAACTGGAGTCGGACCTGGACGTGCAGTGGTCGGGTGCAATCGCGAAGGGTGCCACGATTGAACTAGTGAGTTCCGCAAGCACCGAAGTGACGGATGGTGTCGATCTCTCCGCTCTGTACATCGTCGATAACAACCTGGCGCCGGTGATGAGCGAGAGCTATGGGGCGTGCGAGTTGTTCATGGGAACCGCCGGCAACGCGTTTGAGTCAGCGTTGTGGCAGCAGGCAGCAGCCCAGGGGATCACGGTGCTGGTCTCTTCCGGCGATCAAGGCTCCACGGCCTGTGATCCCACAACTGACGGGGAACCTACCGCGGTTCATCCCATGGCGGTGAACGGCGTTGCATCGACTCCATACAATGTCGCCGTGGGCGGGACGGACTTCAATCAGTATGAAAACTGGACGACGTACTGGAGCAGCAAGAACGATCCTGCCACGAAAGAGTCGGCGCTAGGCTATATCCCCGAGATTCCGTGGAACGACAGTTGCGGAAGCACCACGCTGCAAGGGATAGCCGGCGTTGACGCTGCGGATGCCTGTACTTCGGGGGTTCTGGCGGTCCTGAATTCCAATACGATTGCGACGAGTGGAGGTCCGAGCTCGTGCACAACTTCTGACGGCAGTGATGCGACCTCTTGCGAGGGTGGATGGCCCAAACCGCTCTGGCAGACAGGGCCCGGAGTTCCGGCGGACGGGGTACGCGACGTTCCGGATGTCTCACTCTTTGCAAGCAACAACGTTTATAACTCGAGTTACATCGTCTGCGACATCGACGACACACGTGGGAACGGATGCGATCCTGCCGCTGCGACGCAGTCGTTTGTCGCCGTGGGCGGCACTTCTGCAAGCGCGCCAGCCATGGCCGGCGTGATGGCCATCATCAACCAGAAGTACGGCAGGCAGGGCAATGCCAACATCACGCTCTATCGGTTGGCAACGGGGTCAAGCGGCTCGTCGATCTTCCACGACGTCACTACCGACGGAAACCGGGTCGCATGTACTTCAGAGAGCAGCGACTGCGTCGTACCAGCGGGCGCCCAAGAACCCTTTGGTACGACGAAGGGGCATGCTTCGACGGCTGGATATGACATGGTGACGGGGTGGGGAAGCATTGATATTGCCAATCTCGTGAACAACTGGGGCTCCGTCAAGCTCAGCCCCACGTCCACTTCTCTCACACTGAACAACGGTACCGCTGCCGTGACCGCGGTGCACGGAACGGCGATTCAGGCACAAGTGGATGTCACGTCCTCTACAGGCGTCCCCACCGGCGGGGTTTCGCTCATCGGCGCGACAGCTAATGGCTCGAACTTCCTCGGCGTGCTCCAAGCTGGAGCCGTAAGTGCCGCAACGAACTCTCTTCCAGGTGGGAGCTACGCGGTTACCGCGCACTACTCCGGCGACACAACATTCGCCGGCAGCGACTCCTCGGCAGTGAATGTGAATATCACGCCCGAGTCGAGCACGACAAAGGTTTCGGTGTTGAACTATGACCCGGTCGCGCACACTGTTGAGCCCACAGCAACGGCGCCCTACGGCAGCCTGCTTGTGGTTCGCGCAGATGTTGCTGGAGCCAGCGGCCATGGTTTCGCTACCGGATCTGTCTCAATTGCTGACCATGGCAATTCGCTCGGGAACCTCAATTTGAACCCGCAGGGCACAGCGGAAGTGATCCCCACCAACCTGCTGCTCGGCGGCAAACACACGCTCAAGTCCTCTTACTCAGGCGATCCGAGCTTTGAGGCCAGTTCCGGTAGCGGCTCAATCACGGTGAATCCCGCGCCCATGGCCTGCGCCATGCAGACGAACACCACGTATCTGCGTGCCGGGTGGGTCCTGGTAATTGATCCATCCGCGGTGCGGGATCAGGCTGAATTCACTTCGCCTCTCGGGAGCATGGTGGCTCCGACGGGCACGATGACCATTTATTCCGGATCTACCGCGGTCGTCGGACCCACCACCGTTTTAGGCCGCGGTACAGATTCGGGACCATACGCGTTTCCAATTGCCTACCTGGATTCTGTGACGATTAAAGCTTCACAACTGCCGTCGGTGACTGACCCCATCACCCTGCAATATTCAGGTGACAGCAACTACGGTCCTTGCACCAGCCCAGCCCTCCGGCTCACTTACCAGGCCGGCCCCGTCGGTTCGCAGATCGTGGCGACATTGTCGCAATATCAAAACATTCAGGCGGGCACTGCGGTCACAGCGAATGTGATTGTCACAGCTCAAAATGCGCCACCGTCTGATGAGCCCTCGTTTCCGACGCCCACCGGTACGGTGCAATTGTCGGTCGACGGCGTGAATGTGGGCTCGCCGGTGACGATTACGCCGGGCCCACCTTACAGCTCGCAACTGGCGGCGGTCGCGACAATCAATATCTCCACTTCAGGGATGTCAACGGGCATGCATTCGCTGGGTCTCGTTTACAGCGGGGATAGCAACTATGTTGCGACCCCCTCCTACACGTACAACATCTGGGTCGTCAATCCGGACTTCACTATGACGGTGTCTCCTTCGTCTATGTCGGTGTCAAGCGGACAGACGACAACTCCGGCTACGATCGAAATCACGCCCGCCAGCGGCTTCTCCGGCACAATCGATCTCTCGTGCTCTGGACTGCCCGCAGAAGCCACCTGCATGTTTTCACCTCAGACAATTGCGACGAGCGGCAGTTCCACGTTGACGATTACCACGGTGAAGGCATCGGCAATCTCAGGCACTCTACAAGCGCATCGAAATCGCACGGGGCTGCCTTGGCAAACAGGCGGGGGCCTCCTGGCCTTCGTCCTGGTTGTTTTCATTGTTCCCGCGCGAACGAGAAACAAGTGGCCGCTTATCGTAATCGTCGCATCGACCGCACTGTTGGCGATGTGCAGTTGCGGGTCGGGAGCGTCCGGCGGCGGCTCTTCGCCGGGGCCAGACGGCACCCGAACCGCTTTGAAGGCAGCCACTGCGACGCCGTCCAAATCAACCTCCGACATCTTTACAGCGTCGGTGCAAAGCTCAAGTACGGGAGGCACTGTCACGACAGGAACCGTGCAGTTCGGCGTGGACGGAGCAACGACCGGTTCGCCCGTCGCGCTGGACAAGTCAGGACAAGCGCAAACCTCGTTGTCGTTTGCGACGGCCGGCAATCACTCGGTGTCAGCGGCTTATTCAGGGGACACCGGCCATCTGTCGTCCTCGAGCAGCGCCTTGACGGTTTCAGTTCCGTACACAAATGGAACAATCCCCGGCTCCTATGCGATCACGGTGACCGCGAAGAGCGGAACTTTGAGTCACACGGCCAAATTGAACCTGACAGTCGACTGAGCCAGTTTATTTAGCAGACATGCCGGGGACGCTGCAGCCCGGACCTTTCAGCGTATGCGAAAGGCAACTCCCACATGAAAGCACCCGGGCGAATCCTGTCGTTCTGGCTGTCGGCGATGTAGATGTTTCCGGCCCTGTCGATGGCGAGCGCCGTCGGGCCCTTCAACTGCGCGCTGGTGGCTGGGCCGTTGTCGCCGCTGAAACCGGCGGTCTGGTTGCCGGCAATGGTGGAGATGATGCGGGTGGATTGATCGACTTTGCGTACGTCGTTGTTGCCGCCGTCGGCAATGTAGATGTTCCCATGTGAATCGGCGGCGACGTCCCACGGTGCCATGATCTCCGCATCGACTGCAGGACCGTCATCTCCGCTGTATCCAGCTTGCCATTGCCGGCGAACGTGTAGATGTTGGGGCTGACCGCGGCTACCGTAACAGAGTCGGAGATCGAGCCCGCGAAGTTCGAATCACCCGCATACTTCGCGATCGCCTGTTACTGCCTGTGCAACGCCTACGTATGGCAGCGAGACAGCGCCCAGGTCAGTGAAGTGACGCTGACCGTCGTTGCGCAGCACTTGGTACCAGGCCGCGTTTCCCGCCTGCGACCAGTAGATAAGGTCCGGATGGCCGCTGTGGGTCAGATCGGGGGCCAGCATCTGGTAATAGGCGCCACTGGTTTTGACAAATGTCGGATTCTGGAACTTTTCCGCCATGCAGACAGAACAGAACGCAGCCAGACATAGCAGTAGACAGATGCGGCGGAGAAGGCGCATGAGGCCCGATACCTCGAAATCTGGGTCGAGAATGTGACACCATTCTCCATGTGGCTCGCTGATTTGTACAGCTTTGCACCGGAGGGGCTCACCATCCGAAGCAAAACGAGGAGTCGGCGAAATCACAAGTCCAGAACTCCATCGCGAGTCGCAAGAATCTGACAGGAGCATTTCTTCCTTCACGGCCGGATGGATTTTGGGCGGGGGTCTGACCAATATTTGCTATTGACGCGCTTCCTTTTAAAGGAGAAAATCGCGCACAAGTTTCCCTCACTGAAGTTTGCGACGCACTAACTCCCCTGTCCTGTTGCGGGATACTTCTCACAAGACTCACACAAGACATTGAGGTCGCTCATTTCAACAGCATCCGTGTTTTTGCAGGCCCAGCAGTGTAATCAGGCGGCAATCATGAATGGAGTACGCAGCGCCGGGCTCAGAATCCTGTTTGTTCTGGCCGCCTCTGCTTGCGTTTCTGCCATTTTTCGGTGTGCCCCAAACGAGCGGCGGTCGGCGCCTCAAGACATCGACGCCCCATTCAATCAATCTGCATATGCCGCGGCCAAGTGGAGACTGCGAGCGGTGGATCTCGACTTCGGCCGGGGTCATCGTGCAGGTTTTCTAAGGACCCGGCAAGCATTGCGGCGATGCTGTGACGGGATTTTTAAAGTTGCGCAGCCCCAGCCCGTCGGGGCGGCGAAGAGATAGAGCATGACGATCATCATGACCAAGGAGACCGCAACCATGCCTTCAACTCTTGCGATGAATCTTTGCCCGAGCGGCGCAACTCTCCGGAGGGTGTGGCGTCTTGGCATGACCGGCGTGGCTTTGCTTCCACTGGCGATGGCAGCGGCGGCCGGCTGGAGCCAGATGGAAGGCATGGATCGCTCCATGGCAATGGGACCAGCGCCGCGTCCGGTCGCGAAAGGCCCGAACGTGCCTACCGACATGTGCAACGGCGGGATTCTTCCTGCGGGTGATCCGGCAAATCCTCACGATCTGCTGATCAAGGGCATGACGTGCAGAGTGGATGGCACGAAAACCGTGGCCGGACCCAAGGACAACGGTATCTATGTCTATCGGAACGTCAATATCGTTAACGGCGGAACGCTGGTGTTCAGTGACGCGGCGATTGATTTCCATGCGCACTCGATTCTGGTGGAGCGAGGCGGAACGCTGTCGGCGGGCGCAGAGTCACCGATCAAGAACAAACTGACAATCTACCTGTGGGGCGGCCCGAACAGCAGCAGTCAGACGTGGAGCACGACCGATCTGAACCCGAGCGTCACCTGCAAGAGCGACGCGGATCCGAGCGTTTCCACCTGCGGCATTCCTTATGACGTATGGAACTCGAATCCCGGCATGGCGATGCGCAAGATGCCCATGCCCGGGACACCCTGCAAGAAGGCATCGGAGGTAGCCGCGAAAGACCCGTTCAAACCGGGGAGCACCTTTGCTCTGCCCGTGGACGACTGCTTTTATCAGTACGACGTGATCGACGCGGGTTCCGAGGCCGGCGCGTACTTTGGCCGTAAGGTGCTGGCGGTGTCGGAAGGCGGCAACCTGCTGCTGCGCGGCGCGAAGGGCATTCGCGACACAACCGTGGACAACTGCCCCTCTCGGGACCTTCCTTCTGGCGGGGGCTTCATTGAAAAGTGTCCGGCTGACTCGGGCACGAGTTGGGTGCATCTGGCCACAACGCTCAATGGGGGGGAGTCCGAGTTCGATGTGGACCGCCTGGTGCCAACCTGGGCCAAGTACGACCATATCGTCGTCACCACAACGGACTTCCTTCCCGGGCACAGCGAGGAGCTTGAGATCGTCAGTGTGACCGCGAATTCGAACAACACTTCGCATATTGTCGTCAAAGGTACGGTGGAGTTTCCGCACGTGGGCGTCGCTTACGACTACACAGCGGCGAGGAACCTCAACAGTGCGGCCGGTCCTGCCGATGATGCCGAGATCAATAGCCTGACGGATATTCCGCCGGAGACAAAGCTCAAGCCGAAGACGCAAGTGGAGACCCGCGCCGTCGTGGCTCTGCTCACGCGCAACATTGTCGTCGCGTCGGAAGGAGCCTCGGTTGTCCTGGGGCGGTATCACCCTGAGTCGTCGATCAAGTCAGACGACCATTTTCCCATCGTCAAAGGAAACACCGCCAGCTACTACGGCGGCCACGTGATCGTGCGGCAGGGCGTTCAGACTTTTAAGGTGCAGGGGGTGGAGTTCTACCAGCTTGGGCAGGGCGGGCTGATTGGACGGTACCCGGTGCACTTCCACATGGACCGCCTGGTTCCGCGTCCATCGTGCACATCCATATGGAATATGCCCAAGGAAAAATATGACATAGCCTGCACGTCTACGGGGACTTATCTGGCGGACTCGTCGATTGTGGATTCGATGACGCGCTTTGTTACGGTGCACGCAACGCAAGGCGTGACGTTGGCGCGCAACGTCGGATACATGTCCATCGGACAGGGCTACTATTTGGAAGACGCCACCGAGACCGACAACCGGCTTTACTCGAATGTGGCGATCACCATGCGCGCGGGAATCGCCGACGCAATTACGAACCCGCGGAATGTGCCCGGCATCCTGCAGTGGGACCACAAGAAGGTGACTAATCCCGACGGATCGGTCAACATCGTGCCGATGGGTGCCAATGAGCAGGTGCCCGACGATTTCCCCTTGCACTCGGATGTCAACAATCCTTCGGCCTTCTGGATTCAGAATGCATGGAATGACATTCAATACAACGCCGCGGTGGGCTGCCAGACGTGCGGCTCGTGCTACTGGTTTCCGCCTGCCGGCATCAGTGGTCCTTCTGTTTATGAAAACTGGACAGGATACGCCAGCATCCAGGGGGGCAGCGCATCCGCCGGCCACTGGGGTACGGCTCCGTTTTACAACTTCCGCGGCAATTCCTGCAGCGCCGCCATGTTCGCGTTGCAAACTGTGGGCAGTACCGTGCAATGCAACCGCATACAGTACGGCCGCAACCCTATGTCAGAAGGCAATGTTTTCGGAGCGGTCGTGAATAGGAACACACCGAAGGACGAATCGTCGTTCCCGTACGAAGTAGGACAACGGAACCATGCCACGCTCTGCGCCGATAAGGATCTACCGGGAGATTGCACCCAGACCAAGGTATGCCTGCCGACCAATGGCAATGAGAGCACTTGCGCGGCCACGGTCGTCGACCGCTTTACAACTTCCTTCAACTGGGCGCCGAAGAACTTCGCCGCCGTATGGATGAGGGGCTGGTGGCAGTTGGTGCAGAACTCGGCCATCACCGATCAATTCAAAGGCGGACTTACGTTTGTCAGCGGCGGCGGTTTCACACGTTCCGATGCCGCGCAGGGCTTCTGGTCCGTGCTCAAGAACAGCGTATTGGTCGGCCAGACACAGGAGCAGTTCGAAGACTCGGCCGGCGCGGACTACCCCGCCAATCCCGCGGCCTCCGTGGCAGGTCCGTTCAACATCGAGACCGCAAAAGACAAGACGGCAGCAGGGGTCGGCGAATGCGATCAGGCCACCGGTGGCTCGGCTTGCGTGTCGTATTCGTCTGGCATCAATATTTTGAACGAGTCTTTCGGCGATTATGAGCACCTGTTCAACATCTATGACGGCCCGGCGGCACAGTACAACAACATTTACGCCGATGTGAAAGTCACAAAAATCGGAGTAGATACCCGGAACGAGGACATCGCCAAGAACGGCTCGAAGTGTGTGAACGCCCCCGACCTCTCAAGCAGTAATTGCACCAGCTTTGGATTCCAGGCAACCCGTAACAACGGCAACGTGGTGCGGAGGAATATGAACGAGCCCAAAGACGACGTCAAGCTCGATGATGAGTGCTTCATCCCCAACAGCGCCATTGCCTGGAAGCAACCCAACGGCTTTTACTATCCCCCAGCCTTCCACTCCGATAATCTCGTCTTCAGAAACGTGGATATCCGCCACTATGTGATTCAGCCGCTCTTCAAGGATTATGCAGTCAATTATTTCGAGACGAGCGTGGACAAGTGCAGCACGGGCACCCCGGAGGAACAAAAGAAATGCCAGCTGCAGTCGATCCCCTACAACTATTGCTCCTGGGCGTCGAATATGTTTGCCGGAACCTACTCGGACATTGACCGCGAGACCGAGTTGACGGACGACGACGGCTCGCTAACCGGGCTGACCGCCACGAACATCTTGGAGCCGCCGACCAAGCGCCCGTCGATCTCCGTGACCAAGGCCACGTTCAATAACGCGCCAGTGACAACCGACGAATGTGCAAGCGGACAATTGTCCTTTAACGACACGCCTGTGGAACCGACTGCGAACGGCACGGGCGACGCGACCGTAAACACCAGCCCTTATGAGTACATGTCGCTGGCCGTATTCCGCGGCAGCACCGTGTCAAAAAACGATAACAATCCCAGCCCGGGCGTTTACGGCAAATGGAATGCGGACTGCGGCAACTCGACGTGCTATGGCATTCCGCTCTACCGGCAATACCTGACCGCCGAGGAGCAGACGGACTTCGAGAACAATCCTGTGGACACACCCACGAGAAAAGCGCACCGGCCTTCCATTCGGATGATGGGAGGCGGCACGGGCGCACGCAGCGCGTTGGTAATGAATCACGTTAGCTATTACATTGACAGCTCGGTCTCTGCAAAGGGCGAACTCGGCAGCAGCACTCCAGACAACAAGGTCTCGAGCCTCAATATTTTTGAACCGAGCCAGAGCTACACCTTCTTCCTGCTCTTTGCCAACGACCACACCTACCAGACCTACAGCATCTACGTCGGCAAGAAAGACGGCTTTGATCTTCCGCAGGCAAAGAGCATCGTCACGCCCGTTCTGGTTAACATTGCCGATGCGACCTACAAAGTCACAGAGAAGCCAGGGGAGACCTGGGCGCAGGTGACGAGCTACAACAAGACAACCGGAATCCTGACCCTGACCGTAAACCTGACGGCACAGACGGAATTTTTGCCGAAGGACCGGAGCCCGTACTGCCAGCCGACGACCTTCTGCCAGTGGGACGCCAAGAACTACATCTGCGGCTGCAAGCCGGGCACCAGTTGCACCGATAACAAGATCTGCTCATACGGAGTTGCAGACGTCGATTGCCCCACGATCGGCTGCTTCGGTTTCCAGGTGAAGATTCCGGATTTTTTCCCGGATTTGAGGCTCACCGCGGCAAATCCTCCCGCCCCTGTTCCGCCGCCTACCCCGGTCCTTTACACGAAGGCAACCGATCCCAAAGACCTGAAGTATTTCCAAAAGGACAACGTGGCCTTCGTGTCGTCGGACAAATCCGGAGGCTGCGACTATCCCAATCCGCCCAAGCAGACGGACGCCGATTTTGAGCCTATGCCTCACCCCGAACCGATCCGGGTCTGGCAGCTTCCCAACCAGTAGCGCCCGCTCACCAGGCATTCGCGCACGAGCACAAACATCATTCCGTAACGCTTGGATGCTTCAGGAGGCCTCGAGAAATGGCGCACACTCATCGCAGATTTCACGGGCACAGCATTGCGATTTTTGCCTTGACGCTCTCCGCATTTTCCTTTTCTCGCGCACTGGCCGCACGCGCAGAGCACGAAACAGCGGCCCGCCCATCGCGTGCCGTTCATGTCCGCTCGGCTGTGCGGCAAAGTGCGTCTCCGCGCGTGGCGCTGCCGTTTGACCGTGTGATCCGGCCGGGGCTGTCAGCCAAGCTTCCGCGCACGCACTCCGCTGTGCGCCCGAAGCGGAGCTCCCACGTGCGCAGCGCCGACTCCGCTAGCCCGGCGCCCAACTTCGGCGGCTTTCTGGCAGCCCCCAAGTACCGGGCGTGGAACGCGGAGTTTGAGGATAGTGCGGAGCTTTCTGTCTTTGCCGCCGGCGACTTCAACGGCGACGGCAAGCCCGACATCGTCACCGTCCAGAACAGCGGTGGCATCAACGTCCTGCTCAATCAGGGCAACGGAAAGTTCAGTGCTCCGGTTTCCACTTATTTCAGCGCCTACTATCTCGGCGGGACAGTACAGGCCGTCGCCGCCGATATGAATAAGGATGGCAAGCTCGATCTCGTTCTTCTCGACGCGGTCAACAACAGCGTGGATGTGCTTCCCGGCAATGGGGATGGAACCTTTGCGGCGCCCACGCTTTATTCCGTCAGCCCATTCTTCGTCGCCTCCATCGACATCACTGACCTGAACGGCGACGGTTACCCCGATGTGGTGCAGATCAGCGGCGGCCAGGATTTTTCCTCCAGCCTTACTTCCACAATCGAGATCGATACGCTGCTCAACGACAAACACGGAGCCCTGCTCGCTCCCGGTGGCGCGCTGACTCAATCCTTCTCCGTTGCCGGATGGACGGACACGCTTTACGGCCGCTCCCTCGTGCTGACCGACATCAACAGCGACGGTCTTCCTGACCTGACGCTCGAAACGCTCTCCTGGCTGGACACGCCTACGCCAACCCAGGACTCGACGCACGTCATTCAGACCTTTCTCGGCAACGGCGACGGCAGCTTTGCCTCGCCCTATCCGGGAAGCACCATCAACATTCCATCGCTCTCCGAGTCCAACTTCGCCGTGCCGCAACTCGCCAATCTCAACGTCGTAGACATCGACAGCGACGGCATCAAAGACATCGTCTTTTCACTACAGGACTATTCCATCTACCTTCTCGTTGGCTCCGGCTACGGAGCGTACCAGCCTTACACCAACATAGGGGCGTATCACGCCTATCCCACGGATCTCGTGTTTGCCGATCTGAACGGCGACGGTCTGCCTGAACTGATTGATGCCGAGCCCGGCTATATTTCCGTGTATCAAAACCTGGGCGGCGGAAACTTCAGTAACGAAGCGACAGCGCCGCTTGGCTCGGGTGTGGGCAACTACTCCGTACTGGCCGTAGCGGATTTCAACGGCGACAAGACCCCGGATGTCGCGCTGATGAATTCGTCAGAGGACTCCGTCACCGTCTTCGACGGCGTTTCGGGATCCCTGCCCTCGCTCCGCGCGGCAAGCCTCCTCAATCCGCAACCGGCAAACGTGATTGGCGCGCTGGCCCAAGCCGTATTGGATACGAATGGCGATGGCAATGACGATATCGTCTTGCTCAACACGCAGCCCTACGCCACCAACCCCTCCCTGGCGACCGCTCTGGGCGACGGCAAAGGAAACTTCGTCTTCAAGACCGCCTTGCCGAACTACATGCCGGGTGCGGATGATTTTATCGATTCCCAGTCCGGCGACTTCAACGGGGACGGTCGCAACGATCTGATCCTGCATACGGACCAGGGCGTCTCGCTGCTGCTCTCGAACGGGGACGGAACCTTCACCGCCCGCGCGATTGCCGTCCTTCCTTTCGCCTGTATCACCGGCAAGGGAGCCATCGGCGATGTGAATGGAGACGGCAAGCTCGATGTCGTCATTGCCTATGGCGGCGACGACGCCAATCCCACCTGCGAGTTGCCCACAGTCGGCGCTCCCACCACTCCGTCCGGCATCTTCACGCTACTCGGCAAAGGCGACGGAACTTTCCAGGCCGCAAAGTTCACGGCCGCGGGGAGCGAAGCATTCGAGCCCGTGCTGCTCGACGCCAATGGCGACGGCAAGCTCGATGTGGCTCTCTCCGATGTGCCCTTTTCGTTGATCTCCCTCGGAAGCTCGGGCACGTTCAACACACTTCTGCTGCTCGGCAGAGGCGATGGTACATTTCAACCGCCTTCCACGCTGGTCGCGAATAACGTGAATACCCACACCATGGCCGGCGACGTCAACGGCGACGGCAAAACCGATCTGGTCATTCTCACCGCGGGCGATGTGGACGATTACGGAACGATCGATCCCTCAACCGCCGGCGTGCTGACGCTGGTTGGGAAGGGTGACGGCACTTTCACGCCGCAACCGCTCTATCTACCCGGCTTCTCCGCGGCAGCCGGATTGCTGGCTGACCTCAACGGCGATGGCATGCTGGATCTGGCGTTGAGCGAGTTGTATTCGCAGGACTTCAGGGATCCCGTAGCGGGCGGCGTGGTGGCGCTTGGAAATGGCGACGCCACCTTCACCGCAACCCACAGCTTTGAAGCAGGCGCAGGCAGCTCGCTGATCCTCGCTGGCGACTTCCTGAAAGACTCCGCTCCCGACGCCGTGTATGTGAGCAGCACAAGCGGTAGCAGTTTGCTTATCAATCAGGGTGGAACCACCGTAGCGCTCACTGCAACGCCGGCGAGCATATACCAGGGCCAGGACGTGAATATAAGCGCAAAGGTGACCGCCGCGCTGACTGGCAAGCCCCAACCCACCGGAACAATCACTCTGATGGAAGCAGGCGCCAAGCTCGGCTCCGGCCCTGTCGACAGTGGCTCCGCAAGCATAACCCTCACCGGCCTCGCTACCGGCACGCATATCATCACGGTAGCTTACAGCGGAGACAGCAACTTCAACGCCAACTCCAGCAAAAGCCTTTCGATTTCAGTGGCGTCTGCCCCCGCGGTTTCGATCACTGCCGCGCCGCTTGCGTTGAACCTCACACGCGGACAAACCGGAACCGTTACTTTCACCGCAATCGCCAATGCAACCTTCTCCGGCAGCGTCGCCCTGCAGGTTTCCGGGGCTCCGGAGGGGATGACTACCTTCCTGTCGCCCTCCACGATTGCGCTTACGCAGGGGCAGACCTCCACCGCAGCGTTGGTCGTGAGCACCACATCGCCCCATTCCGCGGCCGCGCCCTTCCCGCTGCGCGCGGGCGGCGCAGCCAGTCTGGCCGCGTTGTTCCTGCTCGTCATCCCGCGGCGCCTGCGGAAGCGGATGTCTCGATTGGCGCTTCTGGCGCTGGGTGTGCTCGCGCTTGCCGGCATTCTTGGAATGGAAGGATGCGGAGGCAGCAGCATCCAAACCGCTCCCCGAGGATCAACAACCCTGACGGTAACGGCCACGGCAACGGGATTGCTGGCGCAGACCATTCATGTGACGGTAAATGTTCAGTAGTTCGATCTATAGTGGTTCGGCATTTGCCCGGTGCTGTCGAGTTAAATTCAGGGTCCGTTCGTTGGCATTCATGTCGATGACGCCGTATCACGACGTACTCTGTTCCTGAATTTTCTGCTTGAAGAATTCATTGCAGATACGGTGGCCACGAATCATCGTTTGCCGAGCCGCACTTGCTGATCTCGCAAGGCTGTAATCTATCTATTTCCAATTGGGTGCGGCTAGTGGGGAGCGAACGCTGTAAGTGGTTCTCTTTTGTAAGTTACAGAAACATAATTGCCACGGGCGCAGGAAATGCCATGGTTGCAGGCGACGATTGCCCGCTATTGCCCACAGATCAATGAAAGGACTCCGACGCCACTAATCAATTCTGGAGTGCTAACCATGAAGTCGAAACGGAAAAGCTTCTGTGGCAGAGGACACCGTGATATTGGGACGAACGTGGCTGCAGGCGGAACACCCGGTCCGTGCCGGAGATCAAGTAGTAAAGACGGCCTCGGACGCCATCCACTCCGGTGATTCCGTTCGAGTCCAGAACAGCTCGACGGCGACAAAGTGATGGAGCGGGCGAACAGCTAAAGTTCGCAATCTTGGGAGTCTTGCATGACACAGTTTTCAGGTTTCGCGTTGAAAGCTTCTTGGAACCACGGATGCGCTCGCTGATGCGGCGACGCACCATCTGGACGTACAGGCGACTTTTCGGCCACGTGGTCCGAAACTCATTTTGACAAGCGCACTCGTGAGTAAGCGCTCGCCGATGACGAGCACCATATCTTCGAACCCGGCGCGGTCCTTAATTCGGGGCAGAGCTACGGTGAGTTTCACGCCAATCACTGGGCGGCACGCCTTCCCAGGTGCGAAAGGCGCGACCGAACGAGTTCGGATCTTCGAAACCAAGCAAGTATGCCGCCTCATTCAATTCCAGGACGGAATTGGAGAGGTAATACCGCGCCATCTGGTGCCGGGATTCATCCAAGACGCGTTGGAAGCTGGAACCAGATTCCTGCAAGCGGCGTTGCAGCGTGCGAGAGCTCATGTGAAGAGCCTCGGAGATCATATCCATTGAAGGGCGCTGTCCGGTGAGCCGGTCCTGAATCGCGCGCCGCACCAACTCTATGAAGCTGTCCTCTTCCTTGTACTGTCGCAACTGCTCTTCAAACTGTGGCGCGAGCAATTCGAGCAGTTCGACATTCCGTGTGACAAATGGCGTGGTGGCATCGGAGGAACGAAAGGTGATCGCGTTGCGCGAGGCGCAGCTTACAACCTTGCAGCCAAAGCTACGCTCCAGCACACGCAGATTAGAACGTTGCTGCACATACTCCACGCGGAGCGGATTGACCTGGGTTCCGGTTCCGTGCCGAGCGAGAGAAATCATCCACGAAAAACAGTAGTCAGTGAGCACCTGCGGCTCTGCATCGACAGCAAGCAACCAGCGAAACGCAACGCTGAACTCCTCTTTGCCGAGTTTGTTAACGATTTCTTCTGGCGCGGTCAGCTTCTTATACCGAGCCAGATGCTCGGTGGCTGTCACGAGATTCTGCGTGGAGAGCGCCGCGATAGCCATCGGATGAAAGCGCTCTGTCTTCGTCTCGACGCCGAGTTTGACACCGATGAGCGGATCGGAACTCACTACCTCGATCGCATGCCAGATCGCAAAGAGTTCTTCGGTAGAGACGAGAACGCGCGTCGGCTCGAACAAATCTCGGGGAAGGCCCGCCTTGCGCAGCACCGCGGCAACAGAGACCCCGTGCTCCTTCAACTTGAGGGCCAGACGGCCCGGAACCCGAAAACGCTTCAGCATGACAAGGTCCTCCAGCTAGAAGGCTATCGGAGTTTCGATTTGTCCGCCATTCAGAACACGCCAGAATGCCAGCGTATCGCGCCAACCGAACATTGGCGCGATTTGACGTCATATTGGCGTGTCTGGCAGAGCGCGCCGATCTGATTAGGGCTAATTTTGGGAATATCGCAACCCGGTGCAGTCAGCCGAATGCCCGACGAAAGGCTTCAGAACATGCGGAATTCTCATGACAACGGCACAAAGAGCAACCTGGGTCGCCGCTCCTTCTTGGGTGTCGCGGGCCTCGGCGTTGCCGGAGCGTTAGGGACTACAACAATCACCGGCGGCCTTGCTGCTCCCGCGGCTGCGGAACCGAGCACGCCAGCGCATGTGAATGGACGACGAAAGCTCGGTTCCCTCGAGGTCTCAAGCGTCGGATTCGGGGTACAAAACATGAGCCGCAGTTATGAAACGCTCGTGCCGTACCGGCCGGAGATGATAAGCATCATCCGAGCAGCCCATGACCACGGCGTGACATTCTTTGACACTGCCGAGGCTTATGGGCCCTTTGAATGCGAGCGTATTCTCGGCGAGAGCATCGAACCTTTTCGCAACAAGGTTGTGATCACGTCCAAGTTCGGCTGGAATATCGACCCAGAGACCGGGCAGTTCCAAATGGGGCTCAACAGTAAGCCTGAGCACATTAAGCGCGCAGTGGAAGGATCGCTGAAGCGGCTCCGCACGGATCGCATTGATCTTTTGTATCAGCATCGCGTTGACCCGCAGGTCCCGATTGAGGACGTCGCCGGAGCAGTCAAGGACCTCATGTCTCAGGGCAAGGTTCTGCATTGGGGTTTATCTGAGATGGGCCCCAATACGCTACGCCGTGCGCATACTGCGGTACCCCTCGCGGCCGTGCAGAACGAGTACTCGATGTTGTGGCGAAAGCCGGAAGAAGCGATCATCCCACTGTGCCAGGAGTTGGGAATCGGCTTCGTTTGCTGGAGCCCGCTCGGCGTGCAATTCCTGACCGGTGCGATTGACGAGAATACCCGCTTTGCACCTGGCGACATTCGTGGCATGGAAGCGCGCTTCTCCGCAGAAAACCTCAAGCACAACGTTGAGCTCGTAAAGCTCGTCAAGCAATGGGCCGAACGGAAGCAGGCGGCTCCCGCCCAGATTGCTCTCGCCTGGCTGATGGCTCAGAGACCATCAATCGTACCAATCCCAGGTACAACGCAGATGGCGCACATGCTCCAAAACGTCGGTGCCAGTTCGGTCGCGTTCAGCCCAGATGAGATTAAAGAGCTAAATGCGTCATTGTCGGGTATTCAGATTCAGGGAAAACGCCTGCCGGACATGATCCTGTCACTCTCGGACGTAGAGGCGCCCTCGGAGAGATAGAAAGTGAACGATACCGGAAAGGCTGGGTGGTTTCAGGATGATGGATCGAACAATGCTTGTTCACGATTGCCTCCGTAGTGATTGTCTTCTGTTTCGGGCCACCGGGGCTTGGGCGAAAACGGGATAAAGGCGAGATCAGCCCCAACTCCGAGTGCAGAATTCTTCTTGTATCGGCGTAGCGTCAACGGTCATCTATGCTACGTCAAGTTCTACGCAGGTCAACCACACATATCGAGGGAAAGCCATGAAGATCTTAGTGCTAGGTCTGTTTCTATCAACAGTGATTGCGCCATCGTCCTACCTACAGCAATCGCCAGCGCCGCCAACGGAAACGATTACAACTGCCGCAAGTCCTACACCCGAGCAACAAGAAGTCATCAACCTCTCAAACATGAAATGGGATTGGATGGCAGATAAGAAGGTCGATTCCTTAGAGACACTCTTTGATGACAAAGCCATGTTCACTCACATGGGAGGAACCTGGGGAAAGACCCAGGAACTCGCCACCATTAAGAGCGGTAGCATCTGGTACAAAAAAGCTGCAGTTTACGCAGTTGATGCTCGCATATTTGGCAGCACAGCGGTCCTGCTAGAGGATATCGATTTGCAGGCAGCAGTAGGTGAGCATGAAGTCACCAATCCTTTTATGGTGACTGAGGTTTATATCAAGGAAGGCGACAAGTGGAAGCTCGCCCAACTCACGTTCTCGCATCTGCTCAGGCCGGTCAAAATGAATAGCAATAAGAATTAGCCGCCGAAGACATAGGGGCGCTAAGCAACGCGCAAGGATGAAGCGGCAGGGGCGAGGTCTTCAGGATGATGAAACGAATAACTGTTCTTTTGCTGACCATTTCGGCAATCCTCGGTCTCGCATCTGCTTCTTCGTGAGCGCAGCAATCGCCGGCGAATTCTTTGCGTGTGCCCACGGAAAAGAACACACTGATTGTTTATCTGTCCCGAACCAACAACACCAAGATCATCGCGGAAATCATCCATCAAAAGGTCGGCGGCACACTTGTCGCTCTCGAATTGGAAACGCCTTATCCTGCTGACTACGGGGCAACAGTGCAACAGGTCGTCCGCGAGAATGAGACCGGCTAAGGTCAAGCACTTCGGCATGTCAGAGGCCGGCGTTCAAACAATCCGCCGCGCGCACTCCGTCCAGCCGGTCACCGCCGTGCAAAGCGAGTACTCGCTCTTCTACCGCGGCCCGGAAGCGGAACTTCTCCCGGCGCTCGAGGAGCTTGGTATCGGCTTCGTTCCATTCAGTCCGCTGAGCGCAGGGTATCTCACGGGCAAGATCGACGAGAACACGAAGTTTGATCCCACCGACTTTCGCAACATGGTGCCGCGCTTCACAGCCGAGGCACGCAAAGCCAATATGGTGCTGGTCGATCTGGTCAAGAGCGTGGCAGAGCGCAAGAGAGCGACGCCCGCGCAAATTGCGCTGGCATGGCTACTCGCCCAGAAGCCTTGGATCGTGCCTATCCCTGGAACCACGAAGCCGCACCGGCTCGAGGAGAACCTCGGGGCAGCAGATGTGGAGCTTAACGAGACTGACCTCAAGCAGATCGATGAAGCATCCTCCAGCATGAAACTCGAAGGAGCTCGCCTTCCTGAAGCTGTGTTGAAGATGACGGGGCTCTGATCATTTTCCCTTACAGCAGCAATGGAGATTTGAAGTAACAGAACCCGAAAGGCAAAGGACTGCGAAATGAAACCGAAGTTGACCGTCCTGGCACTATCTCTTTTGATCTTGAGTATTCAAGCGGCCGTTGCTCAAGCGGCACCCGCAGGCGCTCCCGCAGCACCAACGGTTCAAACGCACTACGGCGACGTACGTGGCGTGACCGAAGGAGATGTATCGAGCTTCAAGGGCATTCCCTTTGCCGCGGCTCCCTTCGGTGAGTATCGCTGGCGCCCACCGCAACCGTTGTCAGCATGGCAAGGCGAGCGTGATGCCAGCAAATACGGGGCCGACTGTCCGCAGGTTGCCTTTGGTCCCGGCGCTGGAGCAATGTCGCCGGCCTCGTCGGAAGATTGCCTCTTTATCAACGTCTGGAAGCCTGCGAACGCTGCTCCGGCCTCAAAACTGCCAGTCATGGTATGGATCTTCGGCGGAGGCTTCGTGTTCGGGAGCGGCTCCTCAGCGAGCAATTCTGGAGTGCAGTTCGCCAAACAAGGCGTCCTGTTGATCACCTTCAATTACCGCGTGGGACGTTTTGGATTGTTCGCTTTCCCGGCGCTCAGCAAGGAACATCCTGAAGAGCCCAAGGGCAACTATGCCTACATGGACCAAATCGCCGCGCTGAAGTGGATACAGCAGAACATCGCCGCGTTTGGAGGCGATCCGAACAATGTCACAATCTTTGGGTTTTCCGCGGGCGGTGTCTCGGTGCATAGCCTTCTGACGATGCCGATGGCGCGCGGCCTGTTCCAAAAAGCGATCGTCGAGTCTGGCGGTTCGCGTGACAGCGTACTGACCGCGCGTCCAATGAGCAAAGACGGCGTCGATCCGAACTATCCCGTGTCGGCCGAAACAATTGGGATTCAATTCGCGCATTCGATGGGGATCGATGGAACGGATCAGGCTGCACTTGCCAAACTTCGCGCCCTAAGTGCCGAACAGATTGTGGGGGGCGCGCCCGCGCAAACTGGCGGCAGCGTCTTATGAGACCATGCCGATTCTCGATGGTAAGCTGATCACCGAAACCGCCGAGACCGCGTATAAGGCCAGCCACGAGCCGCGTGTGCCGCTCATGCTCGGAAGCAACAGCGCCGATACCGCAGGAAACCGGATCAGAGCGACGACTAAGGAGCAGTTGTGGTCTCATTTCGGCCAGTGGAGCGCCGAGGCAAAGGCCGCCTACGATCCCGATGGAACGAAAACTCTGGCAACGCTGGTATCGGAGGCAAACGACGATTTCGGACAAGCCGAACCGGCTCGCTTTGCAGCGAGTGCGTTCGCGAAAAAAGCGCGCCGACTGAGACCGCAATACGGAATGAAATGTTTCGAGGAGAGGACAGGACATACGAATCTTACATTCTAACCTTCTGCGTCGGAAAGTAGGCATAATATATCTATTATCAATAACTTAAGCGACAACTTGTAAACCAACAAACCGCCGATCTATCGTTCCTAATCCGCCGAGCTACAAATTGACCGCACTCGATGAGTGCACAACAGATAATGGAGCGAGGAGATCAGATGTACGACATGGCGACTTTTCGCCCATGTGGCTCAAGCGCCGCCCTCGGTGAGCGCATTGCATTTAGTCGGTGGGCCGGGGCAGTCACAGGAACTCATGCGCACCTGAAACAGTGGATGCGGTGGAAGAGCGCAGCCGTGCGGCAGGCAGGCTTTAGCCCGGGCTAATCAGAACATTTTCACAGTTGGCTGTTTCCATAACCGACTCAAACGTCATATATGAGCATGTTCGGCCGGGGATGAGCTTTGGCATTCACACCGCCAAAATTCACGCCCCGGTACAAGTGCTCGTTGCGGCAGGCATGGGGCCGTAGTAGATTGATAAACCAATCGGCGATCGGACCATCCCATTTGGCCGGTGGCAGCCTAAGCGAAAGAACCGTATGGCGATCATCCACCCTCCCAGTCTGTCGGCAAAGATAGGACGTATTCTCGCGTTCTGCGTGACTGCGTTTCTCATCTTTCAGTTCATCAGCGTTTACCTGAGCTGGCAAAAACAATCGCTTCTGGCTGTCGCCAGCATCCTGACCGGGCTGATCATCAACCGACTATCGCCGTCCCGCTACCTTACGGCGGCGCTGATGCTGCTCTCAATCGCGGCAACCTTCCGATACGGCTGGTGGCGTGTGCACGTACTGATCGATTACTTCAGCGTGAGCGCCAACCGCCATATCGGCCCCCAGGTCGTGCTGATGCTTGTGCTGCTTTCGGCAGAGGTATATACGGCGGTGATCATGGTTCTGGGCTACCTCCAGACCATAAGGCCTCTCGAGCGCAGGCCTATTCCCATGCCGCCCGAGGCCCGCCAGTGGCCTCACGTGGACATCCTGATTCCCACCTACAACGAACCGCTCGCGGTGGTGCGCTACACGGCCCTGGCGGCGCTTAACGTCGACTACCCTCCCGAAAAGCTTCACATCTACATCCTGGACGACGGCACCCGCGAGGACTTCGAGGAGTTCTGCTTTCAGGCGGGGGTAGGTTACATCACCCGGCCGACGCACCCGCATGCCAAGGCAGGAAACATCAATCATGCGCTGGAAGCTGTCAGCTCGCCCTACATCGCCATCTTTGATTGCGACCACGTGCCCACCCGCAGCTTCCTGCAGATGACCCTGGGGTGGTTTCTGCGCGACCAGAAGCTGGCGATGCTGCAGACGCCGCACTATTTCTATTCGCCCGATCCCTTCGAGCGGAATCTGCTGCAGTACAAGACGATTCCCAACGAAGGCGAGCTGTTCTACGGCATTATTCAGGACGGCAACGACCTCTGGAATGCGACGTTCTTCTGCGGCTCCTGCGCGGTGATTCGCCGCTCGGCCCTGGATGAAATCGGAGGCATCGCAGTAGAAACCGTGACTGAAGATGCGCACACCTCACTGCGTCTGCAACGCAAGGGCTACAACACGGCGTACATCAATATTCCTCTTGCGGCGGGGCTGGCAACCGAAACCCTGGCTGCGCATGTGGGGCAACGGGTCCGCTGGGCTCGCGGCATGATCCAGATCCTGCGCGTCGACAATCCGCTGTTTGGCAAAGGACTGAATCTGACGCAGCGCCTGTGCTACTTCGTTGCGATGTGCCATTTTCTCTATGCCGTACCGCGCATCATTTTTCTGCTGGCGCCGCTGACCTACCTGCTTCTGCGGATCTCCATCATTCCAGGGTACTGGGTCGCGATTCTGGCCTATGCCATGCCGCATCTATTCCTGGCTACCCTGACCAACTCGCGGGTTCAGAGCTGGCACCGTCACTCGTTTTGGAACGAGATATATGAGACCGTGCTCGCGCCGCATATCCTGTTGCCCACGGTGCTGGCTTTCATCAATCCCAAGCTCGGAAAGTTCAACGTCACGGCCAAGGGTGGAACCCTTGCCAAAACCTGGTTCGACCGCAAAATCTCAGCCCCAACTCGATGGCTGTTAGTGCTGAACTTCCTGGGTCTTCTTATCGCTCCATACAGACTGCTGGTGACCGATAGGACGCATGCGGGCGCGATCTGCATGAACGTTGCCTGGATTGTGTTCAACATTGTGATCCTGGGCGTGGCGGCAGCCGTGGCATATGAGCAGCGCCAGCTTCGTTCCTCGGTGCGCATCGAAGCAAATATTGCGATCAGAATCGATCTGCCCGGCGGCCGCCAGATTGATGCAGAAACTGTCGACATGTCTGTAGGGGGCGCGTTGATTGGCCTTCCGAAACATTCCACCCTGCCGCCCGGAACCAGGATCGCCGTATCATTTCCGACTCTGTGTGGGGAAAACAAGGTGCCCGCCGAGATCCAGGCCGCCACCGACTCCGCGGTGCGCGTGGCATTTTACCCAACGGACATTGTCGAACAGGAGACACTTGCGCGAGCGCTCTATTCGCGGGCGGACGCGTGGATCCGCGAGCCCAGGTCCAAGGAAGTCGACCGTCCCTGGATCAGTCTCGGCAGGGTGATGGTGCTTAGCGGTCACGGACTCTACCAGTGGATTCGCAGCGTGCGCCCGCCCAAGCGCGCGGACGAGACGGTTACGCCGGCAAGTACAACGGTCGCACTTCTACTACTCGCGGTCACGGCCGTCTTCCCGGGGCGGGTCTGGGCCGCAGGCGCCCAGCCTCCCGCTGTGAAGGTCACCGGAACCGGCGCCCGGCAGAACGCCAAACCCGCCGACCAATCGGAAGCGGAATCGAACGAGGTCCCCACGGTTCGACAGCTTTTCAGTTTTCGTGATCTCAACGGGGAAACCCCGATCGAAATGCACGGGGAGGTTTCGTATTACTCCGTGCACGTCACGCTTCCGCACTCGATGGTGCCGCAAAAGGCGACTCTCAAACTTGTCTATAGCCTGGACCCAGCGCTCGATGTGCGCAATGCCTCGTTGCGTATCCAGGTTAATGGCTTCGCCGTTTCCGCGGTCACGCTGCAGCCGGGACAAGGCTCGTCCACAGCCGAGATCGAGATCCCCGAGCGACTGCTGGTGCGCAACAGCATCTTGACATTCGAGTTCGTCGGCAGTGGAGCCATGCAGAGTGAGCCCGAAGCGAAACAGCATGTCTTCTGCCGCATCCTTCCCGACTCGTCGCTTGAAATCAGCGGCGCACACCTGCACATGGAGCGGAACCTGGGCAGGTTGCCGCTCCCCTTCTTTGACAACGAACTGCAAACCGTGACGGAGATTCCTTTCGTTTTTCTCAAGCCGCCGGACAGTCACATGCTCCAGGCGGCCGGTATTGCCGCGTCATGGACAGGCGTGCAAGCGCAGGCCACGCCGCCTCGGATCACCGCTTCAGTGGGCAAAATTCCTGAGGGCAACGCGATCATCTTTGCCACGCGCGCACAGTTGCCCGTGGAGTGGGGAATCCCCCCGGGCAACGGCCCGCTGATCGCCCTGCGCTCCAATCCCACTGATTCGTTCGGGAATCTCCTGATCGTGGCCGGCGATGACGGCGCGCAACTGTTGACAGCGGCCTCCACTCTGGCAATGACGGCGGCCTCCTCCGCCGGGATCAAACCGCCCTTGCTCACCGGAGACACTGCCCAGCCCGGCTCGCTGAGCCTGCCTCCAGCGCGCGATAAGGACGATGCCCCCCGGTGGATGCAGGCTGGCGCTCTGAACCCTATCGCAGTCTGCAACGACAAGGCCGCACTGCGGACTGATGGATCAAGTCCGATTCCCGTCTACTTTCACGTTCCCCCCGATCTGTTCTATGGAGAAGAACTGACCGTCAACCTGGCTATCAACTACCGCTACGATGCCAGCCAGGTGGCGCCCGGCTCGGCACTGCGCACCTATGTCAACGACAATCTGGTGAATGAAACGGCGCTCCCGCCGGGGCAGGGAATTGCCGCAGGCCAGGAACTGGTCCTGGTGCCCGTCGCTAATCTGCAGCCCTTCGGAAACACGCTTCGCTTCAGCTTTGATTTCATTCGGGCGCATCGCGGTCCTTCACAGTACGCTCAGCCATCCGGCTCAATCGGCTGCGATTCCACCCTGGATCTGCGCGGTCTCAATTTGTGGACGGTTCTACCGAACCTCAAGCTCTTCGCCACTGCCGGCTTCCCCTTCACCCAGCGGGCCGACCTGGCGCAGACGGTCGTCGTGCTCCCGACCCAGCCCGAGGCGGGTGAAATCGCACTCTTCCTTCAACTCATGAGTCACTTCGGCCGACAAACGGGTTATCCCGCGTTGCGCGTCAGCGTGGCCGATTCAAGCACCACGCTGAGCCCGGGCTTCGACTATCTTATTCTTGGCTCGATCGGGAACCAGCCCGCGTTTGACGCCTTGAGGCCGCAGCTACCGGTTGCCTTTGACCGTAACGGCCGGATCGAGGTGAAGCCCCGCCGCTGGCTCCGCAGCGCGGGTGAGTCTGTCCTCAGCATGAACGACAATCTGGCGAGCTTCTTTCGCGGCATTCCAGCGATGGTGCTTGACGCGCCCCGTGCGGGCGATGCCCCGGACGCGCTGATCGAGCAGATCCGCTCCCCCGCGTCGTCCGGCCGCTCTGTGGTCATCATCGCCTTCAAGCGGGACGCGGATGCGGCAGCCATTGCTGCTGCGTTCCTTGAGCCGAAACGGTCGCGCCCGATAGCAGGTTCCCTCAACTTGATGCACGGCTCCGACTTCAAGTCGTACCGCGCAGACGCCAATGAATACTATGTCGGCGACATATCCTGGTACACGATCATGCGGATCTACATCAGCCATCATTTCCTTCTCCTGCTTTTGCTCGTGATCCTCATGTGCCTAGTGTTGGCGCGCTCCATCGATCGATGGGTGGAACATCGCGCCCAGGAACGCCTCAAGCTGGCCGCTAGCACGGAGACGCGCTAGGCGGCGTATCCAAATTGAGACTTTGCGGCGGCGCTTGACCATGTTCTACATTCTCTGAGATCCCAGGCCTTGTCGCTCATGGCTTGTCTCGCCCGGCGCGCGGCTCGCCAGCACATCGACCGATGAAGCGAGTGACCGCGCGCCGCCCACCGGGCGCTGCGCGCCCCGGTCTGCGCAACCCTTCGTCGCTTCGCTCCTGCGGTTCGCTGAAGTCGATCAGTACCACGTCTTCTCCTGATGGGGCAACGCTGCACGCTCATTGTTTGGTGCTACCGCGTGGCGGGCGCTTCGACCTGAAGCTACAGCAGAAAATCAACGACGCCCGAACTTTGTCGGCGACCAGATAATAACTCTGCAACTCGGAGAAGGCCCGCGTCCGCTGCCCTTCGCCATCGTGAGTCGATCGGTCAACGCGCATGCCAGCCGCACGCGCCTGCGCGATGGCTGCCAGCTTCATGAATTTGCACGCGCTTGGTAAGGTGCCCATCAATCAGCTAGCCCGGAGATGGCTAACCGAAGCTCCGCCCGCAAACTTACCTGGGGCCACGGCATCGCTGGACGGTGTTCAACAATATCCGAAGCACGGCGGTGCTTGGTTCTCTTCCGGTTGCGCGAGACGGATGTTCTCCCAGGCTTCAATAGCCAATCAAAGTCAACGGCACAACTTCAAATGCGCTGAAGATTGCACCAAGGCCAATTGCCGCTGGTGTCGCACCCGGGAAGTAGAGGTGATGAAACGTTCCGATGATGCAGCCGGACAAAAAGATCGTCGTCGAGAAAGAGCGCGGCCTTGGTAGCGGTGCGAATCTCGAACAGCTTGAGCCGCGTGAATAAGAATCCGATCACGACCGTTTATTTTCTATTGGGGCGGCTAGTGGGGATCGAACCCACGACATCCTGAGCCACAGTCAGGCGTTCTGCCTCTGAACTATAGCCGCCATGTCCCTATTGATTGTAGCATCGAACAATTTCCGCAGGGAAAAGCGGCGCAGATGCCCCAGAAACTCCCTACGCAGTACACAATCCAAGCCTGCCTTCGCTCCGGAATCCCAAAAGAACTGCCGCGAGAAATGCCTTCGGAGATCGATGGAGATGGCGACCGCTGCTAAATCATCGACACCAATGTGGCGGGAAAAGCAGGTGCCTCGCCGGAACTGACCATATCACTATAACTGTCTACAGTTTGGTCGGGGCGGAGGGATTCGAACCCCCGACCCTCTGCTCCCAAAGCAGATGCGCTACCAGACTGCGCTACGCCCCGACTCTGTTCCGATTGTATAGTGAAAAGTCTCTTCCACCCTCTATCGCCCTTCATCGATAACCTGTGAAGGGCGCCGTACGAATCGGGGCGAGAGTCATTGATTTTAGCCGCCTGTGCGGGATGCGCCGCCAAACGGAGACAGCGAATCCGGTGGCACTTTGCTATACGAGTTCGCGTATTTTGTCGTGCGCATTCGTGAGCGCGATCTTCATGCGATTCGGTTCCCCGCGTAACAGGGCTTCTGCGAGTTTGAGAGCCTGCGACGCCTTGATTTTTGCCGGCAGCGGCGGTGTGAACTGATCGACTACCACCTCGATCAGGACGGGCCCGGGTAGGCTGACAACGCCGTCCAGTTGCGAGCCGCAGGTGGCAGGATCTTCAATTTGAATCGCGCTGATTCCCGCCCCGCGTGCAATCGTCACGAAATCCGCCGCGTAAAGATCGCAGGCATACTCCGGGTTTCCTAGAAAGACCATCTGTTCCCACTTGATCTGTCCCAGGGTGTTGTTCTTGATTACGACGATCTTGATATTGAGGTTGTATGCGGCAACCGTGATGAGTTCGCCCAGCAACATGCTCAGACCGCCGTCGCCGATGATGCAATAGATCGGCCGATCGGGATAGGCAACCGCGGCCGCGATGGCGTAGGGCAGCGCGCATGCCATGGTCGCGAGATTCCCCGAGCAGCTGTGCTTTTGTCCGCGTAGCGCAGGAACGAATCGCGCCCACCAGGTTGTGATCGTTCCGGAGTCCGATGTAACGATGGCATTCGCAGGAATGCGCTTGCCCAGTTCCCAACCAATCACTTGAGGCTTCATCGGTTTGTCTGGCCGAGTCCCGCGCTCTTCCATCAATCTCTGCCACTGGACTTTAGCCTTCTGCGCTTTCTCAAGAAAACTCCTGTCGTGTTTTTCAAGAAGCGGCAGGAGCGCACGTAGTGTGTTCTTCGCATCTCCAACGAGCCCTGCCTCCGCCGGGTGGCGCAGGCTGATTCTCTGGGGATCCACGTCGATCTGCACGCACTTGATCGTGCCGGGCTCGGGCAGGAATTCGACGTATGGGAACGAGGTTCCGACCATCAGCAGCGTGTCGCATTGTTCAATGGCGTCCTGCGACGGTTCAGTGCCGAGGAGGCCGATGCCTCCCGTTGTGTATGGACTGTCATCCGGCACCGCGGCTTTGCCGAGCAGGGCCTTGACGACGGGTGCGCCAAGTGTCTCGGCCATCTCTTCCAGTTCCTTGGTGGCATGCAAAGCGCCTTGACCTGCCAGGATCGCGATTTTCTTTCCCCGGTTCAGGATGTCCGCCGCGTGTTCCAATTCCACGCGCGCGGGAACGTGTTCGAAGTACGCCGGAACCGCAGAAGTATGATGAACCGGATTTCGTGGGGAGCGTCCTTTCTTTACCCCTTGCACTTGTACATCGACGGGAATCGTGATGTGAGCGACCCCTCGCGAGGAGAGCGCGGTCCGAATCGCCAGGTCCGCAACGCTCTCCATGTGCGCGCCCGTCATCACGCGCTCGTTGTAGACGGCCACGTCGATGAAAAGCTTGTCCAGAGCCACATCCTGCTGCGCAAAGGTGCCGATCAGATCGCTGTGCTGCAAACCGGTGATGGCGAGAACGGGCGCATGATCCATCTTCGCGTCGTAGAGTCCGTTCAAAAGATGAATGCCGCCGGGCCCCGACGTGGCAATGCATACGCCCAGTCTGCCTGTGAACTTTGCGTAGGCACAGGCCATAAGCGCCGCGGCTTCTTCATGTCGCACGTGAATGAATCGGATTCTGTCTTTCTGCTTTCGCAGGGCTTCGAAGACGCCATTGATGCCGTCTCCGGGAAGTCCGAAAATCGTATCCACTCCCCATGCGAGCAGTCGTTCCACGAGCACATCGGATGCATCCATCATTGCGAATCTCTCCAGACTCAAAACAATTGGTTTGACGCCCGTTGCCTCGCGCGGGTTTCTTGACTGTCTCGGTTGCGCGAGGGCCGCGCGGCGAGCGGGGATGAACCTGACGCTGTCGGGATCCATTCAGACAAAAGAAAACGGCGCGGACTAATCAGCCCGCGCCGTTCTTGTCTGGGTAAGATTGCGCGTTAGAACTCGACGCGCGCGGAGACCTGACCGGTGCGGGCGCCCCCGAAGTCGGAGCTGATGGAGCTCGTGATCAGGCTGAAGCTGGGCGAGGTGAGGTCCATAAGCGGATCGCCCAGGTTGGTGT
>Ga0206908_1020_pt1 | contig 32005 bp, 21 predicted proteins | sample Alteio_BWOrgHeat_78_FD_152979 | JGI IMG/M metagenome (GOLD analysis project Ga0206908, IMG submission 152979) | Enriched cells from forest soil in Barre Woods Harvard Forest LTER site, Petersham, Massachusetts, United States -... | ecosystem: Environmental > Terrestrial > Soil > Temperate forest >... | reverse complement strand
AGGTTCGACGAACCCGCGGCTGTGTTCCCCCGCAAAAAGAGATGGGGTTCCGGCCGCCGCAGCCGGAACCCCGCTCTTCTTCTATCCGTTATTTATGGGAACCGCTGGAAGTGGCCGCCGTGCTGGTGGCAGTTGAAGTGGATGAGGAACTGGTCGTGGAGACTGTGCCTCCTCCGCGCGCTCCGCCACCGCCGCCGCTAGCTCCGCCTCCCACGCTGCCGCTGACGTGACCGCCGCCGCCGCTGCTGAAGTTGCCGCCGCCGTGCGACACTGCGCCGAACCCAACGCCACCGCTGCTATGCCCTGAGAAGCCGGTGCCCGGTGTGCCGCCGGAGAATCCGCCTCCGCCGCCAATCCGGCCTACCGGAATACTCACCGCCACTGGCCGTCCGCCCTGCATTACCTGGTGTGAAGTCACAAATCCCTGCTGATGGTTGAACGTCATTGGAATCGCGGTGTGGGCGACGATTCCCGCCTTCACGTTGTCGCGCATGGCAAGCGCCTGCATCCGCGGAGCCTCCACACGCGCCAGCACCGGCTGCGGCGCATTGCGGAACTCCTTGGGAGGAGACTTCAGCACCTCGATCGGCTTCCCGGGCTCAACCTTGATGGGGTTCACGTGCAGCCCGTCCTTCGTCTTCACCGGCTGAAGACCGCCGCGATTGATGGGAGGCTTGCCCTTCACGTCCTTGGGATGGAGGGGCACCGCAATCGAGGCGTGACCACTCTTGATCCAGCGCACCGGGCAGTGATGATGCCGCCGGGTGCCTGCAACCCACGCATACCTGTTGTTGTAGGGGATCCATTCGCCGGAGTGGCAGACCGCCCAGGCGTACGGGTCGACTCCGGAATAGAAAGCGCCCGGGTTGCCGCTGTAGCCCGCCGGATAAAGCCCGCGATACGCCATGCCCGGATACCAACTGCTGAAGCATGGGAACCAATCGGAATTGGCATAGGTGCCATTCGTCGACCCGCCCGCTGAGGGCGAAGCCGACTTCGGCGTAGGCGGAGGAGTTGGCCCGGCCGCCAGCATCGGCCTCGCCTGCGCCTGCGGTGCATCCGGCTCCCAGCAAGTGCCATAGGGCGGGCATTCGAAGAAGTGCCCCTTGCCTTTCATATCGGCCATGCCCGGGATCGGCTTCTGCATGCCCGCTTCCTGCATGACTTCAGTGGACGCACTGGTCCGGGCCGCATGGCGGTCGGCAACCCATGCATCGAACGCGGTGAAGTCCATTGCCTTGCCGGCCTCCTCGGCCGTGCTCATGTGGTGGCCTTCGCCGATGAACACCGTCTTGCCCGGCGCCAGGTCGAGCTTGTTCGTGCCCGTCACATTCAGCGCCCCTCCGCTGAGCGAGGCCACGCCAACCCCATCCAGATAGCTGGTGATCCGCAGATCCGATTTCTCCGGATAGCGGGCCAGCACGTTCTCGGTGGGCGTGCGGATCAGAAACGTCTCGCCTCCCATCAACGAGTCCAGATGCGTCGTCATCGTCCCTGTCACCAGCGCCAGCTCGGTGTGCGGAACTCCGCCGGTGGTGTGCATGTCGATGCAATTGAGCACCGAGTTCTCGCCGAGGTATACAGCCGAGGCATCCTCGAACTCAATCTCCACGCGGCCGTCCTTGCCCGTCACGATGCTGTCGCCCTCATTGAGCGGCAGGTTCATGGCGGCGTTCTCCCACGCCGGGTTCTTCGACTTCTCGTTCTCGGTGGCGCGCGCAATGCGGACATCGCCTTCCAGGTAGCGGATCCGCACAATCTGCGGATAGGTCGCATCCGGCACCTGCTGGCCCAGAATGAAGACCGCGCCCTCCTTCAGCTTTTCTGAGGCGTCGCTGCTCACAATCTCCTTGATCTGGTCGGTCGCCTTCTGCGGGTCCCACTGCAACAGGCTCGCCAGCGCCAGCAGCTTCAACTCATCGCTTTGCTCGGCCTTGGGCGGAACCGGCTTGCCGCGGCTGGAATCAATTTCAATCTGCAAGGCATCGCAGTCTTCAATCCAACTGCTCTTCCTGAAGTCATTCCGCAACTGGCCGCAAGTATGGATCGCCTCATCGGCCTTTCCGCTCTTGTTCAGCGCATAGGCCTTCCAGAAATAAGCGCTGTCGGCGTGGATTCCTCCAACATCGACGAGTTTCCCGAAGATGGTCGCGGCCTCGGTCCAGCGCCCGTCATGGATCGCCTGCTTGCCCGCAGCGTAATCCCTGTCATCAGGGAAAGACACGGCGTTGGCTTCATCGAACATGCCTGCGGCCGGCCCTGACGCCAGCAACGCCGCGCCTGGAATCGGCTGACTCCACCCATGGATCGGCACCGAACCAACCGACGCAACCGACGCAACCACACAGGCCAGCAACACTCCATTCGTTCTCATGCCGCACCTCCCTTGGCAACCACCCGCACAGATTTCATGCGATGCGGGTTCTTCGATCGCAGCACGCGGACCTCGAACAGAAGTCCCTCTGCATTCATCTCATCGCGGATACGCGCCGCCTCAGCCGCATCAAGCCCGCCCGGCCGGTCGGCAATCTCAGTCAGCAGGCGGTCCAGGTGATCGAGAGCCTTGGTCAGACCCGGATCCCCCTCGTCCTCCGCTTCGTCGCGGAATACCCGATTGGCGGCCAGCAGGCTGCGAGCCTCAGCGGGCAGCGGAGCCAGGTCCGCGTTATCGCTATCGGCGTTGGCGTGCTTCAGCTCCACCAGCAGCCGCTCGGAGCGGTCGAGATGGTCTCCCAGCACCACCACCACCACTTTTGGTTGCGCAGCGATCACTGGAGCCTGAGTCCCATGAGCCGTTGTCGGCTCCGGATGGCGATGCTCCCACACCCGGCCGACATAGAACCCTCCGGCCGCCAGCACAGCGCATCCCGCCGCATAGGCCAGTCCGCGCCCCAGTCCGCGCAAAAGTCCGAATCGCCGCAGCCGCGCCTCGCTCAGCGCACGCGATGGGGGTGCCCCAGGTCTCGCTTCTGAGACCTGGGAAAGCACGAACCCTGACCCGTGCCGAGGCAGAGCCGCTTCCACGCGCGCCCACATCTGCTCGCCGTAGTGGGCATCGCGCTCCGGCACATCCACGGGACGCAACACCGACAGGTCGATCTCCAGCACCGCCAGCGCGGCGGCGCACTGCGCACATTCCTTCAGATGGGCGTCGGCCGGATCACCGGCCGCACCGTAATACCGTCCCACGAGCTCCTCTTCCGTCAGGTGATTCATGCCATTACCTTCAATTGGGTCAGCCGGTGCCGCACCTTCTGCACCGCTCGATAAACACTCTGTTTTGCCGTATTCGGCGTTACGTTCAGCGCTGCCGCGATCTCCTCCGTACTGCGATCCTCCATGTGGCGGAGAACGAAGGCCGTGCGCTCCATCGGGGAAAGCCCGCGCATCGCGACTTCGTGCAAGGCCGCGATCTCGGCGCTCATGGCCAGTCTCTCCGGGCTGGGACTCAAATCGGGAACCTGCACCGCATCCTGCTCCGGATCATTCTCCTCGCTCACCCGGCGCACCTCTTCTGCCCGCCGCTTCGCCAGCCTGTCCAGAGCACAGTGCACAGCGATCCGATAAATCCATGTCCCGAAATCCGCCCGCGACTCGAAGGTTGCCAGTTTCTGATAGGCCCGCAGGAACGCGTCCTGCACCACGTCGTCCGCATCCGCCTGGTTGCCGGTCATGCGGTAGGCCAGCCGGAAGAGCATCCGGCTATGGCGCTTCACCAACTCACCATAGGCGTCGCGATCGCCAGCCAGCACTGCCCCAATCGCCGCTCCATCGTTCTGGCCCATGTTGAACATAAGACAACCCAGTCTACGCCGCAGTTAGGAAAGAATCGCCGGATTCATCCCCAAGCCCTCCCCAAGCCCGTCAGCACCTCCGAAAAGTAACCAAAAGTAACCTCCTAAACGTGACTTCGCTACGATGAATTCTCCTCCTGGCGACCAGATTTCTGTTGACTCCCCCGGTTCAGCCCTATTACCTTCGTGATCGGTTATGGCCTACAACTTTTGTGCTAGGCCAGACCTCCCCCTCCCTGTTTCACCTGAAGTCTGACTGCGCTTTTCCCAAAACACGAATCCACAGGTTGGACGAGAACCTGGCTGAACCGCGCCATGCTACGCGGTCGCCTGCCCGGCTCGTGTCTCGTCGTCTGCGGCAAAAATCAAAGAGAAATTTCAGTGGGGGTCACATATGAATACCGAGATTTCACTCAGCCGGGTGCGGCTACACGCTTCCCATGCCATTGCGTCTTCAAGGTTTACGGCTCTTTTCTGTGGCGGGCTGATCGTCGCCCTCCTGTGCCTGCTGGCGCCCGTCAAGGCCGACGCCCAGCTCCCCGCCGTGACCATCACCACACTGAACATCACCAGCGTGCCCGTTCCGCCTAGTCAGACCGCCCCGAAGATCATTCAGGCCAATCTGGGTATTCCGGTCCTCCTCACGGCTACCGTCAAGCAGTTCACCGGCAACGCCGTGTTGACCGGGACTGTGGTGTTCTGCGACGTGACCCCGACCGTGACACTGAGCCTCTGCCTCAAAGGCCACGCGCTCGGCTCGGAATCGCTGGTCGTCCCGACCGGCCCACAGAACGTAGGGACAGCGCGCCTGACCATCACGCCCACGCCCGGCACCCACAAGTATCAGGCCGCGTTCCTGGGAAATGGAGGCGTCGGCTTCCCGCCCACTCCTCCTCCCTACACCCAGCAACCCAGCCAATCTCTGCCTTATAGCTTCAAGGTCAACGGGCCCTACGGTCCCACCGCCACCACGCTCACCAGCAGCGGAACCCCCGGCAATTACACCCTCAACGCGAAGGTGACAGCCACCGGCAGCAAGACCGTCAAGCCCACAGGCAGTGTCGGCTTCTACGACACCACCAACGCCAACTTCAATCTCGGATCGGCCCCGCTCGGGTCAACCGCGTTCTCGTTCGGGTTCAACGGGCCGGTTTCCCCGACCCCGCCGCAGGGATTTCCCGCCTGGTTTAATCAGCTGAGCACAGTGGCCGATGTCAACAATGACGGCTTGCCCGATCTGATTCTGGTCACTCCTGACTTCGCCCCTGCCAACGTCGGCCAATACGACATCGTCGTGATCCTGAACTCGATCACGGGGTTCGCCAACGTTCCGAGCCAGACCATTCCTATCCCCACCGCTCCGGCGTTCCCCACAATTCCCACGGCCATTACCACCGCCGACATGAACAACGACGGCAATGTCGATCTCCTGATCGCCTTCGACAATGAGAGCCTGTTGTACTTCCCGGGCGTCGGAAGCCAGGGAGCCCAGGCCAACGTCTATTTCATCTCTCAGCCAAACACCCTTATCAGCCCGAATGGTTCGTTCCCATACATCACTTCCCTTGTGGTGGGAGATCTCTCCAACACCGGATTCAAGAGCGTCTTCGGCACCACCACCATCGGATCGTTCGCCCTGCTGAATCAGGGCACGCCCAACTCAACCAATCCCCTGTCCTTCGCCCCCCCTCAGTTCACCTTTTCGCAAACCAGCACGCCCTCGGCTCTTGCGTTGGGTGACTTTAACGGCGACGGCCTGACCGACTTCGTCATAGCCAACTTCGACACCAACGACCTCACCATCTTTGTGCAGCTTAGTCCGAACCAGTTCACGCAGATCCAGCCGACCATTCCGGCGGGCACCGCCCCCTCCGCCCTCACCGTGGCGGACTTCAACGGCGATGGCATCCTCGATATCGCCGTCGCCAACATGGGCGACGACAACGTCAACATCCTCCTCGGCAACAACGTCAACTTCACAGGCAAGAACAGCAACTTCACCTTCACAAGCAAGGGGAAGATCGCCACCGTTCCCGAACCCTTGTTCCTCACCCAGGGCGACTTCGATGGCGACGGCGTCATTGACCTGGCCGTCGGCAATTGGGACGGCCTCAACATCACCGCGCTGACCGGCAAGGGCGACGGCACCTTCAAGAAGAGCACCCTCAATGGCGACTCCTCGCTGGGCCTGCTCGCCGCCGACCTCAACTTCGACGGCTACACCGATATCATCGGCATCGGCCCGATGCTCTTTGACATCGATGTGTTCCAGTCAACGTGGATGGCCACCACAAATGCTTCGCTCACCGGCGTTGCCGTCGCAGGCACCGGTACGCATCAGGCGGTTGCGAACTACCCCGGAGACACCAGCTACACCGGCAGTTGGTCGAACACTGTGCCGCTGACCGGAAAGCCGCTGACCACCACCCTTACGCTCGCGGCGGCGCCCACCTCCAGCAAGTGGACCGACCAGGTCACTTTCACGGCGACCCTGAGCCCCTACACTGCACAGAACCACACAACAAACGGCGAGACAATCAAGTTCTACGATGGCACCACCTTCCTCAACTCGACCAATCTCTCCCTCGGCCAGGCCACTCTGAACATCAGCACACTCTCCGTGGGGACACACAAACTGAAAGCCGTCTACGCCGGTGACACGAACTTCGCTACAAGCACTTCCGCGATTCTTTCGTTCACGGTCAAGAGAGCGGACAGCACAACAGTCCTCACTGCCGCCTCGACCGTCCCCAAGGTCGGCGTCGCTGACCTGCTGACGGCCACCGTTACAGGCTTCAGCGCGCCACGTGGTGATGTCACCTTCACCGATGGCGTCAACACCCTGTGCACCGCGACCTTAGGGGCCAACGGCAAGGCCACCTGCTCCTACATCCCGTGGACGACCTCCGCCGTTACCCTCACAGCCACCTACGGCGGCGATAACAACTACGGCCCCAGCACAGGTAAGCTGAAGCTCACCGCGACCTACACATTCAGCGCGAAGATCGTGCTCCACCTTGACTCCACCCAGCTCACCTTCCCGGGTGCAACCAATACCAAGACCTGCATCACCAAGACGGGCAGCGCCACGCCCACCGGAACCGTGCAGATTCTCGACGGCAACACTGTGCTGCAAACCCTCACCGTGGGCGGCGACGGTTGTGCCTACTGGTACATCAGCCCCGCACTCAACGCGGGCACCCACCACCTGCGCGCACTCTATTCAGGAGACTCACAGAATCCCGGCGGCTACTCGCCGATTACGGATGTGACCGTCGCCAAGGTCACTTCGCAGTGGGGCATCTCCTGCTGGAACTCCAACTTCTCCTACTCCACAAACCAGGACTTCCACTGCAATGTGAGCGTCTGGTCGAACGCGGGATCGCCCCCGGGCAGCATCAACTATGTCTATGACAACGGAGCGACCAAGTCCGCGACGCTGTCGAACGGCGGCACCTCGTTCATCATCCCCCACCCCGCAGTCGGAAGCCACACCGTGGTGATCACCTATCCCGGCGCCGCGAACTACACCTCGCTTGGGCCGTCCACCCAAAACTTCACTGTGACTCCATAGCGGCTCTACCCTCTCGCATCCAAAGCCCCGCGAACCTCCCGGTTCGCGGGGCATTTTTCTTGCGGCGCCGGCAGCCCATCCAGCTCACGTTGCGTGTACCCCTCCATCTACTGCCGGAGATTCAGGAATGAACCCATGGATCAGGCAGTGGTCAGGGTGGATCATCGCCGGCAGATACATGTTCCGCAATGACAACGTCGCCGATGACCGCGAATCGATAGCTCTTTCAAATGCCTTCGGCCCGTAAATCATCCTCCTGCCATAAAAGGAGGGACCAACCGTATAAAACAATACAGACCGCCACAAAGCATTCATGGGTAAATAGACCAACGAAGTGGGATCGCTGGCTGGCCTTCGGTGCCCATCTCAAGCAGGAAGGCGAGCCGTAAGGAGGCCGCGTTGGTTAATTTAAGCGCAGAACAGACAAACAGTGCCGCGGCCTCTCTAGCCCGTTCCGACCTGGGCCGCACCGTCATTGACCTCAAGCCCAAGGAAAACTTCTTCTCTCAGGGAGATCCCGCTGACTCGGTATTCTTTCTCCAGAAGGGCCGTGGCAAAGTCACGGTACTTTCCAAGGCGGGAAAGGAAGCTACAATCACCCTTCTTGTTCCGCAGGAATTTGTCGGAGAAGAAGCACTCGCATCTGTCGCTGGGCTGCGACTGTCTACTGCCACTGCCGTCACAAGCTGCACGGCTCTCAAGATCATGCGCGATGACATGGTCCGTGCGATGCACGAGCAGCATGCGTTCTCTGATCTGTTCCTGACGTTTTTGCTCGCGCGCAGCATGCGGGTTCAAGCCGATCTTGTCGATCAACTCTTCAATTCCAGCGAAAAGCGGCTGGCGCGGACCCTCCTGCTCATGGCAGAGTTTGGCAAGCCGGGCGAGCCCGAGATGCTGATTCCGCCCATTACGCAGACGACCCTGGCCGACATGATCGGCACCACGCGATCCCGCGTGAGCTTCTTCATGAACCGATTCCGCAAACTCGGCCTCATCGAATACAACGGCCGCATCCGCGTGAACAAATCACTGCTGAACCTGGTTCTTCATGATCAGCTCCCCGATGACAACGCCAGCAAGCCCCGCTTGCCCGATGGAAAAGCCACTCGCAAGCGATCCAAAAAATCGAGCGCGGCCGCGCAGAAACTGAACAGCGCCGCACGCGGGCCACACGCGCACCAGCTTTGATGCGGCCTGCATCAAGACTCCTCTACCTGCTCGCAACCCCGAGCTCCTGATCCTTGTACTGAAGCTGATACAGCTTCCAGTAGAGCCCGCGTGCGGCCAGCAGTTGCTGGTGCGAGCCCATCTCGCGCAACTGGCCCTTGTGCATCACCAGGATCGTCTCGGCTCGCTGCACCGTTGAGAGCCGGTGCGCGATCAGCACGCTCGTCCTTCCCTCGACCATCCGCTCCAGCGCTCCGCGAATGCGCAGTTCCGTATCGGTATCGACGCTCGACGTCGCCTCATCCAGAATGAGAATCCGCGGGTTGAACGCCAGCGCACGCGCAAAGTTGACCAACTGCTTCTGCCCCGTCGAGAGCGAATTCCCCCGCTCCTCAACCGGTTGATCGAATCTATTTGGCAAGCTCTCGATGAAGTCCAGCACGTTCACATCGCGCGCGGCCTCGGCCATCTGCTCGTCGGTAATCGAATCATTTCCCAGCCGGATGTTCTCCGCAATCGTCCCCGTAAACAGGAACGGATCCTGCAGCACGACGGCAAAATGCTGCCGCAGTTCCAGCAGATCGTGCTCCCTCACATCCACGCCATCCAGCAGAATCTGCCCGGCAGTCACTTCATAGAACCGCATCATCAGGCTCGTCAGCGTCGTCTTGCCCGCGCCGGTATGCCCCACAATCGCCACCGTCTGCCCCGGTTCGACGACGAACGAAACATCCTTCAGAATCCAGTCAATATCCTTGAGCGCGGCCAATTCCTCATGCGGCCCGCCCCCAGACTGCGTCGACGCCACAACGCGGCTCACCGCCGCCCTCTGTTCGTCGGTCAGCTTCTGATACGTGAACCACACGCGGCGAAATTCGATGCGATTCGACCCATCACCCTTCTTCGGCTTCTCCGGCGACACGATCTCCGCCTTCGTGTCCATCAGCTTGAAGATCCGCTCGCACGCCGCCATCGCCGCCTGCAGGATGTTGTACTTGTCGCTCAAATCCTGAATAGGCCGCCAGAACCGCAGCGAATACATATTGAACATGGCCAGCATGCCCACCGTCACGGCGCCGTGCGCCAGCACATTCCATCCGCCGCGCCACAGCACCAGCGCCACCGCCACGGTGCTGAGAAGATCCACCGCCGGATAGTAAAGCGCATAGGCAAAGATCGTGTCCTTGAACGCGATCATGTGCTGCTTGTTCACTACTTCAAAGTCCTGGTACGCGCGCTCCTCGCGGTTGAAGAGCTGCACCACGCTCATGCCGCTGATGTGTTCCTGCGTAAAGCTGTTGATGCGCGCAATGGCCGCCCGCACTCTCCGGTAGCTCTCGCGCACGTGATCGCGGAACAGCCTTGTCACAATCAGAATCAGCGGCAGTACGCTGAACGCCAGCAGCGCCAGCCACCACTTCGTCCACAGCATGATGCCGGCCATGATGGTCAGCGTGACAAAGTCATCCACAATGGCGAGAATGCCGCCCGTGAACATTTCATTGATGGCGTCCACGTCCGACGTCAGCCGCGTCACCAGCCGTCCCACTGCATGCGTGTCGAAGAAGCCCACGTGCAGCCGCTGCATGTGACGGAAGATGTCGCGCCGCAGGTCGAACATCATCTTCTGTCCGAGCCACTGCATCAGGTACGTCTGAATGAACTCGAATAGATACGCCAGCAGCAGCGTCGCCGTGTAAAGCTCTGCCAGCCGCGTGATGCCCAGCCACGGATCATTGGGCAGTCGCAGCCCCAGCCATGAAAGCCCGGCGCCCGGCTCCTTCACCAGGTAGCGGTCAATCGCCACCTTCAGCAGATACGGCCCCGCCACGTCGCTCAGCGACTTCAGCATCACTGAAATCGACGAGATCACCGCCTGCACCCAGTAGGGCTTTACATAGTGCCCGAGCCGCCTGATGAGAACCGAGTCGTACACCTTGCCGACCGGATCTTCATCCGCCTTCTTCGCCAGCGTCTTCGCCAGCGTCTTGGTCTCAACTTCAATTTTTGGCGAGGGTTTCGAGCCATTCCCGCTGATGGCCGCATCGACCGTGGGCGCCAGCCCATCCGCCAACGTTCCGCCGTTCCCGTTCATGGGAATCGGTTCGGCTTCAGTCTTCCGGGATTGATTCTGCGAGTAGTCCGTCATAGCGCTAGGCGTACCTCTCCATTGTACGAGGCGTGATGACCCACCCCTATCCGCCCTGCAACACCCCGCCGCCGACTCACCCCAGGGCCAGACCTGTGGACCGCGACCCCTCTGCGTGTTATCCTTCGCGCGTCTCTCAAAATACTTAACTTCAACGGATCGAGCACACCGTCCTTGAAACGCTCGGCGGGTCCTGTTCGCTCCCCAACATCTGAGTTGCGCTCAGATCACCTTCGCCGGAGTTCCACTCGTGCTTAATTCGCGTGTTCTGCCTGTTCTTTCCCTATCTTCCATGTCGCCTCGAATCCGCGTTGTTCTCTCACTATTCCTCCTCGCGCTCAGCTCGGTCGCATCAGCACAAACCGGCCTATGGACATGGTCGGGCGGCAGTTCAACCGTGGTCTCTGCAAATCAAGGCCGCCCGGGCGTGTACGGCACGCTGGATACCCCTTCACCTTCCAACGCTCCTGGGGGCCGAAATGACTCGGCGGTCTGGGCAGAATCAAATGGCCATCTCTGGATGTTCGGCGGGGCTGGGTTCGATGGCGCCGGTACGGTGGGTTATCTCAATGACCTCTGGGAGTTCGATCCTGGCACCGGAAACTGGACCTGGCGGGGTGGTAGCAGCGCCATTCCCGCTGTGAACTCGTGCCCGCTCGGTGTGTACGGGGCTCGTGGGACCGGAACTCCGTCCAATGTCCCAGGAGGACGCACCGGCGCGGTCGCTTGGGTAGACGGGACAGGCAAGTTCTGGCTCTTCGGCGGTGCTGGCTGCGATGCCACCGGGATCGACGCGAACTTGAATGACCTTTGGATGTTCGATCCCGGAACTGCAAACTGGACGTGGATTGCCGGAAACAGCAGCCAGGGAACTTCCCGGGCCACCACCGGTGTGTACGGCACGCTCGGTGTGGCCTCCACTGCCAACCAACCCGGAAGCCGAAACGGCGCGGTAGCCTGGACCGATTCCACTGGCAAGCTCTGGCTCTTCGGTGGATATGGTTCAAGTTCGACAATTACTGCCGACTATCTGAATGACCTGTGGTCGTTCAATCCCGCAACCGGCGAGTGGACCTGGGTCGCAGGCAGCAACACCGATCCGGGCGATGGCGCCGCCCCCGTCTACGGAGTGCGCGGCGTCTCTGCGGCAGCCAACACCCCGGGGGCCCGCTCCTACGCCTCGAGATGGGTGGATAGCTCCGGAGATCTTTGGCTCTTCGGCGGTTTTGGAAATGCCGTTGGTTTCCAGGGAAACCTGAACGACCTTTGGAAATTTGATGTTTCAAGCGGCCAATGGACTTGGATGTCCGGCAACAACGCACCCTCAAACGCAACACGCGGCGATCCAGGGGTCTATGGCTCGATAGGAATTCCCGATTCTGCAAACAATCCCTCAGCCCGCAACGGAGCGGCCGCCACCCTGGACTCCAGTGGACATTTCTTGCTCTTCGCCGGTGAGGGCGTCGCCGCAGATGGAGCGATTCATATCCTTAACGACGCATGGATGTATGACCTCTCCATCAATCAATGGTCCTGGATCGGGGGCTCTAATCTGGCTCCAAACAATGCATACGGCTTCGCCGGCGTCTACGGAACCCTAGGCGTCGCGGCGCAGGCAAATCTTCCCGGGAGCCGCCTGCTCGCGTCCACATGGGCAGCCTCAGATGGCCGAATCTGGTTGTTCGGCGGAGAAGGCTTCGACTCCGCTGCGGTCGATGCCGACCTGAATGATCTTTGGCTGTTTGAGCCGCCTGATTCTGCACCGGTCCTCAGCCCCAGCTCAGGAGCTTACTCGAGCGTCCAGCAGATCGCGATGAGCAGCTCGACGAAAGACGCGACCGTTTATTACACGACCGACGGTTCCACTCCGACGTCGTCCTCGCCTGCATACGCGGCCCCTGTCAAGCTCCGGCAGTCAGCTACCATCCAGGCGATCGCCATCGCACCCGGCTACACACCCAGCGCGGTCGTCAAGGCTACCTATACCATCACGCTTCAGACTCCGACGATTGCTCTGAGTTCCAACGCGGCAACAGCTCTCGCAACAAACCCCGTAACCTTCACGGCAACTCTGACCGCTGCCTCCGGAACACCAACCGGCATCGTCACGTTCATGGATGGGACGACCGAACTCGGTACCGGAACCGTAAGTGGCGGCACAGCCACTTACACCACATCCTCGCTGTCGGTCGGCGCGCATACCATTACAGCGGTCTACTCCGGCGATGACGAGTTTAACGCAGTCACGAGCGCGGCCGTCACCCAGACCATCAGCGACTTCACCTTCGCCCCACCCAGCGGCGGCACAACCTCGGCCACGGTGCAGCCCGGCGGCACCGCCACGTATCAGTTGACGGTCACGCCTCCCAGCGGATCCACCACAGTCTCGGCAGTCACATTCACAGTCGCCGGCCTGCCTGCGGCCGCGACTGCGACCTTCAATCCGTCAAGCGTTCCCGCCAACTCCGGCACCACCAACGTCACGCTGTCGGTCAAGGTGCCTGCGCAATCAGCGGCCGTACCTGCAGCCGCACCGCGATTCCCGCTGGTGCTCGGACTGGCGCTGCTGCCCCTGCTGGGGCTCGGCAAGGCCCGCCGCGCGAGTAAGACGCTTCTCATCGTCCTGGCAATTGGAAGCGCGGCTGCACTCACCGTCTTCACCGGCTGCGGAGGAGGCGGCTCGGGCGGCTCCAACCCGCCTCCGCAATCGCAAACCTACAACCTGACTGTGACCGCCACCGCCGGCTCCGACAGCCACACCACTAAGCTGACCCTTACGGTCCAATAACCCGGTCCAACTCGCGGCCAACAGAAACGGCTCCCGCCCAGCGCGACCCGATCGCCCTGGACGGGAGCCGTCTACATGTTCCACCCCACCTCGTGACCGGCGCCCAAGTCGCTGTTTTCGACTTCCCTTCGCTATTCGCTAACCTCATACCTAGACATCTTGGGGTAAAAATCGCGGCCAAATCGCGAAATTTTGTTACCCCTGTCGTAGACGTTTCGCGAAATTTGTATCCCCTGTCGTAGACAAATCGCAAAATTTGACCCCGTTTTTGGTGATACAGATCACGCTCCAGTGGCCAATCCGTCCGCGATTCCCAGGTGCCGGTCCAGGCAATCGATGCCGAAATCCAGCTCTTCTTTGGTGACGATCAGCGGCGGCGCAATCACAAAATGGCTCACCCAGGACTGCTGCGCGACGCCGTCCGCCATCATCTTCGCGGCAATCTGATCCACGATAAGTCCTTTACCTTCAACCTTATCGCGCATCGTGTTGAACGGCTCCTTCGTAGATCGGTTCTTCACCAGATCCACCGCGAAGAAGAGACCCAAGCCCCTCACATCGCCGATCGACACATGCTTCGCCTTGAGCGCTTCGAGCTTCTCCCGCACATACGGCTCCAGCTCCGCGGCCCGCTCCACCAATCCCAGCCTCTGGGTCTCCTCAATGGCCGCCACCGCCGGCCCAAGTGTAATAGGATGAGCCTCATACGTGTGTCCGTGCGAAAAATAACGATCCTCAAAATAGTCGGCAATCTTCTTCGTAGTCGCGCACAAACCCAGCGGCACATAGGCCGATGTGATGCCCTTCGCGGTCGTTAAAATATCCGGCTTCACGCCCCAATGATCGACGCCAAACCACTTCCCCGTCCGTCCCCATCCCGTCATAACCTCATCGGCGATCAGCAGCACATTATGGAAGTTACAGATTTCACGCAACTTAGGAAGATACTCCGGCGGCGGAACGAGAACCCCGTTGGTGCCCACCACCGGCTCCACGATCACCGCGGCCACGTCTCCCTCATTACGAATCATGTGGTCGATATAGTCTGCGCATGCGATTCCGCACCCCGGGTTCGTATGCCCTATTGGGCACTTGTAGCAGTGCGTTTCCGGCGCAAAAACAAATCCCATCCCCTTGCCCGCCGGCTCCATCGCCCAGCGCCGCAGGTCGCCGGTAGCCGCTATCGAGGCGGCGGTTGATCCGTGATAAGAGCGGTAACGCGAGATGATCTTGTTGCGGCCCGTCACCATGCGCGCGATCTTGAACGCTGCCTCATTGGCCTCCGTACCGCTGGTGGCGAAGAAGAACTTCTCCAGCCCCCCAGGCAAAACCTCAAGCAGCTTCGCGCTCAGCCGCGCGCGCGCATTGGTCGCGTAAGCCGGCCCCATGAACGGCAGTTCCCTCGCCTGCTCTGCGATTGCCTCGATGACGCGGGGGTTCTTGTGGCCGAGGTTCACGCACATGAGTTGCGACGACATATCGAGGTAGCGCTTGCCCTTGTCGTCCATGAACCAGCAGCCTTCGGCATCGACGACGGGCAACGGCTTCCAGCCCTTTTGAAAGCGCCACGTGCCGTAGTTGGTTTCGCGCGTGAAGCTGGAGATGTCCTGGAATCCGGGTGTGGTCACGGCGTCGCTCATGTCAATCCTCTCGTGCTACGGCATGCCAGGGCAATCGAACGGACTGGTGCAGCCCGCTATTTCAACGACCCGAATTCGGCCACTCCGGAAGGCGTGCCTACAAAGACCTTTCCGTCAGCGATGGCAGGCGCGATGAACTTGTTTCCGTCGCCGAAGTGATCGCGGCCATTGGGAGCCTGGTTGCTGTTGTAGAGCTCCTGCAGCGTTTTGGCAGCGTAGGCGTGCAGCACCGCCGGAGAGGAGTTTTCGACAGCCCACACAATTCCGTTGGTCGCGTTGAGCGCACTGACCGACGGGATGGTTCCAGGATAGGGAAAAGAATTCGCACTCTGCGCGGCCGGTGAGGCGGGCAGCTTGGCCTTCGTAAACGGAAAGGCCTTGAGAGTGTCGTCCACCGCGCCGTAGTAGACCGTGCCATTGAAATACGCGGGCTTGGACCACACGCCTCCGATGGCTCCGTCCACCTCCTGATAGATCGCGCTGTTTCCGTTCGGATTGAACTTGCCCATGTTCTCCCGGTCGACGAGGTAGATGGTCTGGTTCTTGCCGGCGCCCACAGCCAGGTGCCTCGTCTTCCCGGAGGCGTCGGTCTGATCTGGAAGTACGATCACGCCGCCGGAGCCAAGGTCAACGTCGCTGTTGGAAAGATCCACAGTATCGAATGGCTCAAAGTAGTCAGCCACACTCAATTCGCCGTGGGCGGTTGATACCTTGATAAATCCATTGCCGAGATCTCCCTGGGTGGGAAATCCTTTCGAGTTGAGCGTGGTATCGAAGCTCCCGTTCGCGTCGAGAAAATAAATGTTGCCGCTGGAATCTGCGGCAAGGCCGCCCCCAGCCATCCAGATCGAGCCTTCGGATCCGTTGGGAGTGAGGTTCAGCACGCTGGTTTGCTTCAGGGTCGATTCACTATAGGCCATCAGCCAGCCTGTGTAGGGGTTCTCATCGCAATGGGACGTGAAGCCGAGATAGAGGACGCCGTTCATCAGCAGCAGGCCGGCGCGTTCGGCATACTGGCCGGGGTCGAAGATCACCTGGCCATTCGAACTGCCCGCGCCGCTGCCGGGGTACGTCGCATGAATCTCGACGGGGCTGCCGGCCACCTCTCTTCCGGTGATGACATCGAGCGCATGAAGCCGCTGATGGTAGCCGCCGCTGGAATCCTCCGACATTCCCACCACGAAAATGGTTCCCTTCGGACCCGCCTTGCGATCGATCACGGGCGTAGACGTAATGCCGATCTCGGGGCTGATCTGGCCGCAGCCATGGTCGTCGCTCGGAGTTTCGCCGGGCCCCAGAATCGATGTGTGCCAAACCTGGTAGCCGGTGTCAGCCTCGAATGCGTACACGCTGCCGTGCTCGGAGACAGCGAAGACGACGTTGTGCGGCTGCTGGCCAACCATGAGTTGCGAGAGATAGAGCGGCTGGGCGTCCACCTTGCCATCGACGGGGAGGATGCGCAGAAGACCGAATCTCGAACTCGTGACCAACGAAGGCGCGAGCTGAATTTCGTTGGGATTGAGCCCCGTGCGCGCATTGTCAAAGTGATACGTGATCCAGTCTGTGCGGTTGAGCACGACCACCGGCGAGACCAGAATGGGCGACGAGACGTTGTGGCTGGATCCACCAGCAACGCCCTGGAACTGCACTGTGGCGCCGGCAGCCGCAGCCGAGGATGCCGCGGAAAAGCTCACGGCCTGCGACGATCCGGCATTGAGTGTGAAAACGGAGGGCGTTGCGGTTACTTCCGCCGGAACGCCGGTTACAGTCACGTTGATGGGACCGGAGAACCCGTTCACAGCGGCCGCGGTGACGGTGACCGATTGAGCCGGGCCGCCGGCTGACAAGCTGATGGATGTTGTGCTGGTACTGAGCGAAAAGTCAGGCTGTGGCTTCATTCCCATAGTGCTGCTGCATCCGCAGCAGCAGAGAAGAGCGGCGAGAAAGGCAAGCCAGAGCCGGGGGAGTGCACGGTTTGCTTTCATGCCGACCGTTGTACACCCGGAGTTGGAGAAGACACAACGGCAAAAAAATGAGGCCCGTGGCCAGACGGTGCCTGATAAGTGGAGCGGAGTTTCCGTTCTCCGCGAAAAGGAAAGCCCCGGCCGTGAAGCCGGGGCTTCTGGTTGCGATGAGCCTGCTTACGCCGAGTAGAGCAGGATCCCTGCCGCCTTCTCTTCGCTGCCGGCGTCTTCCGGACGAACCGGACGATAGAAGAGCTGGTTGTTCTCGAGATACACCTCGAGGAACGCCGGCCGGTCCGCGATGTGCCCGGCGATCAGCGCCTCCGAGAGCGGGTCTTCCACGTAGCGCTGCAGAGCGCGGCGCAGGGGACGAGCCCCGTAGCTGCGATCCACCAGCGTCTTGTCGAGGATCCACTTCTTGGCATCTTCCAGCACCGAGATGGTGATGGCCTTCTGCGCCAGATTGGCGTTGAGCTGCCCAACCAGCAGTTCCACGATCTGGATCAGGTCGGCGTCGTTCAGCGACTGGAACAGGATCACCTCGTCAAGACGGTTCAAGAACTCGGGGTTGAAGGTCTTCTTCACCTCCTGCTTGACGAGTTCTTCCACCTTCTCGCTGACCAGGTCGTCGCGATCGCTGGCAAACCCGAGTCCCTGCTTTTTCATCAGGTGGCGAGCGCCAATGTTCGACGTCATGATCAGAATGGTGTTCTTGAAGTCGACCGTGTTGCCCAGACCATCCGTCAACTGGCCGTCTTCAAACACCTGCAGCAGCAGGTTGAACACATCCGGGTGTGCCTTTTCGACTTCGTCCAGCAGCACCACCGAGTACGGCGAGCGCTTGACGCGTTCCGTCAACTGGCCCCCTTCTTCGTAGCCCACATACCCGGGAGGCGAACCGATCAGCTTCGACACCGAGTGCTTCTCCATGAACTCCGACATATCGAAGCGGATAAGCGCTTTATCCGAGCCAAACAGGAACTGCGCCAGAGTGCGCGCCATCTCCGTCTTGCCCACGCCCGTCGGTCCCAGGAACAGGAAGCTGCCAATCGGCCTGTGCGGCGACTTCAAACCCGCACGCGAACGCCGAATCGCCCGAGCCAGCGCCGAAATCGCCTTCTCCTGCGAGATCACGCGCTTGTGGAGCTCTTCTTCCACGCGCAGCAGCTTCTGCGTCTCTTCTTCCTTGATGCTGGTCACCGGGACGCCCGTCCAGCGGCTCACCACATCCTCAATGTCTTCGCGGCCCACAATGCCCGCAGCAGAGTCGTCGAGGTGATACTTGTCGCGCAGGGCCCGCAGCGTCTCGCGTTCCTTCCGTTCTTCGTCCGAATAGAACCGCGCCTTCTCGAATTCGTGGTTCGCGATGGCCGAGTCCATACGGTGGACGATGAACTTGATCCGCTTCTGGACTTCGGTGATCTCCTCGGGCAGCGAAGTCTGGCGCAGCTTCACCCGCGCGCCGGCCTCGTCGATCAGATCGATCGCCTTGTCCGGAAGGAACCGGTCCGGGATGTAGCGGTTCGAGTGCGACACGGCAAACTCAATCGCCGCATCGGTGTAGCTCACCGCGTGAAACTTCTCGTAACGGTCCTTGATGCCCATGATGATCTTCACAGCATCAGCCTCGTTGGGAGGCGGAACCTTCACGGCCTGGAAGCGGCGCTCCAGCGAGCGGTCCTTCTCGATCGACTTGCGATACTCGGCTGGCGTGGTTGCGCCAATGCACTGAATCTCGCCACGGCTCAGGGCCGGCTTCAAAATGTTGGCCGCGTCCAGCGAGCCCTCCGCCGATCCCGCGCCCACCAGCGTATGCAGTTCGTCAATGAAGATGATGGAATTCTGATTCTCCATCAGCTCTTTCATGATGGTCTTCAGCCGCTCTTCAAACTGGCCGCGATACTTGGTGCCGGCCACAATGAGCGACAAGTCCAGTCCCAGCACGCGCTTGTCGGCCAGGAATGTCGGTACTTCGCCGTCGGCGATGCGCTGCGCCAGGCCCTCGACGATCGCCGTTTTGCCTACGCCGGGTTCCCCGATCAGCACCGGATTGTTCTTGGTGCGGCGGCACAGGATCTGCACCACGCGCTCCAGTTCGCCGTCGCGGCCCACCAGCGGATCTAACTGCCCGTCCATCGCGGCCTGGGTCAGGTCGCGGCTGAACTCAGCCAGCAGGCTCGACTCCCGCTGCCGCTGCTGTTGCGGCGCCTTCTCCTGCGTCACGCGCGCCAGTTCGTCGCGAATCTGCGCCAGCTTCAGGCCGCGCTCCTGAAGGATCTCAGAGGCAAAGCACTTCTCCTCACGCAGCAAACCAAGCAGTAAATGTTCAGTCCCAATGTGCTTGTGGCCCAGCCGTTCCGCTTCTTCCGCGGCGTAGGCCAGCACCCGCTTGCATTCATTGGAGAGCGGTAAATCGACCGAGGTCGAAACCTTCTCGCGAATCGTGGTGTGCGCTTCGATCTGCTTGCGGATCGACTCCACCGAGGCGTGCGAGCGAAGGAAACGGTTGGTCAGCGCCTTGTCCTCGCGCAGCAAACCCAGCAACAGGTGCTCGGTTTCGATATAGGGCGAACCGAACTGGCTGGCCTCATACCGCGCGAAGAAGATCACACGCCGTGCCTTCTCCGTATAGCGTTCGAACATGGTGTTCTCCCTTAACCAGGCTATCGGCTGGAGTAGCTGTCCGGTTCACTGAATCTCAGCTTCCGGCTTCAACCCGCCCGTCGCGCCTGCCGTCAAACAATGCCGCCCGAGGCCCCGACAAACACTTGCCTGCCGCGGAACGGCCCTTTGGGATGGTTCCGGAAGGTATTCCGAGCGCCCTGGGACGTATCACTGTACCTGAGCTTCCATCCGACAATCAGCCTGGGCGAACTTCAGTTACCAGGCTGTGTATCCCCTTACTCTATGAGACTCATTTTGAGCTCATAACGCTGCTTTTTCAGGACCCGAATTCCGGCCCCGGGTTGCTGTGCGGGTTATTTTTCGGTGGAATCGCTGCCAGCCTGCCCTGCTCCAGGCGCAATATCCGCGAACATCGTCCTGCCAGTTCCATGTTGTGGGTTACCAGAATAGAGGTAAGCCCACGGCTCACGTGAATGCGTTGAATCAGTTCAAACACCTGCCGCGCAGTCGACTCGTCCAGATCACCGGTGGGTTCATCGGCCAGCAGAAGCCGAGGGTTGTTGACCAAAGCCCGAGCCAGGGCCACTCGCTGCTGCTCGCCGCCGGAAAGCTCGCCCGGCCGGTGGTCGCGGCGGTCGTCCAGTCCCACTTCACGCAGCCAATTGGCCGCGAGATCCATCGCTTCTCGCTTCCCCTCGCCGCGCGCCAGCAATGGCATCGCCACGTTCTCCTGCGCCGTAAACTCCGGCAGAAGATAGTGGAACTGCCACACGTAGCCGATTTCGCGATTACGAAAGGCCGCAGCCTGTCGGGGAGTGAGCGTCGCCACGTTGGTTGAGGCGCAGTATACCCTCCCCGCGGAAGGAGCATCAAGCGCCCCAAGAATGTGCAAAAGTGTGCTTTTTCCTGTGCCCGACTGGCCCACGATCGCAACCTGTTCCCCAGGTTCCACCTGCAGGCTCAGGTCGCGAAAAAGCGTCAGCTCTCCGCGCGCGGTGCGATAAGTCTTTTCGAGGTGGATGACTTCAACAATCGGCCCCGCCGCCCGCAAGTCCGGGTCCCGCTGGGAGCGGGTGTCCGAAGCGGCAGCCGCTGAGGATCGCTCTGTCATCCTTCCGTCACATTCTATCGTGCCCAGCCGGCACAAATCTGGCACTACTGCCAGTGTCCCCCCTCCCCGGTGCCCGAGCTACGGTGAAGAGTGCCCGCCAACTCATTGAATCCCGGGGACTCCGCTCCCGCGCTTCCGGCGAAACCCGGCCCCTCTCCAGCCAGTTCGCCCCCCGGAGTTCCTGCATGACCGCTGATTCCGAAACGGATATCGCTCACCCGCAAATGGCTCCGGCCACGCCCATCCAGGTCATCACCAGCCCCTTCGTCCGCTTTGTGCGCATGGAAGCCGCCGGCGGCATCGTCCTGCTCGCCAGCACCGTGGTCGCTCTTCTCTGGTCCAATTCCCCATGGCATCAGAGCTACCACAATCTGCTTGAGACTCCCCTCACCGTCGGATTCGGCCCCTTCGTCGTAACCGAAAATCGCCATCACTGGATCAACGACGGCCTCATGTCGCTGTTCTTCTTTCTCGTGGGGCTCGAGATCAAGCGCGAGTTCCTCATCGGCGAGCTCTCCTCCCTCCGCCGCGCGGTGTTTCCCTTCATCGCCGCTCTTGGCGGATTGGCCCTGCCCGCCGTCTTCTACATCGCCATTGCTCACAAACCGCAATTCCATCAAGGCTGGGCTGTCCCCATCTCCACGGACATCGCCTTCACCCTCGGCGTGCTCGCATTCCTCGGTCCCCGCGTCCCCACCGCCCTGCGCGTCTTCGTCACCGCTCTCGCCATCGTCGACGACATCTTCGCCGTCGCCGTAATCGCCATCTTCTACACCAGTTCGATTCAATTCGGGAGTCTCGCGATTGCCATCTGCGGTGTCGGGCTCTCGCTTCTCGCAAACCTCCTGGGAGTGCGCAAGCCCGTCGTCTACGCTGTCATCGGCATCGTGGTTTGGTGGGCTGTGCTCAACTCTGGAGTCCACGCCACCATTGCCGGCATCCTGCTCGCCTTCACCATCCCCGCCCGCACCTTCCTCGAGAAGTCGCAGTTCGTCGAGCAGAGCCGCTGGCTCCTTACCCGGCTTGAAGCTGCGCCCCGGCATTCCTTTGAAGAGCACTCCATCATCCATACGCTCGAGCAGAAAGCCGAGATGGCGGACTCCCCTCTCCACCGCATCGAACACGGCTTGCAGCCCTGGATCAGCTTCCTCGTCATGCCCCTGTTCGCCCTGGCAAACGCCGGCGTCGATGTCATCCACAACCTCGCGGGCGGATTCACCCACCCCATCGGCATCGGAATCCTCGTGGGTCTCTTTGCCGGAAAGCCGCTGGGCATCTGGCTGTTCTCCCTGGTGGCCTCTAAGACAGGAATCGCCCTGCCTCCCGCCGGTGTCTCCTGGCATCAGATATTCGGAGCCGCCTGGCTCTGCGGTATCGGCTTCACCATGTCGCTCTTTGTCGCAGGACTGGCGTTTGAAGACGATTCCCTGCTCAGTCTCTCCAAAATCGCAATTCTCGCGGCCTCGCTTCTTTCCGGAATCGCGGGAAGCATCGTCCTCGTCAGAGGCGGCAGCGCAGAGCTTGACTCACCGGAGAATGATTCACCCGCGAAATCCGCTGTCTAGCGAATCTTCCCATCTGCCCGCGCCGGCTCAGGCGCGGCCTCCGTCGCTACCCGCAGGCGCATCATCGCCCAGTAGGCCGCCCCGGCCGTGAAGAAGCCCACGAACCACGCGTAGTCATAGAGAAACCGAAGCGGGCTCACAAACAGCCCCACCAGCGCAATCACCACTCCCAACACCAGCGCCCCAATCGCCCGCGGGTTAACGCCGTTGCGATAGAAATACACGCCGTCGCGGCGATACAGCGAATTCACATCGAGTTCCGTCTTGCGGATCAGGAAATAGTCCGTCACCATGATGCCGGCCACCGGCCCCAGCAGCCCGGAATACCCCACCAGCCATCCGAAGATGTACGCATCCGGCGTCGCCAGAAAATGCCACGGGCACATCGCCATCCCCAGCAGCCCGGTAATTACGCCTCCCGTCCGAAAGCTGATCAGCCGCGGATACAGGTTCGAAAAATCATTCGATGGCGACACCACGTTGGCGCCGATGTTGATGTTCATCGTTGCAATCAGAATCGCGATCATCGCCACAAACGCAACCACCGGCTGATGAAACATGCCGATCAGCTCAATGGGATTCCACACCGCGTGCCCAAACAGAACCGACGAAGCCGACGTAACCGCGATCCCCACAAACGAGTAGAGCGCCATCGCCACCGGCAGCCCAAACGCCTGCCCCCACGACTGCGCGCTTTGCGATTTCGAGTAGCGCGTGAAGTCCGGAATGTTGAGCGCCAGAGTGGCCCAGTAACCCACCATCCCCGTCAGCGAAGGAACGAACACCGCCATGAACTCGTGCGTCGAGTGGAACTGGCTGGGCGTCGATAGCATCTCGCCGAAGCTCCCCGCCTTCATCCTCACCCAGATCAGCATCACCGCCGCAATCACGAACATGAACGGCGCGCCAAACGCCTGCAGACGCCGAATTGAATCGACGCCGCGCCACACCACCACCATGTTCAGCAGCCAGAACCCGATGAAGCACAACCACAACGTTACCGGCGCGGCCGCAATCGACGGAGCGATAATCGCCAGCATCGCGTGAATCGCTGTCCCTCCGATCCACGACTGAATCCCGAACCATCCGCACGCCACCACCGCGCGCAGCAACGCCGGAATGTTCGCCCCACGCACTCCAAACGGGGCGCGGATGAACACCGGAAACGGAATGCCATACTTCGCGCCGGCATGTGCATTTAGCAGCATGGGAACCAGCACAATCAGATTCCCCAGCAGCACAGTGCCCACCGCCTGCTTCCAGTCCATGCCCTTGGCAATCAGGGACGACGCAAGCTGGTACGTCGTGATCTCCATCGACATCGAGAACCACAACGCGATGTAGTTATAAGTCGTCCAGGTACGCTGCGAGGCCGGCACCGGCGCCAAATCGCTATTCGAAAGAGACGGGTCCACAACACTCAACATCTGCCTCCGGGGAAAGTTCAGCTACGCCCTTGTTGGAAATGGGTGAGTCTTACAGATATCGGAAATGGGCGAACAGGGCAATTGATATATTGGAGAACCTCCGTGCCCCATCCTGTCGCCTTCTTTTTGGCGACAGGGTGGGAGACCACGAACCCTCACCCGTCTTTGCCCCTCGATCCCTCGGTCCCTTTTCCCTTTTTCCCTCTGTCCCTGTTTCACTCCAACTCCGCCAAATCCTCCGGCGCATCAATATCAATCTCCCCACCCGCGAACGCAACCTCCACAACCTCACACGGCGGACGAACCAGCAACTTCCGCGCCCCCGCATCGCCACGCAGCTTCATCAGCTCGCCCCATGCATTCCGCGGAAACACCGCCGGCACCCCGCGCACCCCCGCATACGTCGACGCAACAATGCTCTCGTCAACAAACGAATCCACAAGCCGCGACAGATGCTCAACCGTGAGCCGTGGCTGGTCGCACGGCATGATCAACACGCCCGCCGCATCCGGCGCGATCTCTTCCAAAGCCTTCAACCCCGCCCGCATCGAACTGGCAATCCCCTCCTGCCACGCGTCGTTCTCCACAAACATCACGTCTGCGTAGATCGCCGCTCGCACCGCCTCGCGCTCCGCACCCAGCACAACAATCACCGGCTCCAGCCCCGCCTCCCACGCAATGCGCGCCGCGCGCTCAATCAGCGTCTCGCCCTTGTACTCAACCAGTTGCTTCGGCTGCCCCAGCCTCCTGCTCGCACCCGCGGCCAGAATGATCGCGGCGACGCTCATACCTGCTCATCCGTATCGGCGTGCATGAGGATCAGCAGCACCAGTGCCACAACCACAAACATCCGAAACGCCTCCTGCTGCCCATTCCACGTCTGCGACTGCCACATCAGAAACCACTCGCCGCCTATGCAAAGAAACGCCACCAGCCACATCAGCAGCGACAGCGTAAGCCCCAGCACCGCAACCCTCTTGGCCGCATTGAACAACTTCGCCGGCTCGCGCAATCCGCGCAGCATGCGAACCGATCCCCACCACAGCAGCACCGCGATCGCCGCCTCCCACGCAATAATCCCGACATAGAACGCGATGTGAAACGCCGGCGCCCCAATCGCGCGCCAGTGCGCATGACTCGATGGGAAAGTCGAATCCATCATCAGCACGTGCCGCACAAACTGGTAGTTCGAGTCGAAATCGGTGATGTTGTTGAACGCCACCAGTGTGTGAAACAGCGCCAGCGCGCAGAGCAGCAGAAGCTTCGCCGTCCGTGTGATCATGTTTGCTGCTCTCCTGAGGAGATGGATGATGAGCGGTTCTCGCATCGAGACTACAACATCCCATCCGGCTCGATCCGCAGAAACCCGCACACGCGGCCAACCACAGGCCGATCCCGTGTTTCATAGAATGCATCTATGACCGTTCCGCCAGCCTCGATCCGCATTCTCCGCAGCGCACTGGCAAACGGCCTCACAACGCCCACGCGGCTGGCCGAGACCGCACTCGCGAACGCCAACCGCAATCCGAGCCGCAACACCTACCTCTGGCAGGACCCGGCCTGGACCATGCGAGAAGCCGAGCGCGCCGAGCAGATGCCGCGCGGCGAAGGCGGCCCCTTCGGCGATGGCCGCGACATCCTGTGGGGATTGCCCATCTCCGTCAAGGACTGCTTCGATCTTGCCGGCGCTCCCACCACCTGCGGCACCAACTTCTATCGCGACACAAACGGCATCGCCCAGAGCGATTCATGGATTGTCGAACGCCTTCGTGCGCGCGGCGCGGTCATCACCGGCAAGACCCATCTGCATCCCCTCGCTTATGGAATCACCGGCGAGAACCCCGAATTCGGCGACTGCCTGCAACCCGGCAAAGACGGCGCACTCACCGGCGGCTCCTCCTCCGGCGCCTGCGCCAGTGTCATGGAGGGCTCCGCCGTCGCCGCCATCGGCACCGACACCGGCGGTTCCGTGCGCGCTCCCGCAGCCCTCTGCGGCCTCGCCGGCTATCGCGCCTCGCTCGGCCGCGGCGACTGGCGCGGCGGCGCGCATCTCTCGCAATCGTTCGACACGCTCGGCTGGCTCTTTGCCGACGTTGAAGAGGCCCCACTGCTCGGTGCCTTCTTTGCTGACCACGAGCCCGTGCACATGCATGCGTACGGCCGCTTCGCCATCGTCGGCGATAAATTCCTGCACGATTGCGAACCGGAGATCGCCGATCAATACCGCGCAGCCATCCGCGATCTCGAAGCCCTCGGCCTCCGCGCCACGCAAATCGACGTCGACTGGTGGAGCGCCGCGCAGGAAATCTTCGCGCCCATCCAGGCATGGGAAGCCGCCGGCCTGCATCGCGGCAACTTCGAACATTTCGAAGCCGTGATCCGCGACCGCCTGGAGTGGGGCGCGCGCATCACACCCAATGAAATCGCCGGCCTCCGCCAGCGTCACGAAGAATTCAAATCCCGCATGGATGAGCTCTTCGCGCAGCACGAACTCCTCATGCTGCCCGCCACACCTGTCGCCAATCTCGCTGCCGGTGCAGATCACAGCAACACGCGCGCCCGCTTGCTGCGTTACACCATCCCCATCAGCCTCGCCGGCGCGCCCGCGGTCACCATCCCCTGTAACACCGGCGGCGTGCAGCTTGCCGCCGCACGCAACCAGGATGAATCCCTCCTGCAGCTCGTGGCCCTGCTTGGCGCGCAACAAAAAGCGTCCGCGCTCAACGCATGACTGGAAGTCCCCGCGCCCCGGCCGCAGTTCGCGCCGAAGGCGCAGTTGGCCGCACCGCAGGTGCTAAATCTGCGACGACGACAACGGACTCAGAATCAGGTTCGTGATATTGCTGACAATCTGCTCGAACGCATACTTCGGATCGGCCGACAGCTTCTTCCAATCGGGATTGCCGGCGAACGCCGCCCAGTGCGCATTCAGTTGCGCAAGGTCCTCGAAGCTCAACATGTAAGTCAAACTCGGCATGCGCGCGCCCACCAGCGTGTCGCCGAAGAACACGTTGTTGAATCCCGCCGCCTTGAACAAATCGAACTCGCCCGCGTGGAACATCTCCACCTTGCGCACGTGATCGCGAAAGCTCGGGCTCTCGTAAGTGCGGAGTTGATACACGCGCTTGGCTCCCGGCGTCTGCGGCGGCGGAGTCGCGCGCGGCCACCCTTCAAACGCCGCGAGCAGCGTCGAATCCGCACGCACAAATGCCGACGCGGCTGCGGGCGCGCTCCAGAACGGCTCAGCCGCTTTCATGAACGCATCATCCTTCGCCAGTGCGAAGTCCAGCGTCGCCAGGTCCTCGACCGAGCGCGACGGAATCAGCACGTAATACGTCGGCGTCTCCGGCCCGATGTCGAGCTTGAACGCGCCCACCGGGCCCATCCCCTTGCGCGCCAACGCCGGAATCAGCGCGTCGCCAATGTAGTGCTCGGTGAGTCCGCCCTGCGGCCCGTTCTCAAGAAAGTAGCGCCGCAGAAGATAGTACTCACGCCCCTGCGCCGCAGCAGCCTGCGCGCTCGCATCACGCCCCAGCGCAACAGCCGACGACGCAGCCAACGATGCGGATAAGAACTTTCGACGATCCAATGTGACCTCCCGGTCTAGGCCGAACTGCGACCAAGCATATCGCAGCGCCCGCTTACTCCTCTCCGATGTCCTCGTTCCACACCTCCGGATGCGCCGCAATATAGCGCTCCAGCAGTTCGCGGCACTCCGTGTTGTCGAGGTCAATCACCTTCACGCCGTTCTCGCGCAGCCAGTCCGCGCCCCCCTGAAACGTGCGGCTCTCGCCCACTACCACCTTGCCAATGCGGAACTGCCGCACCAGCCCGCTGCAATACCAGCATGGCGCGAGCGTCGTCACCATCGTCAGCTTGCGATAACTGCGCTGCCGCCCCGCCTTGCGAAACGCATCGGTCTCGCCGTGGATGCTGGGATCGTCTTCCTGCACGCGCCGGTTGTGCCCCCGGCTCACCAGTTCGCCGTCCTCCGTAAACAGCGCCGCGCCAATTGGAATGCCGCCTTCCGCAAACCCCTGCCGCGCCTCTTCAAGCGCCACCTCGAGCATCGCCTCATACTTCGCCTGATCCATTTCGCCGTCCTGCAAGTGGGATTGCCTTCCATCATCACATGCCCACCGAACATGCTTGCTAACCGGCTGCGCCGCGCGCCCATCAAACCTTAAGAAATGTAAACATTGCGCTGGAAATGCCTTCCCCGGCTGGGCGTAAGATGCTCTTCCGTTTCAGCTTAGGGTCGTTCTTCACACTCTGTTAACCATTGCGCTTGTGTATTGACTTTGAGCGCGCTGCAAGGAGTACGTTGAATTTATGCGGGACGCTGGATACACGATTCGAACCATGGCGCAACGTTGCGGGATGACCGCGCACACGCTGCGCTATTACGAGCGCGTCGGCCTGATTCAACCGGTCGGACGCGCGAACAACGGCCATCGCCGCTACTCCGATGAGGATGAGGCGTGGCTCAACTTTCTGCACTGCATGCGGGCCACCAACATGCCCATTCGCGAGATGCAGCGTTACGCCGCGTTGCGCGAAAGCGGCGAAGCCAGCTCTCTCGAGCGGCGCAGGATTCTCGAAGAGCATCGTACCGTGATTGCCGAGCAGATTAACGCCCTTGAAAAGGCGCACAACCTCCTCAACCACAAGATCGAAAACTATCGCGCGATCGAGGAACGTCTCGGCGTGCGCAAACCCGCGGAGTACTCTGCGGAGCGGGTCGCCGAGCTGGTTACGGCAATGTAGGCATTGGCTTCCCCTGGCCACTGAAAACAAGCTATGTTTGACCGCATCGAAAAGGGCTCCAACACCCCCTGAGGTCAAACGCAGCTCTCGGCGCGAATCTGCAGGCGCACGGTTGCCGCGCAGATTCGCCCAAGGCCGCGGACTCGCCGCGATCGTAAGGCGTGGTCTCCCTGATATGGCCCTCCCCCCGATTTTTTTTGACGACATAGGAAGCCGTTCCAAACCGCTATTGAAAAGCGTTACCATAGGGCACGTCGCTTCATGAAGAACTGAAACGACGCAATTTGCGCTCCGATTCCCTTCCCTCGTTCGCGCCCCATCCAAGGTCGGAACGACGAATCGGCCCAATTCAAAGAACGAACTCGCCGGTCCCGAGGAGGTCGCTGTGACAGACTCACCCAACTTGCGCTTCAAGCATTTGAGCGCCCGCTTTTCGTCCGAGTCACAGGAAGCCGTGCCGGACGCGGACGAACGCCAGTCCATCGATCTCGAGCCGCTTGCGCCCGAAGACAGCAAGGGCCGCTTCAGCCGCCGCTCGTTCCTCTCCGGACTCAGCGCAACCGGCATCCTCGCCGGCGCCGCGCCGCTGGTGCAGGCCGCGCCCACCGTCGAGCCCGCCGCGCAGGAAGAAGCCCCGCCCGCTGGAATCACCACCGCCAACATCACCCTGCGCATCAACGGCAAAGATTACCCGCTGCGCAACCTCGACACCCGCGCCACGCTACTCGACACGCTCCGCGAGCGCATCCACCTCACCGGCACCAAGAAGGGCTGCGACCACGGCCAGTGCGGCGCGTGCACCGTGCACGTCAACGGCCGGCGCGTGAATAGCTGCCTCTCGTTCTCCGTCATGCACGAAGGCGACGAGATCACCACCATCGAAGGCATCGGCCAGCCCAGCAATCTGCACCCCATGCAGGCCGCCTTCGTCGAACACGACGGCTACCAGTGCGGCTACTGCACCAGCGGGCAGATCATGAGCGCCGTCGCGCTGCTCAAAGAGCCCATCGGCCCCACCGACGAAGACATCAAGCACGCCATGGCCGGCAACATCTGCCGCTGCGGCGCTTACTCCAACATCGTCGCCGCCGTGCGCCAGGTGCGCCAGGCCTGATCGTCAGGCCTAACTAAGGAGCAATTCATGCAGACCTTTCAGTACACCAAGGCACCCAGCATCGACAAAGCTCTGGCCGCGGCCGGCGGAGCAAAGTTCATCGCCGGCGGAACCACGCTCGTCGACCTGATGAAGCTGCATGTCGAGCAGCCCTCCGGCCTGGTCGACATCAACCTGCTCCCGCTCGACAAGATCGAAAAGCTGCCCGACGGCGGCCTCCGCATCGGCGCCATGGTGCGCAACTCTGATCTCGCCTGGAACGACGATGTGAAGCAGAACTACGCGGTGCTCTCGCAAGCCCTTCTCTCCGGCGCATCGCCGCAGTTGCGCAACATGGCCACCACCGGCGGCAACCTGCTGCAGCGCGTGCGCTGTGCCTACTTCCGCGAGCCCAGCGCAGGCACGCCCGGCGGCTACGGCTGCAACAAGCGCACCCCCGGCACCGGCTGCGCCGCGATGGAAGGCTTCAACCGCACCCACGCCGTGCTCGGCACCAGCGACGCCTGCATCGCTACGCATCCTTCTGACATGTGCGTGGCCATGGCCGCGCTTGAAGCCGTCATTCACGTCGAAGGCCCCAAAGGCAAACGCACCATTCCGATCGCCGACTTCCACAAGCTACCCGGCAACACGCCGCACATCGAAAACGCTCTCGAACCCGGCGAACTCATTACCTACGTAGACCTGCCCAAGCCGATCCCCGGCTCTAAATCCGTCTACCTGAAGCTCCGCGACCGCGCCAGCTACGAGTTCGCGCTCGCCTCATGCGCTGTCGTCGCGAAGGTCGAAGGCGGACACATCCGGTACGCGCGCGTGGCCATGGGCGGAGTCGGCACCAAGCCCTGGCGCTCGCATGAAGCTGAAGCCGCTCTGACGGGCAAAGCCGCGAACGCCGAGACCTTCCGCCACGCCGCCGAGGCCGCGCTTGCCGGCGCAAAGCCGCAAAGAGACAACGCCTTCAAAATCGAACTCGCCAAACGCTGCGTGGTCCGCACGCTCAAGATGGCCACCGCCTAAATCCGTGTAGCGCCGGTCTCCTGACCGGCTGTAGTGCGGGTCTCCAGACCCCCACATTTGGAGGACGAGAATCATGGCAACGGCACACATCCCCCAGGGCGCAGACATCATCGGCGCCGCTGTGCCGCGCATTGACGGGCCGCTCAAGACCACCGGCGTTGCGCGCTACTCGCTCGATCATCAGTTCCCCAACCTCGTCCACGGCGTGCCCGTGCAGGCCACCATCGCGCGCGGCCGCATTCGCACCCTCGACACCTCCGCCGCCGAAAGAATGCCCGGCGTTCTTTTGGTCCTGCATCACGGCAAAATTGAGAATGTCTACCGCACCTTCCCCCGCCAGCAGGACGGCAGCATGGCCGAAGCGCGTCCTCCTTTTGAAGACGAGAAGATCTACTACTGGGGCCAGTACATCGCCGCCGTGATCGCCGAAACCCTCGAGCAAGCGAAGGCCGCAGCCGCAACCATAAAGGTCGAATACGAAGCCGACTCTCCCAACGTCAACAAAGACCTGAGCGCCGGCTACACAGGCTCCCACGACAGCAGTTGGAAGCGCGGCGATCCCGACAAGGCCCTCTCCGAAGCCCCCGTCACCATCGACCAGACCTACGTCACTCCCGTCGAAACCCACAATCCGATGGAGATGCACGGCACCGTCGCCGTATGGGACGGCGAGAACCTCACCCTCTACGATTCCTCGCAGGGCGTGGTCAGCCATCGCACCGTCATGTCTGAAGTCCTCGGCATCCCGCGCGAAAATGTCCGCACCATCTCGCGTTTCATCGGCTCGGGATTTGGCGGCAAGCTCTCTCCGTGGCCGCAGTGCACGCTGGCCGCGGCTGCAGCCCGGCAGCTCAATCGCCCCGTCAAAATCAGTGTCGACCGCCGCATGATGTTCTCGAACGTCGGCCATCGCCCGCGCACCCAGCAGCGCATCCGCCTCGGCGCAACCAAAGACGGCAAGCTCACCGCCATCCGCCACGACTTCTACACCCAGACCTCGCAGCTCGACGACTTCGTCGAACACTGTGGCGAGCAGACCCCGTTCCTCTATAGCTGCCCCAACCTCGAAGTCACCACCGCCATGGCCCGCCGCAACGTCGGCACGCCCGCGCCCATGCGCGGCCCCGGCGCCGTCCCCGGCCTCTTCGCGCTCGAGTCCGCCATCAACGAACTCGCCGACAAGCTCAACATCGACCCCGTCGAGCTCCGCCTCAAAAACGACGCCGACCACGACGAAGGCACCAACAAGCCCTTCTCCTCGCGCCACTGGAAAGAATGCCTCACCACCGGCGCTGAAAAA
>Ga0206908_1019_pt1 | contig 32783 bp, 13 predicted proteins | sample Alteio_BWOrgHeat_78_FD_152979 | JGI IMG/M metagenome (GOLD analysis project Ga0206908, IMG submission 152979) | Enriched cells from forest soil in Barre Woods Harvard Forest LTER site, Petersham, Massachusetts, United States -... | ecosystem: Environmental > Terrestrial > Soil > Temperate forest >... | reverse complement strand
AATAATATTTTAAAAAGGTCAAAAGGACTATTTTTTTCACAAGATGTTGATAATAATGATGTTATAGAAAATATATCAAATTTAAGAGGATTTGACAGTACAAATGAAAACGAGAATACTGTAAGTTTATTAGTTAGTGATACTTATGGAAATAAATCCGTATTACAGCAAGCGATAGAAAGATTGAATAGAATGTACCTGCGTGATGAGCAAAATAGATTGGTAAGGGTTAAAATTGAAGCAGCTCCCCAGGAAAAGTCTCAGGATGAGGAATCGTCCACCGTCTAAAGATAGTACTGATCTCATGATTTTTTTGTCCTGCCGGGGTTGACAGTCCTTATTATATATGGCATACTTTTACTGGGGTAGTCTTAAGTCGTATCAACAGCCCTTATGGGGCTTTTACATAGATGGAAGACCCGTTGTTAGTAGTTTGCACCTCGCTCCTGTGGCACGTAAGGGGGAAGGGTCTAATTAATCTTCTGGCATGTACGGTGAACAGCGATGATCCAACAATTAAGAAACAAGAACGCGCAGAACCTCATTGAATACGCGATCGTCGTTGCTTTAATCTCAGCAGCAGTAGCTGCTTTGAGCACCTACGTGTTCCGTTCGGTCCAGTCTCAACAGAAGATGATTACTGAGGATTCTCTTAATTAAACAACCTCGTCTTTCAGGAGGAAATTATGTATATAAAGATAAAGAACAAAAGAGGTCAGAGTACGGTCGAGTATGTCCTGTTGGTGACCGCGGTCGTGGCAGTTATCATCGTTTTTTTAGTGAGTGGCAACAGTCCATTCAAAACCCAGCTTAATGCGACACTGAATTCGGCAGTTCAGGGCATGAGCGATAAGGGGCAGACACTAGGTGAGTCACATACATCGCCGGCAAGCAATAGCAGTACTGCGCCGAGCTACAGTGTCGGTGTTAATCCATAATAAGTGCCAAGTGAGTAATAATAGTTAAAACTTAATTTTTACGAATTCATATAGGAGGAACACATGTTAAGAAACTTCCTTAAAAATAAAAAAGCTCAGAATACCGCGGAGTACGCGCTTTTGATCGCCTTGGTCGTTGCTGGTGTCATTGCCATGCAGACATACGCCCAACGCGCCATGCAAGCCCGTATCCATGATGCGTCAACGTACATGGAATCTTCAACTCAAACCATCGGTAAGTCGACACAGTATGAGCCGTATTACATGCAAAGCAATTATGATGTCGACACCAATAGTACTGAAAAGAAACTGTTGGGGCAAGGGGTGGTAGGGGCTGAATCCCAAAGTGAACGCAACAGATTAGGTTCACAGACGACTAATTATGTCACTACTGACCAGACTACGACACAATAATGTATAATTTTAACAGAATATTCTAAGGAGGAATCCTATGTTGCAATATCTTAATCAAAAACGCGGGCAGAGTACCCTGGAATACGCGGTGTTGATAGTGGTCATTATCGGCGCCTTGCTGACCATCCAGGTTTATATCAAACGCGGTGTGCAGGGACGTCTGAAGAGTTCCGCGGATGATATCGGTGATCAGTATTCCGACGGCAACACTAATGAAGTCAAAACAACGATCAGGAACAGTTCGACCGAGGAAACCTTTGGTGTCACTGGCCAGGGCATTTCCCAGTCTACTTTAATTAAACCTGAAACTACCAATACCACCGATAATTCCCTTATTGTCAACTCCCAACAGGAGTATTGGGGGACCTAATAATGGTAGGTAGGGGTTTTTAATATAAGGAAAACCCGGTATGCAAACACAATACGGCTTATTTCATCAGCGTTTTTAAAGAATGAAAAAGCCGTATTGTGTTTTTACTAAAGGATAAACGCATGCACTCACAAAAAGGTCAAAGCACGGTGGAATATATCCTATTGGTCACGGCAGTCGTCGCTGTCATTATTCTATTTACGACCACGAACAATAGCCTTTTCCAGACGCGCCTAAACAGCGTATTGAATACCACGACACAGGATATGCTCAACGTAGCCTCCCGCCTGCAGGACAACGCGGTGTAAATGAGGTGAAGCATGAACAATAAAGGGCAGGCAGTCCTGGCAGAATATGTGATGATTTTTTTCGTCGTGATCGCGGCAGTGGTCGCGGTGACTGTCTATGTGCAGCGCGGATTAAATGCGCGTATCCATGACGCAAGGAATTTTGCGGTTGATTCAGTGACCACGAGTGGTGCATGTGACGCCAATTGCATGCGAGCTACCGGCGGCACTATTTCACATGAGTACGAACCGTATTATACACAAATGGCTTCGAATGTAGATCAGGGGCACGCCGAGAGATACGGGACAACAACGGGCAGCCCACAGGTCATTGGGGCGATCTATACCAAGTCGTTGAATGAAGATACCAATACAACATCAGGCAGTGCTCAATTGCCTCCAAGTGATGCTAATTAGTTTAGAGGGCGGGGAAAACAGATGCGTGCACGGCGTGGCCAGACCATATTGGAATACACTATTATCGTCGGTATTGTGACGGTAGTGCTTTTTTACATGGGAACTGGCATCAAACGCGGCGTGCAAAGCCTGGTCAAGGTCACGGCAGACCAGGTGGGCAATCAGCAGAATTCAGACCAGGATTTTAATGATACCCGGCAGGGGTATATGGAAAACTCCATCACGGCAATGCAGGAAGCCAAGAACAGGCAGATTTCAGAAATAGGGTATATTCCCGTATCAGGCAATGCAGTCCATGTAACTAATATTTCTGTTAATGAATATACGGATACGGTATCAAATACCATTACTAACGGAGGCTTCTCTCCGGGAGGCTAATAAGGAATAATCTTATGCGCAATCGCAGAGGACAATCGATTTTAGAATATACAGTGATCATGGTCATTATCCTGGGCGTGATGATCGCCATGAAGGACTATGTCAAGCGAGGCGTTCAGGGCAGGTGGAAATCAGCGACGGATGACATGGGGGACCAATATGACCCTCAAGCCGTTAATTCGAACATTATGTATGCCACACAATCCAATGCAATATCTACTGTAACGGTCGAGAATGGGACGGGTGTCATTGCCGGACAGGCCCAGCAAGGCCAATGGACAGGCCGTTCGGATACGTCTAATTCCGTGGAAACAAAGACAGGTTCGACACAGATAGGGAATTGATGTTCAAAACAGATCATAAAAAAGCACAAGCCACCGCCCGGGCGGGGCAAGCTGCCACCGAGCTTGCCGTTTTCGGGGCCATCCTGATCTTTCTTTTGGGGGCGATCGTGCGTTCCGCCGCAAGTAATGGGCTCACGCAAAATCAAAATTTTAAAGTGATGCGCATGGCCATGCTTGCTTCCTGGAACAGTTCCAAGGCAGCCAGTATTTCACGTAATAGCGCTTCAGTCCTTCTTATAGAAGACCGCTTGTCGCCGGACTTTAATAAATATGGGGACATAGACCGCAATCCATATATTTCTAACGGCTCAGGGACGTTTACTTACGAATTGATGTACCCTTTGGATAATGATGAACCAAGCGCAAACATTCCTCTCATGGACATTTATATCAACGGACAGCACTTTCCTTTTACCACAGCGTCCTTTGTTCAGAACAGGACGCTGACGCCGCCGACCTGCGCATCCGACGGCCCTTATGAAACCCCTCCGCTGACCCGTGCGCAGTGTTTGCAGAACCAGTGCCTTCGTAATCAACGGGAGTGGGTTCCCCAGACGATCAATGAAAATCAGTTTGACACGGTGGTTCCAGTGCCATTAACTACCACCCAATCCCAAATACTAGCCCAGGAATCATCCAATGCCGCCATCATTTTTAATGAATTGGTTAATGAAGGGATCCTTACGCTGGTTGCCGGATCAACGACCCAGGCTGGCGTCAATGCGGCCTTCACAACATTGCCTGCCATATTTAAGACATGGTTTAAAGGCCAATTCCCCGGCCCTGATCAAGGCGCGGAATTAAACGGGATCCAAAGTATTTTAAAGAACAACAGGTACCAGTATAAATTATTCTATGATATGGCGGTCAACGGGACAAGCGCGTTTCATGTGGTTCCCCGCAATTGCGCGACGTTACCATGCCAAAATCATGCATTATCAACAGATATCGTAACGGCAAACAGCCAGGGTGTTTTCGGTGCCTGGAATAATGACACGTATAGTGCGGACATGATGTTTGACCTTTTGCGTAATAAGGATTATGACGCGGTTAATCAGCAATTTGGGCCGCCAGTAACATCATGTTTAAATAGTTCGAGTTTGCGTTGTAACATTGCCTGGCAGTGGTATGCCACTCCTGCAACAACGGCGACATCCATTGGCCTGGATGCAAGCAATAATCAATACCCTACCTATGATGTGGACGGCAGATTAAAAGACGTGACTATTTACGCGATCAGGCAGAATGGCAACGGGACTCCGACGATCAGCTATGAGGATAGCCAGGGCGGAGATATTGATGGGACATGGGATTCCAATTCCTGCGAGCCTAAGCCGGGGCTGTTAAATGACGCACAGATATTTACGTTCACCAAGGACGGCACCTATCTGCAGATCAAGGAAGGCCAATTATATAACCCCGAAACAGGCCAGGTGGTGCGCAGCGCCAATAAGCGCGACAGCGTCGATTTGGTCCAACGTATGATCCAGTTAAGCAATAATACCGGGCGTTTTTGCAATAGATCAGGCAGTGGCCTTTGCGACGGTTCTAAGGGAGTGTCTTGCGCGGATCCCAATCCAGTGGAACTTTGTGTCAGTGGGAGCTCCTCTAAGGACAATTGTTTCGCAGACAATAACATTGCAATGACGTGCTATGATACCAGTGATAATATGCTTTTTGTCCGCAGCCGCCTTGAAGACCGGCGCGGGCATTCCTGGATGACAGATGCATCCGGGCAATTGCAGGTGCAATGATGATATTACATGAAAATAATAAAGCGCAGTCAACGATAGAATTCACCTTTGCCATGATCGCGGTGATGTTTTTGATCTACGGCATGGTGATGGTCTTTCGTTGGGCAGGCATGGATCTGGCCCAACGGCGTTTTGCGCAGGATAATACATTGACGACAATGACAGGCACAGATCCGGGATCCGAACTTAATCCGGATTTCGACCGTGTTTTGCCTATGGCCGCGGTCTATCACGGAAAAGTAACCGGGAATACAACCCAATGATAAAAAGACTAAATAAAGCAACCCAGGGCCAGACAGCACTGATACTGATCTTATTGACAGCAGCAGCGCTGATCTTCCTTGCCATTACGCTCAATTGGGGACGTGTTGCCCAGACCAAAGCTCTATTGACTATTGCCGCCGATGAGAGTGCGTCTACATTAGGTTCAGATGCGGCCAGTTATGGCGAGATGCAGAAGCAAACATATTTAAAGAACAAGAATGAAAAGTCCGGGCTAAATGGAGTCCTTCTGGCTATTGTCACGATTGTAGTAGCAATAGTTATAACCGTCTGTACGTGGGGAACAGGGGCAGGGGCAGCGGCGATTTTAGTAGGTGAAGTTTTATCGGTCGCCTCGATTGTTATGGCGGTCGCCAATTTAGTCCTTCAACTGGCCGTGGTTGGACCGATGATAACAGCGATGTGGAATAAATTACAAAAAAATCAACCCATCCAGCAGCAATTCTTTGAAGAGGGCATCACAACAGCTCTGCAAGGTTCCGTCGGGGATCAGGTCAATATCACAGATTATTTCGATTTGAATACTAACGGCGTGCTTGGGAATAATTCATCCGGCCTGCCCAAGGATTCTATTAGCCGCTTTGCGTTTTTTTATACCGATCGTTTGAGAATGTTAAACCAGCAGGATATTCGCCAGGTGGTGTTTTTTGCCAATCAACTGGGAGAATTCATGAATGGGGAAACCTGCGCCCAAAATGCCAGCGACAATACTCTTAATAGCAGTATTCCGATAAATCCGCTTTGCAGCAATGCGGGCTTAGACTGTACGGATAATCCGTCAGACGCCAACTGTCAGCTGAAGATCCCTGGCGGATTTCAATTAAATGATGCGTGTACTGATTCGGACCCGTCAAGTGCAGGATATAATCCTTATTGCGATCCATGCTGTCAACCGGCAACCGTGCCAGATCCTGATTATGATCCCACCAATAATTATCCATTGCATAATAGCCCAACGATTACGGTAAGGCCTTCTAATTGCCCGCAGCCCAGTAATGGCGATGATACGGTTGATATTACTCAGTGCAAGTCCAATAATCCATACGGTTCTTCGTATCCGTATATTTATGACCCCACCTATCAGAACTATGCGGATGGCGTATCATTTTTGGCCAAGTTTGGACGTGACCAACAGGTGGGAACTCCGAAGACATCATTGACGCCGCAAGGAAATTTCCCTAACGGCATATATCCTTTCTTCTGGCTGATGAGGGACTATAGCGCGCAAGTGGATAATATTGATCCGACTCAAGGAGTAACGGCGTCACAGGCGCACTGGTGCGCTACAGGCGGCTCAGTGTCGATCCCGTCATCGGGGACTGCTCCGGCAGGCTTCACAGACCTGGCACAGTTAAACTTGCCGTATACCTGTCAAGGCAAAGACTGCTGCGTTAATTATTTTGCTAATAGTGTCGCTAATGGTTTTCCGGCGGGGATCAATCCGAATGTGGTGATGGATATGGTCGGAGCTCCTCCCAATCCTGCTGCTGACCCAAGTTTTGGAATAGCTAATTCAACACCTACTACGTGGCAATCAAGCGACAATCAGTTTTGTTCCACCACCTGGCCATATAACGGGAGTTCCGAAGTCTTTCCCGACGGCTCATGTGAATGGACGAATACAGTCATTGATCCAACGACGGTCACCAAGGTGCCTGCGTTTGATCCGGCCATTAGCACCATCGATAGCCTGGACGATACCATGCACACACTGTCAGATTTTACGACGTTCGCTAACGGCATCCTTGGTAAGGATATCGATACACTAAGTTCAACTTTTAATTCCTGGTACCCTCAGGCGGCGGCGTGGATTGCGCCGGCGTGTACACAGGATGCGTGTAACTCAGATGACCCTACAGCTAGCCAGGGCTGCACAGACCAAACTTGCAATGCGGGCACGATAGATGGCGCAGAAGATGGCCGCTTGCTAAGCATTTACGATCCAGCAGGGTATCCTAATGTGCCCGGCACTCCTAATACGACGACGGCGGTAGATAAGCTTGGTGATTGGAATACCATCATTACAAATTGGCTGCAGCAAACATATACAAACACCGGCTCATGGTGCGTTCCGCCGCAGGATGATCCAAGCATGAATGCTAATGGCGGCCCGACAATTGAGAGTTCCTATATTGCCACTAATGGTGCAGCCAATGATGCCAGGATCACTGCCAATGACAGCAATTTTAAATCAACATGGGGAGACCTGGGCTATGTCACGGCCTGTATGAATTATAATGCCGGACAAAATGCTGACGGCACTCCGGCTTCTTTTGGCCCTGTTTATAATTATCAACAATGCTTGTCTGCACTAACGACGGGCACTTGTCCTACTGACTTGCCGGATGTGTGTGCTTCTTCGACATTGGGCCGTTCTCTTGCAGGCCCGGCACCGACGAGTTTTACAGGATGCGACATTACTCAACCAAATAGTTATGCAAAATGGGTGAGTGACAGCCTTGTCTTATTTACGAATGAAGCTCCCAAATTTGTCCTGCGTGCCAAATTCTTGAATGATATTTACACCAGGGCGCAAACCATGAAAACGGTCTTTGAGCAGGGAGATGCAGCGCTCAAACAATTCTTCCTTCCTTGTTCAGGGAATAATTGTGAAGGCGGCGGCCCAGCAGCCCAGTTGATCTACGCGCGTTCCCAGCCACAACCGGTCACCACATTACCTAATGCAGTTATCTATGGATGGGTGGACAATCCCTTGTCTAACGGACAGCCGGGGTATGCGCATATCGTTAAAGTAACGGCTTATTCACCTGGCCGCGCTGGCAGCGCTTCATTTGTATGGCCCCAATTGCCGTGGATCAGGACACACTCGAGTGTTTTAAAACGTTACTATACGCTTACCGATCGTGACGGGTTTGTTTATGTCAGTGTAAAGCGCTGGGATGAAGACCATAGTAATGCCACCGTCTTTCCCAACGGGCATCCGTTATGGCAATTCATGTTCCATAATCCACAAGCGAGAAGCGTTAGTGCGACGAGACAAACTCTTTTACAGGCATGCAAAGGGCCGGACGGTTTAGGTTTTGGCCTGGAGAACCAGACATTAACGGGTTTGCAGGCGGCTGTAATATCAGGAGCAGACCAGGCCTCTCTCAGCAATGCCTTTATGTTAAATGATGAAGGCGACGGCAAGATCGACCCTAATGCAACAGGCACCTACAGCACATGCCTTTCCCTGGCCAATACATTGCTGCAAACAGCTCCGGAAAGCCATGCGTGCGTGCAGTACATTGCCTCCAACAATGCCTCCAAGCCTTCAGGCACCGGTGATCACGACTATTCGTTGAAGTTTGTGACGTGCCCCAGCATCCCACAGGATGATTTGACGACGGGGGAACAATGAGGATCCTAAATAACAAAGCATTTTCGGTGATCGAATACGCGGTCTTGCTGGTCATTGTCATTGGGGCGTTTTTGATCATGAGGAATTATATCCAGCGCGGCATCTTTGGTTTTTGGGGGCAGACAGGGCAAAGTTTTGCTTTTGGACGGCAGTATGATTCTCAGAAAACTATTGAATGCAGCTTTGATGAGCAGTCAAATTTGTGGTATGATCGTAATTGTTTTGAAACAAAGCGCCAAACATGTACCATCGGGGATACTGTTTGCGAAGAGGGTATAATAACTAGCGGCACCTGCGGCGCAAGCAGCTGTGGCAAAATGAATTAATAAAACTATGCTGATATTTGCTCTATTACTGTTATTTATTTCGATCGTTCTTCTAAGTAATACCTTTGTGCCCATCCTGATATCAAAATCTAATCAGATGAACAAAGACCAGGCGCAATCCATCGTCGGGAAAGTAGACCGGTACTTACAGGAAGAAGAGATCAAGAAAATGTACCAGCTGACCCTTTTTGGCCCCATTGTCCTTGGCGGTGTAGGATTCCTTCTTTTTCCCCAAGGGAAACAATTGATCGGGCTTATCATGGGAGTAGTGGTGGGATATATGTTGCCGCGCATGTACGTAGGGCGGCTTATCAGCATTCGAAAACAGAAATTCAATGATCAGCTCATGGACTCGATCATGATCATGTCCAGCTCTTTTCGTGGAGGATTGAGCTTGGTGCAGGCCTTTGAATCAGTGGCTGATGAAATGCCGGAACCTGCTAAAGGCGAGTTCGGGATGGTCCTTGGTGAAAATAAAATGGGTGTTTCTCTGGATGAATCGCTCAATCGCCTTTATATCCGTATGCCATCTCCTGCCATGCAGCAGATGGTAACAGCTATTTTGCTGGCGCGTGAGACCGGCGGTAATCTGCCGATCATTTTTACGCGTATTGTCAGCAGTACCCGTGAGCGTAAAAAGATAGAAAAGAACCTTCAGACCCTGACGGTGCAGGGAAAGATCCAGGCAGTTGTCATGACCGGTTTGCCCGTGTTTTTCTTTTTTACCGTTTCAGGTTCGAACCCGCATTTCTTTGATGTCATGTTTAATTCGCCCAAGGGCCAACAGCTGATGGTCGTGTGCATCGTCTTATGGATTTTGGGAGCTTTAAGTATTTGGAAAATATCCACTTTTAAGGACGTGTAGAATGTTATTACCTTTATTATTCGCATTTCTTGCCGGGTTTGCCGTGATCTTGGGGTTTTGGCCTGTGAGGCTCGATAATCGCCCCTCATTGCAGTTGAGGGTGGATGATCCTTTGACTGGTTTGACCCCGCCAGCAGGCGTTGAGAACAAAAAGAAAGAACCCCTGGACTACCTACTGATGATAACGAGCAAACTGGCCTTATTTAACAGGCCTCTTGCCATATCACCAATGGGACAGCGCATGTACAGGGATTTAAGAAAAGCAAAATCCAGGCTGACGGTGGAAGAGTTCTTTTTTATTAAAGAAGCTTTGATCGTGGTGGCCATACTGCTGGTTTTTTAAATTCAATGGAAACAGCGATTTTTTAATGTTTGGGATCCTGATGGGGGCTGCATTCGGGTATATGATACCGGAATTCTGGCTAAAGGCCAGGATCAAGAAGATCAAGGAAGATATTTTAAGGTTCTTGCCGGATACGGTCGATCTTTTGGGCCTTTGCGTTAATGCCGGGCTGGACTTTATGATGGCGCTTAAGTACGTGGTAGAAAAATCAAGCCCCAATGTGGTTATCGATGAATTAAGAAATATGACCCAGGAGATCAACGTTGGCAAACCTAGGCGCGATGCGCTAAGGGACTTGGCTAAAAAGTACGATTTACCAGACCTATCCACTTTTTCCCGTACCCTTATCCAGGCTGACCGCATGGGAACATCTGTTATTGATGCCCTGAATATCCTGTCTGAAGACATGCGTGAAGCTCGCTACAGGAGAGGCGAGGCCATGGCTTTAAAGGCTCCTTTAAAGATGTTGGTGCCTCTGCTATTCTTCATTTTTCCTGTAGTTGCCATTTTAGTTGCCGGACCGGTTTTCCTGGATTTCTTCCAGAACAATCCGATTAAAAATCTTGGCCACTAAACCAGAATGGAAATTATTAATTTCCATTCTGACTGTTTTGTGTGTATTTAATATCCAATCTGAAATTTCCATTCTGAAAAATCGCATAAATTCCTTTCTGCCGTTCAGTGTCCTAAATTCAGCCTGCTAGTTTGCTTCACGTCATCCTGAGCGAAGCGAAGGATCTCAAAAACAACAACTCATAAAGATATTCTTTTTTCTGTCCTTCTTATTTTAAAGAAAAATTGGGCGAGGCGAAAAAATCCTCTAGCATTATTTAAATATTTAACATATAAAGTAAATTTTATAAATTTTTAGGTATAAAAAAGTATATTTTAAAAGAATTAATAATTTATTTTTAATTAGCGACTTAAGCGCATCAAATCATTAGACTTATATCTGTAAATATATTTGCTAAAATTTGCTATCTGTATATAATATGTTATACTCCAAGTGTCGACGACAACGCAGTACAAAAACACATGAGCCAAAACCTGAATTACACAGATGAACCATCCAATGAAGGGCAAGATGTATTAGAAGCCCAGGAAATCGCTGTGGATTCTTCTGTTTTGGCCCCTCAAATTCCCGCAGCAGACACAACCCCCTTCGTAAGTCGTTTCAGTCAGTGGATGAAAGTCATTGCTATCGTTGTTTTAGCTGCTTTTATCCCAGATCAGATCAGCTGGGCATTTGGCTATAATCCGGCGGTGATCTACAAGAACATGCCGTCTATTTATGCCATGCAAGATGCAAGCATGTCCATGCCAAAACCAGCCGTGCAGGTTGCGGGCAGCCTGGAATATTTGCTCAAGCAAATCCAGGACAAACCAAAACTTCGGTTGGATTTAAATTTGGATAGCGATAAAAGCCATCAATTGCTTATCGATACCAAAACCGTTTTCACTGCCGAAAAGATTAATCAAATTACCAAGTGGATCAAGACCCCGAATCTCAATGTCCTTAATTGCGGCGTTTACGCACTGAAGGATGTTTTAGAAGCTAATGGGATCAAGCGTTCTTTGTCCGAAGTTTCAGTCATGACCTTGTCAGTGGATGTGATGGCTGACATCATTAAAGTGGGCGAACCGAAATTAAAGACAACACTTTTTGCGATCAATAAAACAGCCAAAGCGTTGGGGCTTGATTATCAAAGTTTAAAAGTAGCACCAGCAGATGAGTTCAAATTAAAAACACCTTTTATTGCCCACTTTAAGAACGAACATTTTGTTACCGTCCAAAAAGCAGTTGGCGGAAAAGTTTATTACACAGACCTTGATTACCCGCGCATTGTTGATCAACAAGAATTTTTGAAGAACGCTGACGGCTTTGTTTTTGCGCAGTTCCCTTCTACTGTCATTGCTCAAGTTGTTCCTGAATCCCTGCAAGCCTTTGTCTGGGGCGATAGATGGCGCGATCATTCCAAAGATCTACCGGGCTTGATGACTGTAGGCCAACTTGCTTTGCAAATAGGCATCATGGCAGTTGAAATTTATTTAGGCAGCGGAAATCTTCAATTGGCTACATTTTCTGTGTCGCTTGGCCAAATGATGAGTACTTTATCAACCATCTGCGTCATGAAAAATGCATGTAGTGCGGGGACAGCGTTTGTTCTAAGCTCAGCATTAACAATGGCAATGACCATGGGTGCTGGCGCTGCTCAATCCGCGGCAGGTGCAGCCGATACGGCTGCTTCTGTTGCTGCTGATACAGCCGACGCTGCTGATGAGGTTGGCAGTGATGCTGTTGATGCCGCTAATGCCGCTGCCGCTGTTGCAAAGGCAGCTATTCCTATGGCGATTCTCAAAGCAGTAGGCACAGGCCTTTTGTTTGGTGCTATTAAGGGCATTGCAGAATATGAGATTACAAAGTTGGTTGATAATGCCTTTTGTCCTCCGAGTGCCGCCGAGTGTAGCGATACTAATCAAATTCTTGAGCAAGGAGTTGGGGCTATTGCCAATGCTGTAGGTGGCGCGTTGGCAGTAGATGTAACAGCCTCATTCTCAGACAATGTTTTTGGGACATCGTTTGGACAGTATTTTGGCCTGGGTCAAGCTGATGCTCAGAAAGCCGGAAATAATACCGTAAGCAAAGAAAATACTCAGACATTGCTTAATGCCGCAAATAAAAATTCTGCAGACGCAGCTGTCGCAAACGCAGGTGACGCTGAAACACCCGAGCAAGCTCAGCAGACATATAATCAAGTGCTTTCAGATGGGGCGGCAGGGACAGCGCTGGATAATGCAGGTAAGGCAGCTGTTGCTAATGCGCTCAAGAGTAATTCCTCTCTATCATCTGACCAACAAACTCAAATTTATAACCAAGCAGTCGCAGATCAATTTAAAGTAACATTTGGCACAACAGCTTATACACAAGCGCTGTCATCAGACTATTTAAATAATTTGGATGTGGGTACAGCTGTTCAAGCACATAGCGCATATAGCGCTGCAATGGCAGTAAAAGGGACAACGATAGCCCAAGCCCAAACAGCAGCTATTCAAGCAGGACAGCAGTCCTTATATAATGAAGGGATGAACAATTATATTTCAAGCGCATCGGCGAATGATTTTCATCCGCAATCTTTCGGGTCTTCCTTGGGGACAGTAATGAAAAGCGAACTTCCGACCGTTGCAGGAGAAGTATTGGGAATGACCGCTAGGATCATCGCTCATTGGAAATTTAAAGTTGCCGCTACAGATAATGTTTCAAATGCTTTAGGACTTTCCTTTTCAAGTTTAGGTGAAATGGTGGCTTATAACGAAATTAACGTTCAACCCAATTCTCTTGGTAAGGCAGCAACTTTAGAATTAATTCGTGCGAGCATCGCTCTTGGGCTAGGGCTTTTGGAAAACAGGGTGATTGGTAAATATGATCAGAAACAAGCTCAACAAAACGCCTCATATGCCTATAACTATACTAACAATCTGGCCCAATTCCAAGCATTGGCAATGGTAGCCTCAAGTGTCCTTTCTGTTGGCATTTTGGCAGCAACCAGCACCAATGGGACTGGTCATGATGATGAAACATTTAAAGTTTATGATACTAAACGTCAGCAGTTAGCTAGTACGGCGGGGACTAAAGCAGCAGATGCCGTGGCAGCTAACATAGCAAATGTGGCAGCTGATGACGCAGCCTGGAACGGTTCAAACGAAAGTGAAGTACATGCTGCTTATTCCAGCGCATATACTGACGCACAGGCATCTTCCGACTATGCTACCGCCTACAGCGCTGCCTATAGCAGTTCGATGTCCCAAACAGCTCTTCCTGGTTGGGGAATGAGATTTTTAACAGGGATGTTTGAAAGTACCGGGTCATGCTGCGTTCCTTATTCATTTAGGATAAATGGAACTCCATCGGTGCTTGGGCAATTCGGGTATGATTTTGGAGGCAAACCGCTTTTAAATGCTTTTGTTCAAACAGGATCTTGGGGCTCAGTCAGTAATTTCATCCAGTATTCCGATACGCAAGATTCAATGTATGGTTTTACAGCCAACTGGGCCGTTGCTAACGATAATGCCTGGAAGCAAATGAAAGCTAACAATAAGCCACAGTATACCGTTGTACGTTCCATCGGTAATTTAATTGGATTTGATTATACTCCGGCACTTTCTCCTATGTTGCTACATGATCAGTATATTCTTTCGATGCTTGAATCACGTCAGTTGGCAACCCCTGGGATCAATATCGATTATATCAGCAGCGAATTGGGGAATGCGGATATCACAAGCATTTATAATTTGTCCGGAGTGCTGGCTTATAATCTTCCTTTTGTTAAACCGAAAGTTGTCGATCTTGATAAATCCGCTCCAGTAACCCAAGATGACTCAGGGTTTTTGCATGTTATAGGCGTAGATAGCAAAAGCTATGTTCTGAGCCCGGGAAATGCTTATGTAAAACAAACGGAAACAGGCACAGTAGGTTCTGACGCTGATGAAGCAGGGCCAGTGACATATAGTGTTTCAGACCAAGGTGTTGTTACCTCAAGTAAGGCGCCAGATGGCAGCAATACTAATCAAGTTGCCATGTTTACGGATTATGCCAAGGGGACAAAGGTTCCAGTAGTAATTGTGGATGATCATGTAAGACAGTCCTTGATCAATGTGCTGCCAGATTTTGCCTTTGCAAATTATGTAGGGGATGATGGCAAGGCCCATGTTGTTATTGGCCAAGTAGATCCTAACCGTCATTTTGAAGGATTCGGTTTTAATGGAGCACATTTAAGTACTAATTTATTTAGCTTTGTCCATGTAACACCATCGGTGAATCTTAATCCTAAATATATAGGAACAGTTGCGCTGAATCCAACAGTTCCAGATGGAAAGGCCGCAACAAAAGCTGTTGTAAAAAATTTGATCGGTCCCACAGAGGATATTTCGGATGCAGTAAATCCAGATGGATCTAAGGTAACCATAAATCAGAATAATCAAACAGTAGGTTTCGCTGAAGATGCATCTGTCACCAACAATTCCGGCAATGTAGCTTCAACAAAGGTTGTTAAAGATATAGACCAACCTTCTAGTCCCGTCTATGTTCTAACAGACGGAGTAGGGGGTAAAGAATATCGACCAGTCGAAGGCTTTACAGGCTACGAAGTAACGATCAATAGTAATAATCATAATGCAAAATCTACAGACGCCGTTGTAACGGGCTTAGCAGCCATCCTTCCTGATGAGCAAACTGATGGCAAGCTTGAATATGCCTCTGCAAATCTTATTAAAGTCGGGACTATTCAACAAACACTGTTTGGCAAAAACCCTGTACAAGCATGGATTGTTGGGGCTGATGTTCGTCATACATCATCAGGTAAAGGAGTTCTTTCTGTGGAGGCTGACGGACAAACCTACGATCTTTATCCTGGAATGATCACCGGAGCAGCAGGTAGTGGTGGTGGGATTGATAAGAGTGGCGCGGATTACAAATTAAGCAATTTAATCGTAGATGTCAATGGCAATGTGACGGCGGATACCAAGAGCGAATTTAAAGGGCTTGAATCTGGATGGGTCACCGATAAGAGTGGTAAACAAGTATATGTCATCAAAGATACAGGTATGCTCGATGGCATAACTGAATGGATCGCTCCAGGGGTCAATCTTCAGGAAGCATCCAGTCAAAAGGGATACACGTATAGTGGTCCTATTCTGGGAAACAATTTCACCGCAGGCGCCCGTGCGAAATTCATGAACCGTAATTATTTCTTCCCATTACTAAAGGGTTTTGCCTTGAGCAATGAGGGAGTTGAATTTGTAACACCTACCAGGAAGAATCCACTAGGCATAAAGTCATATGCTCCTGAAACCAAAATTGCATTCGAAGATGATATGGCAAAAACATTAACACCGGAAGATGGCCATGAAACATTCCTTTCAAGCATGAGTGTTAATGATAAAGGGGATATAAAAGTTAATTTATTAGGGGCGTTGGGAACAATCGTTGCTAAACAGAGCATTGCAGCAGGAGTGATGTATACAGGCACAATAACAGGCATGGTCCATAATATTGAAGCTCCAGTCTACAGTGCTGATCCTGTGAAAGCTATAAAGGAAGTTATTGCGGGGACTTTGGACACAGGTTTGTTAATGAATAAAGATAATCTTAAAGAAGAAACAGTGCATTTAGATGTTGTGAATCCCGAAGCAATAGATAAGGGTGGTAAGGGTGATGATTTTGAGGCTATTGTAGGAGATAAATCGGCGCAGAGCTTTATGACAAATTCAGTTGCTCAAAAATACAATGGTACAGATGAAGGCAAAAAAGAAGTCAGCACGATAAGCATGTTTAAAGGTAGGAATGGATCTGCTGAGACGATGTTAGGCGGAGAGATTAACGTTAAAGGCAATGTTCCCCAAGGATTTATTGCAGAAACAGGAACATTGCATGGCACGGTGAATGGCGTCCCAACGGATGTAACATTTGAGTACAATAGCAATACCCAACTAAAGACTGGGGATAAATTAGCGGCGATGGCGGGGGAAAGTGGTGCCCAGAGCTTGAAGACGATTGGCGTTGATCAAGTATACAATGGTGATCACGAAGGAAATAAAGAAGTTGCCGCGGTTAGCATATTCAAAGGTAAGGACGGCAATATACAAACAATGTTAGCAGGTGAGATCAACGTGAATGGCAATGTCCCAGAAGGATTCATTGCTGATAAAGGGACGTTGCATGGCATGGTAAATGGCAAAGCAACAGATGTGGAATTTACTTATAAGAACGATGCTCAATTTAAGACAAATGATAAATTAGCAGCACTGGTCGGAAACAATGGTGCTCAGAGCTTAAAGACAATTAATGTTGCTCAAGTTTATAATGGCGGTAAACCAGAAGATACGGAAGTTACCGCAGTTAGTATGTTTAAGGGTAAGGACGGCAAGATAATAACAATGCTGGCTGGTGAGATTAATGTGAATGGAGAAGTGCCACAAGGATTTATCGCGGATAAGGGAGTGTTGCAAGGAAAAATTGCAGGCCCCGTGGTTAACGGCAAACAAACATTTAAGACGACAAGTGTCGAGTTTACCTATAGGAATAATGCCGAGTTTAAGGCAAATGATAAGTTAGCAGCGCTGGTCGGAGACAATGGAGCTCAAAGCTTAAAGACCATAGGCGTTGATCAGGTTTATAATGGCAAGGATGAGGGTAATAAAGAAGTTACTGCGGTCAGCATGTTCAAAAGCAAGGATAAAGATGGCAAGTCATCCATAACGACAATGCTGGCTGGTGAAATTGATGTGAATGGCGCTGTCCCCCAAGGCTTCATTGCAGAAACAGGGACATTGTATGGGGTAGTAAATGGCAAAAAGGCAAAGGTCAATTTTGCATATAAAAATGATGCCGAATTTCAGAAAAATGATAAATTGGCGGCGATGGTCGGGAATAATGGTGCGCAGAGCTTGAAGACGATTACTGTCGGCCAGATATACAATGGCAGCAAACCTGAGAAGACAGAAGTTACTGCGGTCAGCATCTTTAATAATAAAGGCAAGATCCAGACAATGTTAGGCGGCGAGATTGATGTAACAGGAAACAGCGTGCCAAAAGGATTTGTTACAGGGACAGGAAAGTTATATGGGACCAAAGGTGGAGTAGCTACATTTACATATAAGAATGATGTTGAGCTAAAGAGCGGAGACGTATTAGCAGCATTGGTAGGAGATAGCGGTGCGCAAAGTTTAAAGACTATCAGTATCGATCAGATATACAATGGCCGCTCTGATGGCACACCGGAAGTTACCGCAGTCAGCATGTTTAAGGGTAAGGATGGCAAAGTGCAGACAATGTTAGGCGGCGAGATCGATATGAAGGGCCATGCCGTTCCCAAAGGATTTCTTTCGGGAACAGGTATTTTGCATGGAAAAGGAAATACGGCAGTTAAGTTTACTTATCAAAGCGATGCTACTTTAAAGAGCGGAGATAGATTAGCAGCAGTGGTTGGAAACGTTGGTGCCCAGAGCTTAAAGACGATCGATATCGCTCAAGTATATAATGGCAAGAGTGAAGGGAATGTAGAAGTCACCGCAGTCAGCATGTTTAAAGCTAAAAATGGCAGGGTTCAGGTAATGTTAGGTGGCGAGATCAATGTAAAGGGTAATGTTCCCAAAGGATTTATTCTGGAAACAGGGACACTTTACGGGAACGTCAAGGGGACGCCGACGAAGGTAGATTTTACCTATCAAAACACCGCTAATTTTAAGAATAAAGACAAATTAGCAGCGATGGTAGGTAACAGTGGTGCGCAAAGTTTAAAGATCCTGCCTTCAGGCGTTAATGCGGTGACGATGATTAGAGGTAAAGACGGCAAGGTTCAAGTAATGCTGGGTGGAAACATTACTGTTAAGGGAAATGTGCCGAAAGGATTTATATTAGAGAAAGGCACAATTAACGGAACAGTCAATGGTGCGCCGACTGCAGTAGAATTTACTTATAGGAATGATATTAAATTTAGAAAGAATGAAAAGCTTGCAGCTATGGTTGGAGATAACGGCGCGCAGAGCTTAAGGACTACAAGCAGAGGTGCCACTGCCATAAGCATGTTTAAGAGTAAGGATGGCGTGCAAGTAATGTTAGGCGGCGTGATTCAGGCGAACGGTAATGTGCCAAAAGGATTTGTTGGGCAGACAGGAACGATCAATGGGACAGTAAACGGTAAGCCAACGACAGTAGAGTTCACATACCAAAACGATATCATCTTAAAAAAGAATGAAAAATTAGCGGCGATGGTAGGAAACAATGGTGCGCAGAGTTTAAAGACGATCAGCGTGAATCAAACATATGATGGCAAGCGCGAAGGAAAAGTTGATGTTAATGCAGTGAGTATGATGAAAGGTAAAGATGGTACGATCCAGATCGTATTAGGCGGTGAAATTAATGTCAAGGGTGACGTGCCTCAAGGATTTATAGCAGAGACAGGTGTTTTGCATGGAACATATCAGGGCAAACCAGAAGATGTGACATTTGTGTATAAGAATACTGCTGAATTTAAGAAGAATGACAAATTGGCAGCAGTAGTCGGAGAGAACAGTGCCCAAAGCGTTAAGACAATAGGTATTGATCAAGTCTATGATGGTAATCCCGATGGAACGATAGATGTTGCTGTAGTGAGCATGTTCAGGAGCAAAGACCCTAAGGCTCCAGTAACGGTAATGCTGGGCGGAGAGATTGACGTTACAGGCAATGCAGATAAAGGATTCCTTATACATAAAGATGACGATCAGGAATGGAATATTCAGAGCGTAACTGAATTAAGGACAAATGACAAATTAGCTGCGATGATTGGCGATAAGGGAGCCCAAAGCTTAAAAACAATTCATATTGGTAATGACGATGTTGCCGCAGTAAGCATGGCCAGTTCTTTGGATAGCAAGGGCAAGAAAGTTATAGAGACAAACCTTGCAGCCGAAGTGGTTGCTATTAAAGATACGGGGATATATCCTACTGGTAAACTTGAAGGGCCCAATGCTTTAGTAATGAAAAAAGACGATGTGCTGCCAGCAGTGATAAGCCAACATAATGGGTCTACATTAGGCACGTATACTTTTAAGGGATTAGTAGCTGGGGGCGGAGATGACATCACCTTACCCTTAGTTAGTTTTTATGAAAGAAAAGGTCAAGATGGCAAGATTGGTTTTCATGCCATGACAGCAGCGGGCATGGTATACAAGCTACTTGCCGCACAAAAAAGCAGCTGGCAGGATAAGGTTAGAAATGCAGTTGCAGACTATTTGAATAAAAGAGAAGAAAAAGTTACCTATCAAAAAGATGATGGGACTGTAGCCCACAAAATATTTGAGGCGAAGGATCTCGTAATTTCTGACCCTCACGCAGATGGTACAATAACCGTTACAGCTACAAAAACAAATTTGACAGTTACGAGAGCCCCTAGTCGCAATTTTGATGGTGATCTAGGAGGGACAGTTAGCGACATAGAGAAGAATTCGTATATTGTGGATCTAAAGACGCTGGGAATAACAACCTTAGATGATTATGTAAAGGGACAGAGTAAAAATATTAAGTTAGTATCGAATGGAAAAGAAATTAAAATACTTGGTTTTATACCATGGAAAGTCGATGATTATGTTTTAAAGCTGGATGGTGGGGATGTTAAACATGTTGATCCAAGTACGGCATATGTGACGCAGGGAGAATTAGGAAGAGAAGAAGCAATTTTTACTGTTGATGATAATGGAGAATCAGGAGCTCCTTTTGCTATAGGGCACACTACATTTAAAACAGATGTGGATGGAAATAAGATACCGGAATTAGCAAATGTGAAAACTGCAGATAGTTTTGCTTATTCCAATGTGATTGATCTACAAGCTGTTCATGTCCAGGGGGTTGACGCACCAAAATATATTTTAGTTTTAGACAACAGACAATACGCTTCTTCCAAAACGGAAGGAATTTTGAATATCGATCCAGACACCTATCAACCGGTTGTAAAAGGCCATTATCAGGATACAGAAGAAGACATTTTTGGTAATCGCAATCTCATTGATGTATCCCCAGATCATATGGATTATTCAAGAAGCGGTACATGGGAACATCTTTGGGCCTGGAAAAATGCTACATGGTTCCATAGTGATTTAGCGGTGACTAATTTTGACTGGTTCCTTATGGATTCTGCTGGCTGGAGATTATCAACCGCCAGAGCTCTGGACGTTACTAATTTTTCAACGAAGGGATTTGTAACTACTGCTTTAATGGTCACTGGTATAGGTGAATTTGCAAAGGGATTGCAGGGCGTAGGATTAGCTGCAGAGGTTTTAGATGAAGGAGCTAGTGTTGCTGAAGTTACATTGTTGGGAAGAGCTGCTGCATGGGTTGGCCCTGTTGCTTTAGCTTCCACCAAATCTGCTTTTCTTTGGGGAGGCATTAATTTCGTAGCTACAGGCGCAATGGGTGGAGATTTTCAAGATGCTTTAGTGGGCGCAAAGGAAGGTTTTGAACAAGGGGCATTAACAACTTTTGGAATGGCAGGCGCAGGGGCAGTAGTAAGAGGGTTATCTAACATTGAAGGCGTTGCAAACACTACTAATAGTGTAGGCACATTCTTAGCTAAGAATCCATATATAACAATGGGATTGGGTGGAGGTACCATTAACGTAGCGCGAGGATATATTAGTGCCGGTGAAAATGGCCGGGATAATTATTTTTCTTCTGGTACAGGATTGAGAGATTTCGCCATCGGAGGAGCTCTTGGGTCTGTTTTTGGATTTGCAAAGATGGGGCTAAATATAGAAGGACCAGCATTTATTAATGGCGCTGTGAGGACACCATCCATTTTCGCAGCAGGAAAAACAATGGACACCCTTTATAATGTCGGCAGCTATGGGGCAACGAGCGTCATCGGCGGGGCATTGAGTAGAGGATTTGATTCTGATAAAGAAAAACATGCTTTCTCAAGTGCGATATTTGGAGATCTTGCTTTTGGTAGTTTAAGCGGCTTAATGGTGACGGCCTTACCCCGCTGGGTAAAAGTTGCGGCTTTGGGAGAAGATCTCGGAGGGCAAACGCCAGGAACAAATGTAACGGAAAATGGATTTTTATTACAGAGAACGGCTATTGGGGCTGGAGCTGGATTTGGTGGTGGCGTCTTACTCTCATTCTTAGATCCGGATTTAAACAAGAAATCTGACACATGGGGAACTAGATTAATGTATGGCGTTAGCGGAGCAGCCATCGGAACGCTGATCGGATCGGGAGCGATCAATACAGCGTTTGGTGATAATGGAGGATGGTTCGCTAGGGGAAGTACAACTTCAACTGCTGCTTCCGTCGGAAGAGCCGTTGGCAAAGTAGCATTAGGTACTACGATAGGTGGTGTTGGGGGATATGCTCTTTCATATACAAATTCTCGTTTGGATAAAGAGGGAGCGTTCGGTAGTGGACGCATGAGATATTTATTGTATGGCGCTGGTGCTGGAGCGCTAATGAGTACTAATTCTTTATTTAAAGGATCTCTTGGCGAATGGGCCAATGAAGGGAATAGATCAATAAGCCTTGTCACCATAGCTGAAAACCCTAATCTTGTTTGGAAACTTTCTTTAGCAGGCGCTGTTGATTTCGCAGCCATTATGCCAGCATGGGGCATGGTACAAATTCCTATTGATGCCATGGTTAATGGTGCCGCCAGAGAAATGTCCTCGGAACCTAATCCCTATATAAATACCACAAAGGGCATTTGGCAGGAAGCTAACGATCATGCGTTCATGGATAATAAGGGAAATCCCACAGGACCAACAGCAGCAGCTTTTGGTAAGAGTATGGCTTCGGGAGCCAAAATGGGAGCCAGTCTTGGTCCAGTCTTGGCCATCGCCCAGATGCCCCTATCAGCTCTTACAGATACACACATAGCCCCTGGCACAGCAACAGCTTCTTTTTATTCAGCGATCCATAGCATGCCAGCAACGATCATTCAATTAAGTGCGACACAAGCCATTGCTCAACGTTTCCTGCTGAGTTCTTCCACCGGCCGTGTGAATACGTATAAACGACAAGCGGAAATAGCTTGGGCTGGTATGCAAGCACCCAGTTTTGTATTCAATCCTTTTATAACCACCACAGAAACTCCCGAGTCAAAGAAAGCGAAAGAAGATTTTATTAACGCTAAAGTAATGGAGCTCGCTACTGGTGATGCTCAAACAATTGCTTTTTACAGTCTTATACCAAAAGCAACAGCAAGAGAAGCTAACGCTGCTCCTGCAGAAAGAACAGATGATGTTGAGATCCTCGCTCATGGTGGAGGCACGGATGGATTAACGAAGAATGAAAAAGTTGGTGTTTACAATTATGTAAAAGGTGAATGGGGAAACAGTGGAGAAGTTCAGGATTTAGGAGATGGCAGGACATTACGTGTAGTTGCAGTCTCTACTGAAGATCTTAGCAATTTAGGGGCTAATGGCGCGTTGGCGATAGTTACACCTTTAGAAACAATCATATTGCATGATGGAACTGATGGCGCTTTAGAACATGATACAAAAGAAGCAAATATCCTTGGTGAAATGTATCAGCATGCGCTCTTTGTCAGCAGCAATGGCACAAAGGGTGTTGAGATGTCAGATAAGGAATTGTTAACGGCTTTGAAGAATAATGGATATGATCCTAAAAACGCATCTACCTATGTAATTGCTGCACACAAGACAGTTGTAGATCTTGGACACACGGAAGGCTCACCAGTGAATATTGAAGCCATGAGAGCTGCAATAAAAGGTGTAAGTATGAATCATTCAGGACTTTCTCCACCTGCACAGATTGATGTTATTGCGTATGGCGGCGGCACGACAATATCCCACCCTGAAGAATTTACTACCACAGAAAAAAGTCAATCTTTTATAAAAGGCGAACGGTTTAGATATCTGACCAAAGATTTCTTAAAAGGACTCTTCTTTGCCTCTGAAGGAAAAATTGCTCAAACACTGCGACAATTAGGAGATGCTCAAGTCAGACTGAAAAGTGCCGACAGGATCAATGATCCTGAAGGGTACGCAAAAGTTGAGAAAGAAGTTCAGAATAAACAAAAAGATCTAGAGAGTCTGTACAAGCTCGAATTTATCAATGATCCCAAAACATTTGAAAAACATAATATTTTACTCAAAGGGGTAGAGCTAGAGAATGCTAAGGATCAGATCAAAGAAATAAACACTATTCTCGATAAGGGCAATTCGCAGATGGAGAATAATAGCAGGGATGCCCTTGAAGGACAAAAGGAAGCTCTTCAAAACAAAGTAAACAGTTTGGAAAACGAGATCAATGGATATTTTGATAATGCAGGCGATAAAAACTCATCAGAAAAATTGAGATCAGATTTTAAAACCAAGGTTGAAAATTACAAGAGTGTAATTAAGTTCAGAGCAGAAGAATATAAGAATGGCTTAAGACTTAAAGAAGCAGTGCAATATCGCAAAGATACAAAGAAAGTAGCGGATCAGGAAGGTCGTTCCAAAGAATTCTTTAGGATACTTGGAGCTGTTGAGAGTAAAGATACAGAATTAGGCGAAAGCCACGTACAACTGACTACAGATCAAAAGCAACAATTGAAAGAATTGCATAATGAATTCTTTAGGCCAGGTGGAAAAGTAGAAAAAACTTTGAAGAGCATGGGGATCTCAGATGATCTTATTCATGAATCGTTAGATCTGTACAGAAAAGCATTTAAAGAAGGTGGCGATGACGCCAGAAATCATGAACCTCAAGGTGCAGGATCAATTTTAGAGAAAATACGAGTGAAATTGGTTCAAACAATGGCAGAAGACTTGGATCTGGGTTATTTGAAAGGAAGAAAGACTCTTAATTTTGGCAGAGGGAAAAATCGGGAAGCAAAAATAACAGAGAGTTATCTGAAAGTTCTAGGATCAGACAAGCCATTTACAGAAAAAGTCTTGAAACTTTTGACTATTGCCAAATCAGTTGACGGTCAAACATGGAGTATTGACTTGAATGATATCGCTGCGATTGAAGCGTTTCATAATTCAGCGACGGATACAAAGGGTACTCGAATTAAACTGGCTATTTTGGATAAGTTCATGGGGGGTGGTAAATCAGTAATCGCAACCATGTTGGCCACGACAGCTTTACACGAAGCTGCTAAGGAAGGGCTTAAAGACAAATCCTTCCTTAGAGGCAGAAGCATTGTCCTTTCGACTAAAGATGATGGATTAATTAATGCGTGGGCAGAGCTCTCTCGTAGTTATCCTGAAGTTTTCAAATTTGAAAAACCGGTACTTGCAGATGGACATCAAGGACGTATTGATTTTAATGAAAAATTGCCCGAAGGGGTTGTTCTTCTAACCCATAAACAAATTCAAGAATATGTCCTCAATGGCAGAGAAACTGGGGTGTCTCATTTTAAGAATTCAGTGTTGATTGCGGACGAAATTCATGAACTATTGTCCTCTCCTTCCTTGATATCAGGCGTTTCAATGGAGATGATTGAAAGAGGAATTCAAGAAGCAAGAAAAGATCCTAAATTAAGGAAATTCTTGGAGAATGAACATTCGCATGAATTTGCAACAGCACAAGAGGCAAGGTCATTATCGAAGGGCATAAATTTTAATGGCAGACTTTTAGAATCACATTTTGACAAATTAGGGATTAAGTTTAATGAACTTATGCCGGCACTTGAAAAATTGGGGTATGTTGAATCAAAAGATGGGAATTATTCGTTAACAAATAAGCAAAGAACAGAACTTAAAGAAAATTTAAGCGCAGAATATAAACAAGAAGGAAAAGATGTTTCTCAAGATGAAATTTCTAATATTGCATGGATTTTAGATCGGTCCCAAAATGACGCCTTGTTTAATGTAATAACAAATAAGAATGGCAGCAGATTCCATCCTGAATTTACCCCAGAAGCACAGGAATTGATCAAAGAAAGTTTAAAGAACAGAAAAGACAATCCTTATAAAGGGCCAGGCGGTGGCATAAGATTCGATGATTTTATGGACAAGCTTGCTTGGATCACGATCGCTATGGAAAAGGGCGATAGTACCATGGTAGATTTCTTTAAGGATAAGGATGGCAAGCTTAATTTTACACCAGCAGATCCGTTTAATGGGGGCAAGAAGAATCATGGTCAGGTTTGGAATGATGATAATTTAGTGCGTGCCGCATTTGCCTATCAAGAAGCCAAGGGAGAATCAGTTGATTCGATAGATCGTTTGCAGAAGGTTTACCATCAAAAGGGCCTTGAAGCCACTCCGATGCATGTTATCAATGCTTTTGACCAGGTCATCGGCCTAACAGGGACCATGGGAGAGAGCCCTAACGTTGAATTATTTCGTTCCCAGGTTAATAGATTCGTTCGTTCTGTAACGATGAACGATATTAATATGGATTTTAAATTAGGGGGTTCAAGAGAAGTTACAAAAGTGATAGGGGAGTTTAATAAAAAGGCAGAAAGCCCCACGTTGACTATTATTCATGCCACAGGGGAGAAGAGCGTTCTTAACTTAAATAAAGAAATGATTAAAGGTCTCGATGGTAATGTTGCAAGACTTGTCAAAGATGCAGGGGAATATCGGCTTGAAGTTGGGATTAAGAATTCCGGCAGTGAGGATTATGATTGGAGACCCGCAACCGCAAATGACAGAATAGATAGTGTTGTTATTTTGACCGAAGATGAGGGGACATGGAGCAATAGAAAAGCAGAAGCAATGAAAGGAAAAGAAAATGATGTCATTACTTTTGCTGATTTCGCCAAAATTACCAAGGAATGGAAGGCTTCTGTGGCAAAAGAAGAAGATTCTCTTCCAGAGGTTGAAAAACTTCTAAAAGGCAAAAACATTGTAGCTATTGGTCAATTTGGACCAGGGCTTAGTATTGAAGCAATTGATGGATATAAAGGTTTGGAAATCATTACTTCACCAACTAGCAGTGATCGTATTTTACAACAAGCCACCCGTATGAATACATTTAATGAAGCAGGTGAGAAATCATTCGTTACACCGCGTATGAAAGGTGAGGTTCAAATCATTTTAAATGAGAATGAACTTCAATTTACCCCTGACCAGCAAAGGACCATTAAGGCAGCACAGGAAAAACGTGATGCTGCCAAAGCTGAATCAGAAAGAAATCCTGGCAATGTCGATGCTCAGCGGGAATATAAAGAAGCAGAAACTAAATTTAGAGAAGCCTTTTTAGGGGCTTTTCGTGAAATAGGAAAAGATTTAATCTCAACAAGCATCATATCAACGATGGCACATACCAAGGGCGGATCGCATGAACAGGCGATATACAGACTTAATAAAATTTTTGAACATTTGGATGCTGAAGCGGCAAAACAGCAAATGAATCAAACACATTCTCCGGTGGCCTATTTACTCAATCCTCAGGGCCAGGGAGTTTTTAATATCTACAAGCCAGGCCAGACACAATTCCAGTCAGGTATTCAGAACACTGTAGCGATTGTCAATCCAGGAAGCCGATTAGTTTTATCCCAAGCAGGCACGCCAGTATTTGGTGGAAAACAAGGTGTCGTTGTCAATTTACAGACTGGAAATATATTTAGTTTAGTAGACTACAAAAGAGACCCAACATTATTAAAAGCATCTCCTTTAGGCAGTATTCAAGAAACGTATCAGCCTCGCACAAAGCAAGGGTTTAATAACAGTCTTCCTACTGAGAAATCCAAAGAGGTTGTGTGGTATGAGCCTTCTTCTGAGGCAGGAAACAGGGTTGGCCATTTGACTACCAAAGCAGTAGTAAGTGGTACAAAGCAAATAGTGGAAATAGAAGATAAATGGGTAAGCCCTCATCAGGGTTCTGTGGAGCTCCAGGGTGGCGTTTTAGTCAATGTAAAAGTTTCTGGTTTGTCTGAAGGAGCCAAGGTCACGCCAATGATGGTCAATAGATTTGGTGTAAAGTATCGTCTGGTTTATGAAGAGCATGATGGCAAGAAAAAACTTAGCGCAGCTATTGTAGATGGAGAGTTGCATTTCCTCAAGAAATATACGGAAATGGTGGATGGGTTAAAGACGGATGTGTATAGATTCCAGCATCAAGAATTGCAGGATGTTCATCAAAAGGACCTCACATCTCTCAAGATCGTTTTGGAACGTAATTTTGAAATTAGAGAGAACGCACAATCTAAATCAGGCTATGAAGTCAAAGCAGAAACAGGAAGATTTAAGGCATTTGCTTCTTCAACTAAGAATTTGAAACCCAATTTTAATCCTGGCGATCTTTTTGAAGATAATTTTAATGAACGTGAAAAGAAGCAATGGACGATCATACGGGATGAAAAGGGCAATATTAAAGCGGGTATTCTTGATGAGAATGTTTACGATGCGGATGCCCACGGAAGACTGGTGACAAATAATTACAAATTCAAGTACCGCTTTACTGATAATGACGGAAAAAGGCAAACGGTATTTTTGTCAACCACGGATCATTACTCAATGCAAGATGGGGTCATGACACGAGGCCGGATGAACTGGGATGTTTCCGAAGGGCATAATCTGCCCCAAGGTTTTAATGCCAACAATATCATTGATCAGCGGACGGGAGTTGTATATGAAAGCGCGTCTAACGATAAAGCTATAGGGCTGATCTATGATGGAATGGTTCTCCCTATTAAACAAGGCAAAATTGATGTTGAGTTAAATTTACGCGGAGTTGATATGTTGCGTGCAACGGGACTGCTTGTTCCTGACAGCGATTATATGAAGCAAGCGACCAAATTGGTTGGAAACTGGGCAGAGTATTCGCAACAGCTTGAAAAATCAACAGCAGGAGAATTTAAAACCATAAAGATTGATTTTGATCATTTACAAAAAGGTATTGAGAATGCAAAGGAAGAACAAGATAGGGCTTTAAAAATGCAGGAGCAATTAAAAGATCCTAATTTGGATAGTGTGGAAAAAGAGAAAATCGTTCAGAAATTCAATGAACTTGTTACAAAGAAAGCGAAACAACAAGGCTTTGACCTGGAAACAATGAGTGATGGCAGATTAAAGATAGATACTGGCCGTGCATGGAAATTCCATCCATTAGCGGATATCATCAATGACATTAAAGCCCTTAAAGGTTTAGGTAAAGAACAAGGTTCTCAAGAAACCCCTCCAGTGTATATTAACTCAGCGCTTGATGCCAAGGGTACAGCAGCCAATATGGGGAATCAAGGGATGGAGATTGGCCCGAGTACTTTAATATCTGCACTGTTTGGTGTAAGTACGCTTGAAGCTGGTGTTTTAAAGCATGAAGGTCACCACGGTGAAGAACGTTGGGTCAGATGGAATGGAGAGTATAAACTTCTTGGGCAAGCACGTGTTACTGATCATTCGAACGTTAGTAATGACTATGATAGTGGTGTATACACGACTGACTTCTCAGTTAACGAATATGCTACCCACTGGACTGAAGCAAAGGGTAAATTTAGAGAATATACCAAGCTTATGCAGGAAGGCGATTGGGAAGAAGCTCGTCATTATGCCTCCGAAGCAGCTAAAGTCTTAAATCGTGGCCGCAACATTAATTTACGTGTCACAGATATCTATACCTTAGCGGAGAAAGTTGTCGAAAATCATCCTGAAGATGTTCAAGTGGGTAAAGATATAAGCCTTATCAATGGTGAATTACAGGGACACGGTAATGTAGCCCATATCTTTATTAGAGATGGGATAGGAGAAGTCGTTCAACACCTAGAATTGCCATTACCTATTGATGCGCCAATCAATAATCCGCAAGAAACTAAAAAATTAATTAAAACAATGCTTTCAGATTCAATAAAAGTTTTAGGCCATGCGCAGGCAGCGATGGGCTTAAAAGCCGTTGTCTATGAACATTTCCCCCAAGATGAACGTGTGCAGGCTTTGGAGGCAATGGTCAATGGGAATGTGGACATAAAGGACACGAATAATTTTAAAAAATGGAATATTAACGACACGGTTAGAAATAGATTCTATGGAATAACTAATAGTAATCAAGAAATCCGTCTCATTCTTGAGAATATTTTTAGCCAAACGGTAACGCCAGAAATTACCGCCCAAGGGCATGTGTATAAGAATCCCAAGAATGGCTTTAGCATTACTCTTTCAGATAAGGGAGAAATCCTTAATGTAAGCTTGCCGAATAACTTTAGAGATAGTCTTGTTGATTTCACCAGAGATTTCAATGCCCAGGTTGAAAAACGTCGTACAGAGGCGCTCAGTGAAGCAAAAGAAAACAGAAATAAATTTACGGAAACGTTAGAGCAATTAAAGAATAAAACGACACCTATAATGCAAGGTGGCAAAAAGGAATTGTTATCTTATAGCTTGGCACCGAAAGAAGTCCTTAGTTTATATCAGTATGGAAAAGATGAAAGATACGCTGTAACAGTAGGAGGCGATAAGAATTTATTTGTAAATTTAGCTGGTCTTTTTCATGTGAAGTTTGGAACCCCGCAAGGAAGCAGCGGCAAACCTATAACAGATAAAGATATTTATTTGCTCGCCCACAGTATTTTGGGGATGGATGTCACGTCAGATCAAATGGTAGAGCTTTTGAATACCAAAGATGCGCAAATAACCCCTCAAGTAGAACTCTTTAGCAATTTCCTTGTAAGTAAAGGCCTTTTGAATAGGAGCTCGGAGAATGTTTGGTCCGCACCTAAAAGATTTGCATTCTTTATAGGGTACCAATCACCCAAAATGGATGAATCTGAAAGAGCTCAATGGAAGGCAATGGTCAATCATGAGAATTTCCACATGGAAGATTTCTTAAATGAGAATTTTAGAAAGACGGTGGATAAGGTATGGAATGAAATTAATACAAAGCCAGAATATTTATCTACTAAAATTGCTATTGTGAGCTTCCTTGAAAGATTAGGGTATGACGCCAATAATAAAGAACTTATCCGTCGTGAATTTGGAGCTTGGTTCTCAGACCTGAATTCAGTAAACCAGAATATGGGAGAGGATAAATCCTTTGCAAGGCCCGAATTTAAACAGTTACAAGCATTTTTAATAGAACCCGATGCTAGAAAAATAAATCCACTCTTAAATAGCTTTAAGAGGTATGAAGCGGTGATGAATAAGAAGGATGATCTTTCTGACGCTGCCATGGTATTTAAGCAACATGAAGATGAAATGAAACAACACATAGAAGATATGAAAGAAGTACAGCAAGAAATTCAGAGAGATTTTGCTGAAGTGGCTGCAGAGAAGAATGTTGGTTCTTCCATCTTCTCCAGTTCAGATAGTGCTCAGTCGCCTAACTCGGCAGAATGGGTAGAATATAAAATTAAGCAAATACTTGCTGGTAAACTAAGCGGGCTTAAAGGATTTATATGGTATCTTTTACGCACATTCCCATTAGTGAAGCCAAATAATTATATGAGACAGGCCATGGGTGTTGATCTTTATACTATGGATGATCTTAAACCTATTCTGGCGGTTGATCGCCAAGACCTTGTAAAACTGAGCAACATTGATGGCTTAAGCACTCAAAAGATCGTTGAAGTATATCGTCAAATCCCTCTGAGCATGTTAAAGGATACAAATCGTAAGAGAGTTTTGGCAGATATTCTTATTGTTGCATTGGGCAGCTATGCAAAGGCAAGAGATGTATGGCAAGAAGCCTTTGGTAAGGCCAAGAGTACCACGGAAGCAAAAGTATTGGCCAATACAAAGACAATGGCTGTTCGTAAATCTCCAGTAGCTTCCACAGAGATTAAAGCAAGTGCTATCCGCGGGATTACTGTTGAGGGTGCTGCGATTGCCTCTATCATGAATTTTAATGAACTTCCTTATTTAGCAGCTCAGTTAAATAAGGCGACCAATTCGTTGATGGCTAACTTAGATAAGTATGAAACTGGAATGTTCAAATCAGTGTCGACAATCAAACAAGCCCCTGTTGTCGTAACAATTGTTCATAAGGCTCAAGTTCGTTCTGCGGTCAGGGTTGTCAACAGACCAAGCATTAAGGCAGCTAAACACATGGTACCTGTGACAACAGCACCACCGAGGAATCAAAATATCGCTATCCCTGCTTTTGTAACGCTTGCACAAAAAGATCCTGCTCAATTTGTACTTTCTGCCAAGATTGGACCATCCTATCGTAGTGAAGTTTTAGCCTATAGCGCAGAACTTATCCCAGTTTTAGCCAAGGCTGATGCTGCAGCAATTGCTTCAACAAGCGCATTCACCATGGCATTCCATTCACCCGATAATCAGGTCGGCTCTTCCACCAAGGTCTCTGCTCGTCCTGTTTCCTTGATGGACGCTTCAATGATCGCTACCAATGATGCTGACGATCCTGCGATGACCACATGGCATGCAAAGAAATTAGATGAATGGTTTAAGAAGGGTGCTAGTTTCTCGAATCCTAAGGATGACGGGGCTACACAGTATATTGATTTTGCCCTGAAGGGCCGTAGTTTTGATCTGGCAATGAATACCGATGACAGCATCAGAAAAGTTTTGCGTAAAGGTAAGGACGAATTCGTTGATATTGACACAGACGGTGTCAACGGCAGTGGTGCTGATATTAACAAGGCGATGTTAAGTGTTGCCATTCAAGGAGCCAAGGAACGTTTACGTTCGACAGTCATCTATATTTTACAGAATATTCAGTTCCCGGCTGCGGATAAGAGAGAAAGAAGCCGTCGCAGAGGCATTATTAATTCCATGCTGGTCATCATGTATGGCCATCAGGGAGCAGTGGGCATTCTGCAAGAAGTTTATGGCAAGGCTCCTCGTCCAATGCAAGGCGCACCGCTTTTACAGGGCGTTCCTGTACCACAGCCGCTACCACTTATACCAGTTAGCTTTGATTTAGCCATGGCAGCGGGCAGTGGAGATAATACTCGTCGCTATGCCCAAGAAATTGTCCCTGATACGGCTGTTGTAACAGATGTTCCTCTTACAGATAACGCTCAATCCTCACCTGAACAAGAAAATATCCAGACGAGTGCGCCTTCTGTGAACATAGATGCCGCAATGAAATCGACCCAGCCGAATAAATTCAGTCAATACGATATTGATCAATTAAAGAATGTCGTTCAGAACATGGTGGCCAACTCTTCTGGATCAGACTTTGATGAAGACAAATTTGATCAGCAGTGGGAAATGGTTAAGGCCGCGTATTTGGACCAAAAGAACATCGCTGCCAGGACAGGTTCCGGAAAGACGCTGGCAGAGGTTATTTTAGCTGCAATCTACTTAGCTGAAGGTAAGAAC
>Ga0206908_1017_pt1 | contig 33042 bp, 24 predicted proteins | sample Alteio_BWOrgHeat_78_FD_152979 | JGI IMG/M metagenome (GOLD analysis project Ga0206908, IMG submission 152979) | Enriched cells from forest soil in Barre Woods Harvard Forest LTER site, Petersham, Massachusetts, United States -... | ecosystem: Environmental > Terrestrial > Soil > Temperate forest >... | reverse complement strand
GCGTCGGCGCTGAAGCGCATGGCGAGCTGGCCGCTGATGGGGGAGCGGATGTCGAAGTTGTCGAGCAGGTCGAGCGTGGCCCAGGTCTCGGAGCCCGCGATGTGGATCTGGCCGTTCTGATCCTGCATCACGCCGGGAAAGAACTGCAGCAGGTTACGGATGTCGCGCGAGGTGGTGTAGGGGATGTTGATGATCTCGGGTAGCGCGAGGGTGAGCTTGTCGGAGACTTGCTGCGTATCGATCTCGGACGGCGACGCGGAGACGTTTACCTGCTGCACGAGCATCTGCTCATGGGTGAGAACGACTCGGACGTCGTGGACGAGAGGATCGGCCTGGTCGGTTACGGTCTCATAAAAGCCGGGCTTTTGCACGCGAATGGAGTAGAGAGCGGACCCGGCGATCGTGTATGTGGCGTGGCCGCTGACACCGGTCGAAAGCCGCTGCGGGGCTTTGCCGGCTTCCTGCACGGTGATCTGCGCATCAGGCACGACGGCGCCGTTTTCGTCGACGATGCTGATGGAGATTTTCTGGGAGGCGATGGTGGGGGCCGACGGTTTTTGCTGGGCCGCGGCGTTGCACAGGCACGCGGCCAGGGCGGCTGCGCAGGCGGCCAGCGATGCACGGTTTACGGCCCATGCTGTTTTCACAGGATTCCCATTTTAGTTGGCCTTGTCCGGTTCTCGCGGTGATAGCTGACCAAGGCGGCGAAACGCGGACAGCCAGACCTCCACTTTGGATGCGAAAACTGCGGGCAGGGGCGGCAGGGCGCGGCGGGTCATAGAATGGTTACACGTCAACATGGGAGCCCGCCGGAATGGCCACGTTTGAAGAGTCGTTGAAAAAGCTCGAATCGATCGTCGATCAACTGGAGAAGGGCGATCTGCCGCTCGAGGAATCGTTGAAGCTGTTTGAAGAGGGCGTGGGATTGTCCGCGATCTGCAAGCAGGAGATCGATGCGGCCGAGGGCAAGGTGCAGTTGCTCATCAAGCGGCGCGACGGGTCGTTGAAGACGGAGAGCTTTCCGAGCGAGAAGTCGTCGTAGACTCATTGAGCGGCGGCTGCTTCAGGCAGCGACTGCTTTCCATAGAGGGTGTTCTGCACGGTGTGGCTACTTCAGCGTGCGCGCAAAGAAATCAAGCGTCCGTTGGTTGGCATCATTCAGGACGGATCCTGCAAACCCATGTCCTTCGCCGGGATAGAAGTGGCTCTCGCACGTGTAGTGCTCCATCTCGCACAAACGGGCCAGCTGTTGCGCATTGACAATCGGGATAATGGGGTCGCGCTGCCCATGCAATATCAGTAGCGGTGGCATGCCCTTGCGCCGTTCGAAAAACGCATCTGGCAGGCTGCCGTACCATTCGGCAATCGCCGCCACCGGCACACTCTGAGATCCGGCCGCGAGAGCCACTGAGGCGCCCAGCGAAAAGCCCAAGAGGCATATCTTGCGCGCCGACCAGGTTGGTCTCCTGCGTGCCTCCTCTATGAGATTGCCTACGGCTCTTTCCCACACCTCATAGTTCTTGTCCGACGGAGTGTTTGATCCAGTAGCGTCAAAGTAGTGCAGGAGAAGCACGGTGTAGCCGTGGGCGACGAAGTACTCGGCCTGTTCGCGGTAGAGTAACGCGCCGGGGCCGCTGGCTCCGTGAAGCAGGATGAGCATCGGACCCGCCTCGCTCGCGCCGAAGATTTCGTAACTCACCTTTCGGCCCTCGCTCGTATATGTTGCTGACTGCTGCGACACTGCAAATACTCCAAAGGCGCAAACGCAGAGGAGCAACAGAGTCAGGGTCCCCGATTTGAAGGAAATCATGCCGTCATCATGCACCCAAAAGAGGTGCTGTCGCGGACCTTTTTTCGTGTCGCCAGCAAGCCGGAAGTAACACTGCGTGAGATGCCCAGAAAACGCAACCGCGGATCCTTTATGTGGTCGACGGCGGGGCCCGGGTGTAGGATGGGGCCGACTCGGCAAGGCAGTTTGAAATCTCTCCAGGAGCGTGCACTCATGCGCATGCGTTTTGCTGCTGCTCTCCTAGTTGCAATTTTGCCGGCCGCGCTGTTTGCGGCTGAGAAGAAGGACGAACCCAAAGCGGCTCAGTCCGTTCCTGAACTTCGCCAGCAACTCGAGAAGATTCTCAAGGACTCGCACACGCCCGGGGTGTCCGTGGCGATTGTGCACAAGGACGGGCCCGAGTGGGTGGGCGCGCTGGGACTGGCGAATGTTGCGTCCAACCAGCCGGCAACGGCGGACACGCTGTTCCGCATCGGGTCGACGTCGAAGGCGTTTGCGTCGCTGTCGATTCTGAAGCTGGCGGACGAGGGCAAGCTTTCGCTGGACGATCCGGTTCGCAAGCTCGCTCCGGAGGTGCAGTTCGAGAATAAGTGGGAAGCGACCGACCCGGTGCGCGTGGTGAACCTGCTGGAACACACGACGGGCTGGGATGACATCCATCTTCGCGAGTATGCGAAGAACGCGGACGGGATGGATCTGAAGTCGGGTCTCGCGTTTGGGGCCTCGTCGCGCGTGTCGCGGTGGCGGCCGGGAACGCGCATGTCGTACTGCAACAGCGGGCCGGCGGTGGCCGCCTACATTGTGGAGAAGATTACGGGGCAGAGATTCGAAGACTATGTGCAGCAGAACTTCTTCGGCCCCATCGGCATGAAGACGGCGACGTACTTTCTTCCGCAGGCGAATGCGGTGACGCTCTACCACGACGATGGCAAGACGCCGTACTCGTACTGGCACATCATCCTCAGGCCGGCGGGGGCGATCAACGCGTCGGCCAACGATATGGCGGGGTATGTGCAGTTTTATCTGAACCGCGGCATGGTGAATGGAACGCAGACGATTCCCGCGGCGGATATCGACCGCATGGAGAGCCCAGTGAGCACGTGGGCCGCGAAGGATGGACTGAAGGCCGGGTACGGGCTGAGCAACTACTGGACGTTCAACGATGGGTTTATCTATCACGGGCACGATGGCGGCGTGGAAGGCGGGCTGACTGAGATGAGTTACATGCCGGAGTACGGCGTGGGCTACTTCTATTCGATCAGCAGCGGCAACGGCGAGGCCTTCGACAAGATCGGCAAGGCGATCAGGAAGTACATCACTGTGAAGCTCGAGAGGCCGGCGGTTCCGGCCGCCGCGCCGCTGCCCTCGTTTGCCGCGGATTACGCGGGATGGTATGAACCGAACTCGCCGCGGCAGGAGATGACTCATTTCGTAAGCCGGATCATGAGGCTCACGCGTGTTTCGTTCGCGGACGGCAAGATGACGCTGAAGAGCATGGATGGGCCGTCGAACTTCGCGCCGGTAGAGGGAAGGTTCTTCCGGTATCTGCCGAAGGAGGGACCGGTTGAGCCGGCTGCGTCAGCTGCGCTGATCACACCGAACAGCGATGGCGTTTTCATTTTTGCAGGCGAGACGTTCAAACGAATTCCGACTCTGCTTGCATTCGGTGAGATCGGGCTGACGGGGTTTGTCGTGCTGGCGGTGATCTCGATTCCGGTGTACGCGCTGTTCTGGATCATCGGGGGATTCATTCCGCGGAGGCGGCGGCCGGCGGAGCGCGCCATGCGGCTGTGTCCGCTGGGTGCGGTGGCCAGCCTGGTGGCGTTTGTGGCGATCTTCATACTCTGCTCAAGCGACGTGCTTACGCGTCTTGGCACTGTGAGCGTGTGGTCGGTGGCGCTGATGCTGACCACGGTGCTGTTTGCGCTGGCGGTGCTGATGAGTTGCTGGTCAGTGGTCGCGGCGAGTGGCGAAGGCGTGCGGCGCTGGGTGCGGTGGTATTCGGGGATTGTGTCGGTGGCGTTGTTGATTGCGCTTATCTATCTCGCGTGGTGGGGAGTGATTGGGGTGAGGACGTGGGCGTAGGGGAACAGCAAGAGCGAGAAGCGGGTTCTTCCGCTTCGCTACGCTCAGGGTCAGAAGGGCAAATCGTGGAGGGCTGGCTGGGGTTTGTGGTTTCCCACCCTGTCGCCAGAAAAAAGGCGACAGGATGGGGCACGGAAGGTTCAGTGGTGCTGGGTAAGTCCCACCCTAGCCGCAAAGACAAAGACGCGGCGAGGGTGGGGCACCCGGCAAGGCTCTGGATGACAAGTCTGAAGGGTGGGGGGTCATTGGCCGGGGCCGCGGAATTTTTCAGTGACGAGTGCGGCCGGTGAGATGCGTCCGTCGGTCTTGAGGGCCTGGCTGGCGGCTACGGTTTCCTCGAGCACCTTCAGGCCTTGTTCGAGGCTCATGGCGGGGGGAACGGCTTCGAATCCGCCGCGCGCCTCGGTGATGTCGTGGGCGATGGTCTTGAAGAGCAGCGCGCGCCCGTTCACGTGGCTTTCGAAGTGGTCGGTCTTCCACTCTTTTGCAGACACCTGCGCGCGGGTCATGCTGAACCAACTTCCCTTGCTGATGCGGCCGAGCATGCCGAAGGCGAAGTCCACGTTGTCGTCGAGACGGCCGTCGAAGCGGCGTATGCGCTTCATGCGCAGGTCGATCCAGAGTTCGCCGCTGAGCTGGTGGAAGACGCGGGCCTCCATGCTGTGTGTGGAGTACTTTGGGTTCGGTGTGTAGCGAAGGCGACGGCAATCATTTTCGATGCCCGCGTCCTGATAGAGGAAGGCATCGGGGAGCAGGGCGAGAATGCGTCCGATGCGCTGGTCATCCTCGATGAAGTTCTGACGGTGGTTGGCCTGCTGGGAGGTCGAATTGCGCAGGTTGAGCAGCCTGGCGTTCTCGAGCTGCTCGCGCTGCTCGTCGAGAGGCTGGCCGTTCTGCTGAAGAAGATGGCCTACCGGTCCGTCGGCGGTTTCCACCTGCACTTCAATACTGGAGCCGTTCTGCGCCTGCTGCCGCACCCAGTAGCGCCAGTAGCCATGGCTCGAGTGATCCTGCAGCTCGTTGTAGACGGTCTCGCGCACCAGCCGGACGGGATCCTGCTTCGCGGCGTTTTGCGCGTAGCCGCAAGCCGCCGAGGCGGCCAGAATCCCAACGAGAATCCACACTGCGCGCATCCGGGTGTCCTCCTGGCTGAATCGAGGATTGGAGACAGTATGAGGCTTTTGTTGTGACGCCCGCGCGAGCCGGCTGTGAATATCGGGAAAAAACAGGGAGGAATCCGGGAGAACACCCGAAGTCAAGACGCGTTGGAATCCGGAAGGTTTTGCCATGACTGCGAGGTTTCCATCCTGTGTCTCCGCCGAGCGAAGGACCTGATGGAGTAGATGCCGGGTTGGGCTCAGGCGGTTGATTTCAAGAAGGAAAAGCGGCTTGGCGCCCCTTGATAGACTGGGGCCATGATGGACGAGCAGGAATTTCGCCGCATTTCAGAAGCTGCACTGGAGGCGCTCAAGCGCCATCTTTTCGACCGCGAGGAGGAAGATGACGCGGGTTTCGAGGTCGAGGAACAGAACGGCGCGCTGAACGTTCTTTTTGAAGAGCCGCCGGGAAAGTTCGTGATTACGCCGAACATGCCGGTGCGCCAGATATGGATCTCCGCTTTGTCGACGAGCTTCAAGCTCGACCTGGATGTGGCTTCGTCGGCGTTCATTCTGCCGAAGAGCGGTGAGAAGCTGATCCCGCTGGTGGACCGGCTGATCCAGGAGCGCCAGGAGGGCTGACGCTGGGCGGCTCGACGCGGAGAAAAAAAGGGGCCCGGCCGAAGCCGGGCCCAGCTTTTTTTGCGGTGGGGGAATCTTACTGAAGCGCGTAGACCGTCTGGAGCACCTTGTCAGCCAGAGTCTGCGGCAAAGGCGCATAGGACAGGTTTGTGACTTCGCCCTCACCCGACTTGAGGATCCAGCTCAGCATGTCGTGGAGGACCTTGGCCTTGACCGGGTCGTTGGACTTGGCGGGGATGAGGAGGTAGGTGAAGCTGGAGATCGGATAGGCCGTGTCGCCCGGAGCGTTGGTGATCGACACGCGATAGTCGGCCGGAATCTTGGCGGTCGCCGCGGCGGCGGTGACGCCTTCGATGGAGGCTTTCAACCATTTGCCGTTGGCGTTCTTGACTTCGCCGAATTGGATCTTGTTCTGCAGCGCATAGATCAGCTCCACGTAGCCGATGGCGCCGGGGTTCTGGCGAACCAGGCTGGCGACGTTCTCGTTGCCCTTACCGCCGATGCCGGTGGGCCAGTTGATCGCGGAGCCCTTACCGGGGCCGTCGTTCCATTCCTTGCTGACTTTGCTCAGGTAGTCAGTCCAGATGAACGTGGTGCCGCTGCCTTCGGAGCGATGTACTACGATGATGCGGTCGCCGGGCAGATTAACGCCTGGGTTGTCCTTGGCGATCTTGGGATCGTTCCAGGTGGTGATCTTGTTGAGGTAGATGTCAGCCAGGACATCAGGTCCGAGCTTGAGGTCCTGCACGCCCGCCACGTTGAAGATGGGCACTACGGCACCGAGGACGGTAGGAATGTGGATCAGCTTGATAGGCGAGGCAGCGAGCTGGTCGTCCTTCATGGGCATGTCGGATGCGCCGAAGTCCACCAGGCCCTTTGTGACCTGAGTGATGCCGCCGCCCGAGCCGATCGACTGGTAGTTGATTTCCACGCCCGGGTGAGCCTGGCTGTACTCTTGGAACCACTTGGAGTAGATGGGGTAGGGGAATGTTGCTCCCGCTCCCGTGAGGTGCTGCGCCTGGGCAACGCCCATCGCCAACAACAATAATCCAGCGGCAAATACCGTTCTCTTCACGAATCGCTCCCTTGCAGGGATGACTGCCGTAAACGATTCTCTGACGGCTATGTTACGGGCGTTTGAAAAACGCCCGTATCTTTAACTGATTGTTATGAGAGCGTGTTAACAAACTGTTACAAAGAGCGGGCCGCGAGGGTTCAGGAGTGATGCGGATCAAGGGTTATTTCGGGGCTCGGCTCTGCTCCACTTTTGGGCCAGGTTCTTATTAGAGAGCACTTTAATATAGACGCCGCCGACGACCGAGCGTGCCTGGAATGCCTCCATCTTGCCGGTTTTGGTGTCGTACCAGTCGGTGAGAGGAACGCGGGTGGGGCCTTCGTTGATCCAGTGGCCGATGGGCTCGAGAAGGGAGTTCCAGTCGGCGGGATTGTCGGCGAGGGTCGCGGTCCAGATCTGCCAGTCGAGCTTGGTGTAGTCGCGGCGGTTGTCGAGGGGGAGGCCGTACTGGTTCAGATGGTTGAGGTAGAAGGAGATCTCAGTCTGCCGAACTTTGGCAGGAAAGAGATTGAGGCCGAGAATCTGGTCCCAGACGAGGTTGTATTTCTGGCTCCAGGTGCCGGATTTGTCGAAGGCGAGCTTGTAGTGATCGCCATCGATTGCCATCGTCTGCCACTTGGCGGCCATGTCGTGGGCCATGTGTTCATACTTTGAAGCGACGTCTGCCTTGCCCACGCCGCGGGCCATCTGCGCAAAGGCCGCGAGGCCCTCGATGGCCTTGATGGAGAGATTGGCGTTGTGGGCGAGGTGGCCGGCGAAGTCGTCGGTGGAAAGCTGGTTGGGCGGGTCGAGGCCCTTCTCGCCGAGGTAGTCGGCCCACTTCTGGAACTGCGGCCAGTACTGGCGGGCGAAGTTCCAGTTGCCGAGTTCGGTTTCCATGGCCGCGACGAGGATGAGCAGATTGCCGCTCTCTTCGACGGGCATCTGGTCGTCTTCCGTGCGCTCGCCGCCACCGTAGACTTGGCCGTTCGCGAGCGGGTAGGTGCCGAGGTCATGTGGAGCGAAGGGCCACTTCCAGCGCGGCAGGGAGGCGTACTCCATGACAGGCTTGAGTTGCGCCTCAAGCAGGGCGGGATTGAAGAAGAGGAAGAACGGCGCGGATGGGTAGAGTACGTCGACGGTTGAGATGCAGCCGTTGGAGAAGTTCTCCTTGGGGAAGAGCATGGGGGTGCCGTCGAAGTCGGCGGCGAAGCCGTGCGCGGCGAGGGTCTGGCGATAGGCGAGGATGGCGAGTTGCGCATAGGCTGGGCCGCCGGCTTTTTCGAGATCTGCGGTGAGTTCTGCGTCGAAGCGGTTGCCGCGCTGCTCAAGGCGCAAGTAGTCGCGCTCGGCTGCGGCGAGCATGGCTTCAACGGTGGCGCCGTTGCGCTGCCAGTAGGGACGAAGGCGGCGGTTCAGGTATTCGATGGAGAAGTCTTCTGTGTAGGCGAGGAGAAGGTGGCGACTGACGGGCGCGGTGACCTGTCCCAGCGGAAGCATGACGGCAAGATGGGCTGCGTCGTTGCGCGGGGAGCGCGGCATGTCCATCTGGTCGGCGGAAGGGAGGTTGCCGGTTTCGGTGAAGGAGCGAATGGCGTCGTGCGATGTGACTGTCTGCGCATTCGCGGAGTCGGGAACGGCGAGATGGAAGTAGCCCCAGTCGATGCGCAGGTCGTCGCCGGAACGGTTGAGGACGCGTTGATCCTGGGAGCCGGTGTTGAGCACGGTGAGTCCGGCGGCGCGCGAGCGGCCCCAGGTTACGGGCTGGTCGGCGGTGTTCACTGCGATGACGGGATCGACGTCAAGCAATGCAGAGACGTCGTGGGGAGAGTCCGCGCTGGCCGTGAGGGTGAGATAAGTGACGGGGCGCGAGAGGATATCCAGATCTTTGGGCAGCGACGGGGTGAAGAACTCGGCGGTGAGTTTCACGCCGGCAGCTTCGAATTCATAGATGGTGTGCAGCGGGGTGACGCGGAGGCTGGTCTGCTGCATGGCGGGGATTTCACGGGGATCCGCACCCATGAAGCGGTACGGCTTGCCGTCGATGCGAAGCAGTCCGAAGATGGGTTGCTGACGGCCGGTCCAGTGGGTGGTGTTGCGGTCAGTGAGGTGATCGGCTGCGGACCAGATGCTGAAGTAGGGATCGTATGCAATAAGGGGGATGGCGGGAGGGCGCTGGGGCTGAGTCTGTGCGTTTGAAGAAGAGATGGCAGGCGCGCAAAGGATCAAAAGGGAAGTAAAACGCAGGGCGTAGAGAATGGCTTTCACCGGGACCTCGAGAAGGGGTGGAAACGTTTGCAAAGCGTGGCGGAGATCATTTTAGAGCACGGGAGGGGGATGTGAAGGGTTGCCAGTCGCGGGAGACCTGCGGTCCGGGCGAATCCATCCCAGGTCCCCAAAAGCGAGGGACCTGGGGCACCCGGCACCAGGGATTAGGTTTGTGGTTTCCCACCCTGTCGCCAGAAAAAAGGCGACAGGATGGGGCACGGGAGAGGATCGGCGGGGACGGGAAAAAGCGGGTCCTTCGTCGCTGCGCTCCTCAGGACGACAAAGTTGTGGGGATGCGAGCGGCAAAAGAGCAAAAGCGGGTTCTTCGCTGCGGCTCAGAATGACAAAGTGTTGGGGGATGACAAGTTGCTTGGGGGATGGCAAGAGTAAGAAGTGGGTCCGCCCCCTTCACTTCGTTCAGCGTCAGGATGGCAAAACGGGGACCAGCGGCAGGGTGAAGTAGAAAGCGGCGCCGGAGCCGAGTTCGCTTTCGGCGCGGACCTTGCCGCCCTGGGCCTGCACAATGTGCATCACGATGGCGAGGCCGAGGCCGGTTCCGCCGGATTCGCGGGAGCGGGCTTTGTCGACACGATAGAAGCGCTCGAAGATGCGGCCCAGGTGTTCGGAGGCGATTCCGGGGCCGTAGTCGCGCACCCAGAATTCGACCGCGTTCTCGAGCAGCCGGGCCCCTACGCTCAGGCGTCCACCGGAGCCGCCGTATTTCATGGCGTTCTCCATGAGGTTTCCGAATACCTGGTTCATGGCGTCGGGATCGGCCATAACCTTATCGGCGGGAGCGCCTTCGAGATCGAGCCGGAGACCGGCATCGGAGACCAGGCCGCCCATGGAAGCGACGGCGTCGTCGACCAGCGCACTGGCCGGGATCGCCTGCCGGAACAGCTTGTAGTCGGGGCTCTCTACATCGGCCAGTGTCAGCAGATCTTCAGTGAGGCGATTCATGCGCCGGGCGCTGCGCTGAATGATATGAAGGAACTCGCGCGTGGTCTCGGGATCGGGCATGGGGTCGTCCATCAGGGTCTCCACGTAACCCTGAATCGACGTGAGCGGGGTGCGGAGCTCGTGGCTCACGTTGGCGATGAAATCGCGGCGGGTGCGCTCGGCGGCTTCGATGCGGGTGACGTCGTGCAGGACGGCGAGCGCTCCGCCGGAGGGCAGGGGAACGGCACTGATCTCGAAGACGCGGCCGGGGGAGAGGGAACTGGCGCGCCCGGTGCAGATCTGTTTGTTCTCGAGCGCGCCTTTGACGCATGCCAGCAGATCGGGATCGCGAACCGAGTGGGCAAGGGGCCTGCCGACACGAATCTGGGTGCCTGCCATGGTCTGCATAACGGTGTTGGACCAGCGCACCTGGCCTTCCGCGGTTACGGCGACCACCGCTTCCTGCATGGAGTCGAGCATGGCGGCGAGTTCCTGGCGGCGGCTCTCGGTCTCGTTAATACTCTGGCCGAGGCGTTCCGCGGTCTGGTTCAGGGCTGCCTCCATCTCAGAGAGCTCGTCGGCTCCCGAAGCGGGCAGGCGCGCATCCAGATCGCCAGAGGCGATGCGGCGCGCAAAATCGACTACGTGATGGAGGCGGTCCATGATGCGGCCGGCCACCCAGGCCGCCAGCGGCAGCGCGACAACCAGCGCGATCAGGCCCGACCAAAGGGCTTCCCACCCGAGACGCGTCAGGACCTCGCCGACGCGGCGCTCCATCAACGCCCGGAACACGAGCTCCATGACGACGGTGTTGAACGCGAGCAGGAGAACGAACAGCCCCAGCAACTTGGCAAATACTTTGCGGGTCAAAGGCGCACGACTCCGATCAGGTCGGGTAGGTCAATGACTGAATTATCGATGGCCCGGCGGGCGGGCGGCTACTCGCCTTTCGGCATCTCAAAGCGGTAACCGGCCCCGCGGACGGTCTTCAGGTACCGAGGGTTTTCGGGGTCGATCTCGATCTTCTCGCGGATGCGGCGCACGTAGACATCGACGGAACGCGGGGTCACGAAGCGCGCATCGCCCCAGACCGCATCCAGCAGGTGATCGCGGCTGTAGACGCGACCGGGATGCCGCGCGAGGTAGTCCAGCAGGCGGAACTCGGTGGCGGTGGTGGTGGTCAAATCGCCGCGGACGGTGAGCTGCATCGCGCCGCCATCGATGATCACCTCTTCAAACCGGATCACGGACGGCGAGGTGGGGCGCTCAAAGCGTCGCAGAACCGCCTTGACGCGGGCGACCAGTTCGCGGGGAGCAAAGGGCTTGGTGATGTAGTCGTCGGCGCCAAGCTCGAGGCCGAGCACGCGGTCGTTTTCGCCGGCGCGCGCGGTGAGAAAGATGATGGGGATGGTGGAAAGGGAAGTATTGGAGCGAAGCCGGCGGCACACGTCGAGGCCGTCTCCTCCGGGAACCATGATGTCAAGAAGGAAGAGAGCCGGTGGCTGGCGCTCGGCGTCAGGAATGAGATTGGTGGGGGTAAGGTACGGCTTGACACTGAATCCCGCCGCTTCAAGGTGATGCTGCACTAGCCGCGAGATATCGGCCTCATCTTCCAGCACAAAAACGGATTGGCTCAACCGGTCTTCCCTCGCCGGCGGCCATTTTTGAAATTCGGTTGCGGAGGCCGCACGGAATCGAGTTCAGATTAATGCAACGAGGCAAATAAATTGCAAACGTTGTGTTAATTCCACCTGGCACCTGCGGTGCGGCTGACTGCGGCTTCGCCGCCATTCGAGTCTGAGCGAGGTTCGTGGGCTTCTCCACCTTGCGACAGAAAAAAGTCGAAAGGGGGTGACGGCGGTGCGGCCTTTGCCAGAGGCTCAGAAGGTGATGCGGCCGACGAGTTCGAGACTGCGGGGGCCGGCGCCTTCCTCATCCTGCAGGCCAGTGATGGAGCCGAAACCGCTGGAGTCAACCTGCATGTTTGGCGGCTGGTAATTGCGGTGGTTGAAGAGGTTGGCGGCTTCGATGGAGAAGAGCATCCGGGCGTGTTCTCCCACGCCGAAGCCCTTGGTGGCCGAAAGGGAGAAGTTGACGGCGCCGGGGCCGATGATTCCGCCCACAGGAGCATTGCCGAAACGGCCGATTCCCACCTGGTCGGGTGTGCCATAGCCGACGGCCAGGTTTTCGTACGGGAAGGCATCGGGATTGAGCCATTGTGTGGAGGTGCGATGTTGCGCGTAGAGAGGCACGTGCTGGAGCTGATCGGTGCGCGCTTGCCCGACGGTGGTGAGGATGTTGGTGTTGGCGGGGTCAACGGACTGCTGATAGGGAGTGAGGAATGGGCCGGACTCCCAGATAGTGACGCCGCCAAGCTGCCAGTCGCCGACGAGCTGGTTCAGGAAGCCGCCGGAGTTGAGCCATTGCTTGCCGTGGCCGAAGGGCAGCTCATACAGATAGGTGGCCAGAAAACGGTGGCGGCGATCGTACATCACGTTGCCGTAGTCGAGGCCGGGGTGAAGGCGGTCGGTGAGGAAGGTGCCGCCGGCAATGGCGAACCCGTTGGGAACGCCTCCGCCGGCGTTGGAGAGATCGCGCGTCCAGGTGTAGCTGGCATCGAAGGTGAGACCGGAGCCCGCACGCCGCGACACCTCTGCGGTGGCGCTGTTGTAGTTGCTTTCGGCGGCATTGACGACGCTCTGGATAACGCTCCAGCAGGGGTAGGGACGGTGGTCAGCGACGAGAGTGCCATCCGATCCTGCATTGACGATGCACGAGCCAGTGGCGGCCGGGGAGGGGTCGGCACTGTAGTAGCCGTAGGGATTCGCGGCAACCTGATTGAGGTCGACCATGGCGTCGAGGTTGTGTCCGTGGCTGCCGGCATAGGAGAGGCGCATGCCGGTTGCGCGGCCCAGATCGCGTTCAAACGTCATGTTCCACTGCTGCACCGACGGGTTCTGGTAATGGATGGGATAGGCGTAATAGAAGCCCGCGGTTCCGGTATAACTGCCCGCCGCAGAGTTGAATGGATTGTCGAAGGAGAGCAGCGGAGTGGACGGGTCAGCGGCGCTGGAATCGAAGTCCTGGTTGTAAGTGCCCACATAACTGGAGTGGACGGCCCATCCGGCGACGAGCGAAAAGCCGAGCGGCGTCTCTATGAAGCGGCCCCATCCGCCGCGCAAGACGGTCTTGTCATCGCGGAAAGGACGCCAGGCGAAGCCGATGCGCGGACCCCAGTCTTGATGATCGGTGTAATGCAGGCCTGATGGAAGGCCGGCCTGCGAGGCGGTCATGATGGGCGTGGGCGCGATGGCTCCCGCAAAATCGGTGGATGTGTAGCTGAGTGCCGCCGCGTTCGGCACCACTACCGCGCCTTGCACATTGGTGCCGTCGGTTCCCGCGCCGTTGAACTCCGGCTGGAAGAAGGCGGTGTTTCCGTGCTGCTCCTTGATGGGGGGATGCAGTTCGTAGCGAAGGCCGAGGTTCAAGGTAAGCGACGGGGTGACCTTCCAATCGTCCTGACCGAAGAAGGCGTAGGAGTAGCCGAGGCCGTCCATGGTGGGGCGATTGGTGGTGCTGACCTCGGTGTAATCGGGATAGCCGAGCAGGAATGCGGCATAGGGATCGCCGACGTTGGCGCCGATCTGCGAACTGCCGTCGAAGACATACCAGCCGGAGCGATAGTTGCCGAAGACGTTGTCGTCGTGATCGCTGATCCGCTTGAAGTCGGCGCCGAATTTGAAGGTGTGGTTGTGGTGAATCCAGGAGAGGTTATCGAGGACCTGGATGATCTGACCGCGCTGCACGCCTGGATTTCCGGCGCCGGTGGACATGAATCCGTTGATGAGCACCAGCGGCGCTTCAGAATACTGCAAGCTGGGCTGCGGAACAGTGAGGCCGACCTTGTCCAGCAAATCAGTGGTCGAGTAGCTTTGCGTTTCGGAGGTGTGCTGCGCGTTGTAGCCGCCGCGGAACTCATTGAGCAGCGAATTGGAGATGACGTAGTTATGCGCGAAGGTCAGGCCTTCATCGATCTCCGGGGTGTTGTAGCCGCCCTGCAGCGGACTGCCTGCCTCAGCGCAATAGGTGTAGACACAATCGGCTGACGGGGCGGTGATCACCTGGCGGTTCTTATAAGAGAAGCGCGCGAACACCGACTGCTTCGATGAGAAGCTGTGATCGAGGCGCACATCGCCCTGGTTGGTGGAGATAGGCGAGGGGAAGTTGACCTGGTAATTGTTTGCGTAGGAATCCGGATCGCCGTAGTTCGGCATGGGAAACAGATGCTCGAGCAGCGATGCCGAGATGGTGCTGACGTGCACGTTGGCGGGATCGATGGGCGTTGTGCCGTCGGGCTGATAGATGGCGTCAACACCCTGCCCGGCAAGGTAGTTCACCAGGTTTCCATTGCGCATGTCTTCTGACGGGACGCTGAGCACGATGGGCGTTTCGCGGGGAAGGCGCAGGCCCTCGTAGCTGATGAAGAAGAATGTCTGCGGCGAATTGCCGGAGTTGCGGGTGAACCGCAGCGGACCGCCGAGGGTGCCGCCGAAATCGTTCATGACGATCTTCGGCTTCGACGTCGTGAACGGATTGCCCGCGTTGAAGACGGTGTTCTGGTGATTCTCGAAGACGCCGCCGTGATATTTGATGGAGCCCGCTTTGGAGACCGTCGTGATGTCGGCTACGCCGGAGAACTCGGCGTTGTTGTTTGTGGCGCTGATCTGAATTTCTTCGATGGAGTTGAACGACGGGAACATCTCATTCACGGGACCGGAGTACTCGACGCCCACGCTGGAAATGCCGTCGATGGTGACGCTGAGCAACGCGGGGGTGGTTCCCATCACCGCCAGGTTGCCGCTGTCATCGGTCTGCACTCCTGCTTCGGTGGTGAGCGTGGAGATGGGGCTGGTGGATCCCGTGGAGCGCGAGAAGATGGCCACGGGAAGCTGAACCAGCTCGTCGCCCACTTTGGTCTGCGTAATCGAGGACGACTCGGTATTGATCACCGGAACGTAGCCATTGTCATCGACCCGAACCTCCTGGCTTTCCGACCCGACTTTCAGGGAGGCATCCGCACGGAGCGTCTCGCGTGCGGTGAGAGCGATTCCGTCGATGGTTTGCGGCTGGAAGCCCTCGGCAGAAATCTTGACTTGGTACGTGCCGGTATCGATGTTGGAGAACTCGTAATTTCCGGCTGAATCGGAGACTGCGGTCCGATGCGAGTTGGTTCCGGTGTTAGTGAGTTCAACCCGTGCTCCGATGACCAGTGCGCCAACCGGGTCGCGCACGGTTCCAAGGATGGCGCCGAAGGTGGACTGCGCGCGCGACGTGATGGGCGTGACCGCCATGAGACAACAGAGCGCAAATAAAACCACCCGGCCGCAGACGCGGGCCGAGGAGGAAAATCCTGACATCCTCTTTTACCTTCCAGGTGTGGAGTTTCAAATCGCGATACGAAGGGTCAGCGATTGTTAATGGACTATTACAGGGTATCGCCAATTGGCCTTCAGGGGAACACTTGTGGCGGCAAAATATCGCATCGCCTGAGCGTGAACTGGAGCGGAGATGAACAGGGCGGGAGTTGGATACGTTTTAGGTGCCGGTTTTGGCGAGTTCGGGCGTGGACTCGGGGTTCCCGATCGGCGTGACTTCGGCAGCGCGGCGCAGCTTTTGGCGTTGCTTGTTGCGCACTTCGCGAGACGCCAGCCAGATGAGCGACAGGAGTGTGCAAGCCAACAGGGCTATGGCGGGAATTCCATGGAGTTGGTCCAATCCGTCTGCGTTGACGTCGCCATAGAGCATGGTCAATCCGGCGAAGACGAACACAATATGCGCGCAGAATACGCGCAGTGACGCCTTGCCGAGCGTGATGAACGGCTCGCGATGGATGAGCTTGAGGACGTATTTCCGCGACCAGTAGGCGCAGACCATGAACGCGGCTAGATTGAGCACGCGCAGCGGGCCGATCTGCCATTTGTCCAGTTTGAGTCCCAGTGCCTGAGGCGTGAGATGGGGGCCGAACCAGCCAAACCGTACGCCGATGAAGAAGACGCAAACCGCGGCCGATACCGCTGCCAGCCATCCGGGGATCTTGTCGAGCGGGACGCCCTCCTGGGCGGACTTTGCGCCCAGCCACAGACCCACCGCCCATACAGCCTGCCACGCGAACAGGTTGAAGGCGCCGGACTCCTGCAGGGGAATGGGCAGATGGGTGACATGCACGATACCGTTGTGGACCAAATCTCTCAATCCGAACTGTGCCAGGAGCCACACCACGCTGCTGGCCGCAAGGACCCACTTCCATCCCCAGCGCACGGCCGCGGTCAACACGAGGGGCGTCAGGAACAGGAAGGTGACGTACATGGGCAGGATGTCGAGCAGTGGCGGACAGTAGATCAGCAGAACGGAACCGGCGATTGCCACGAAGGGATGCGCAAGGTAGAAGTTGAGCAGGTTGGTGAGCGCGGCCTTGTGGGTGTGGATCGCGATTTGAGCGACCACGGTGAACGCCAGCGCCAGCATGATCAGGTGATAGCCGTAGATCTTCAGCGACCGCTTCCATAGCTGGGCGCGGACATTGCTGGGGTCCTGCACCAGGTCGCGGATATAGAGCCGCCCCACCAGCAGCGCCGAGATGAAGACGAATCCTTCAGCCGACGAGACGAAACCCAGCGGCTGGTTCACAAAGTCGCTGAACCGCGTGGGCAGGTGCGTGATCGTCATCCAGACGAGGAACAGCCCGCGCAAGGCATCGAGTTCCGGCTTGCGCTCTAGTTTAGGCAGATAAATATGCTTAATAATTTGCATTCAGGGGCCGCATGGGGAGAGAAGCCGCGCGAAGCGCAAATCCCCCTGCAACGGTTAGATGATGCATTTGGGGTTTAGCTGACGCTCCGAAGCGGATTACCGCAAATTCTTTCTCGTCTGGCCTGTCTGGCCTGTTCGGAATTCCAGTTGACGGGGTCATCGCGGTTCTGCCAAGCTCCGGTGCGCGGTATCGCTCTGCACGTCAGGGGCGTTTTTTCGGGGTCACTACGCGGTGGAATTCCCTTCCCGCGAACAACGAAAGATACGCAAACTCTGCACCATCGCGCCGGCTGGCGCGCAACTCAACAAGAACGAGGAGGATTCATGAAGAAGTACCTGGCAGAAGCGGTAGGGACGTTCATCCTTGTGCTGTTTGGCTGCGGAACGGCGGTGGTTGCCGGCGACAAGGTGGGTATTGTGGGGATCGCCTTCGCGTTCGGCTTCGCGCTGATTGCGGCTGCTTACGGCATTGGGCCGGTCTCGGGATGCCACATCAACCCGGCGGTAAGCCTGGGAGCGTGGATCGCGGGGCGTATGACCGTGGTGGACATGATCGGCTACTGGGTGGGGCAATTCCTGGGCGCGATTGTGGGCGCGTGGGTGCTGTCGGTGATCGTGGGCGGGCTCGGCGGCGGCTACAGCATCGGCACCAGCGGCCTTGGGCAGAATGGCTGGGGACCCGGTTACCAGGCCGGCTACAACATGACTTCGGCCATCCTCTTCGAGTTGGTGGCAACTTTCATCTTTGTGGTCGTGATCCTGGGCGCCACGCATAAGGCTTCGCCCGCCGGATTTGCCGGACTGGTGATCGGCATTTCGCTGGTGGCGATCCATCTGTTCGGCATTCACATTACGGGAACGAGCGTAAACCCGGCGCGCAGCTTCGGGCCGGCCTTGTTTGTGGGCGGGACGGCTCTGGCGCAGGTGTGGGTGTTTCTGGTGTTTCCGTGCGTGGGCGCAGCGATCGCCGGCCTGCTGTTCCGCATGGGTGTGCTGGCCGCTGATGAGCCCGCCACGGCATCCACCACCAAGGCCAACCTGGTGGGAGCCTGACGCGTTGGGAATGCTTCCGGGGGGGCCGTTCGGCTCCCCCGGAAGGCTGGTGGATCGTTTGCGGCGCGGGTCAGGCCGCCGGAGTTTCGTCGGCCTTTTCCAGCTCGGCGATGTAGTCAAATACCGCCTCGCTCCAGCCGTCGATGTGCGTCCACTCGCCGTAGCCCACGCCGTTGCGGTTGGAGGCTACGTTGATCACGTAACCCTTTCCGCTGGGCGCGAGCACATGGTCGTGCGACTGCTCGTCGGTGATCACCACCAGGCGGTTGTAACCGCTCCGGTGGTTCTCTTCGACGTGCCGCACCGCCGCTCCTAGGTACGTTCCCGCGTGCGCCTGGCTCTTTTCCATGGCGTCACGCAAGGCCATACCGCGGCGCGAAGGAACAAGCCGCGCGTGCTCGGAGAAGGTATAGACCGTCACCTTCTCAGTGATCTCGCGCAGCAGGATCGCCAGACCGTTCGCAGCGTCGGCGCGGCGCATCTCCGCCTTACTCGACAGCGGCGACTCCATCGAGCCCGACACGTCGACCAGCAGGACGGTGTGTCCCGCAAGGTTCGCCGCACGGTGCTCAAGCGAACGAAACATCGCCGTCTCCAGCGCCTCCTCCCACTGAGGTGCGTAGCGTGCCGCCGCCAGGAAGCGGAAGGGAAGCACCCGCTCCGTCTTCACGACAGACAGCGCAGTGAGCACGAGCTCCTCGCTCACGCCGGCCTCGCGGAAGTTGCGCAGGTTGCGCAAGAGCGCGAGCGCACCGAGCTTGCGCTCAATGAGCAGCCGCTCCCAGGACTCGCGCTTCGACGTTGCCTGCTCCCCGGCTTCGCGGGCCTCGCGGCCGGTTGCCGACAGCGCAACCTCCCACGTGTCGGGAGTGACGAGCTCGTTCTGCGCAAGGCGCTTCCACAGCGCGGCCTGCGATGCATCCACAGGCTTGGCGTGCGAGAGGAAGAGGACGTCGCGCAGACGCACAACGCCGGCGCGGTCGTACTTGGCCAGCGCGTACTCGTCGAACTTCGCGAATGCGCTCGCCAAGCCCTTCTTGACCTGCGCGGAGAGGGGCTGCTTTCCGCCGGCCCAGTAGAGGGCGACGAACTCAGCCAGCTCGTCGGCACGCTGGATCACGCGCGTCAGCGTCTCAGACACAAGCCCGCGATGCGTGGCGTGGCGAGCCATCTCACGCACCAGGAACAGCGGCGCGTGACGCAGCTTCATCCGCTCGCGCGCTTCCACGGCGAGAGCCGCGACCTTCTCGGCCTCGACGCGCGGCACGAGCTCGCGAATGCGGTTGGCGATCTGCACGCCATCCTCGTAGAACTCGCCCTCCCACAGCATGCAGGAAAGCACCGAACGCCGCAGGGCCTGCTCGGCCGTGATGATCGCGGCCGGGGCGCCCTCATGCGTGCGGGGCGTGATCAGATGACTCAGCTTCAATACATTCAGGCGCATAACATCGCCTCCTTTCGAAAAGCAGGGAACAGGCAACAGGGATCAGGGAACAGAAAACGCTGCCGGGGAATAGGCGGACGCGGATTGATTACTGAGCTACACCAGGATTGCTCCTGATGGCAGGGACTCGAACCTGCGACCTCGGCCGTGAGGGCCGCGCTCTACCCGATGTATCCGTGTCCTGCGCCACCGGCAGTTTCTGTATTTGGTTAGCGGATGCGGGCAGCTTCGTCCTCATCCTCGTCATCGTCGTCGGCTACGCGGCGGATCGGCTGCACAGTCGTGACTGTGCTGAAGCCCGCGGTGCGCGTGGAGACGCGCGTCGGAGCCACTTCAAGCGCCAGCTTCGACATCTGCTCCCAGTCAGGACGGTTCCTGTCGCTGAACTCGGAGCAATCGAGCATGGTGAACGGCACCTTGAAGTTCGGATTCGTGTTGGTGCAGATCACCACAAAATCCGACTCACGGTATCCCGTCATGCACTGGCCCCAGCTGCAGCGCCTGCACAGGTGCTCGTTACCCACCGGCGTTCCGTTCTTCACATTCAGCTTGCCCATGGCATTTGCTTTCTAATCCGGGAGTGCCGGAAGGTTGATGGCCGGGGAAAAGGCGGCTACGGCATTGGTGCTCTGCCACTGAGCTACCGGAACTTGCGTTCCAGGCGGGATTCGAACCCGCGACCACCCGCTTAGGAGGCGAAGTATCCGTAACCTGCGCCACCGGCCAATGACTTATCTGGAATCAGGCAACGCTATCCCGTTAGCGCGCGCCTCTGATATTCGCGGACGTCTTGAGATACAAGCTGGCTAACTGGCCTGACTTATACCCGAGGGAACAAATGAAGGCTGGGTTTACGTCGATTCAAGTCGATGAACCAGTCTTCTTCGCCACTCGGGCCTTAGAAGGCGCGATAGCCGAAAGGCCGTATCCGAACGAGGGCACTCGTCTTATTCAGTTCAATGTGCATGCGCTTTGCGTAGGAGGCAGACACCAGAGTGTTACTGGTTATGGAGAAACCACGCCCGGCGGCTGACGGGGGCCTTATCGGTCCCTTGCAGCCTACGCATCGAGATTTGCGTTGTATATTTCATCGGGCGTTCTCCTACGCTCAAATTACTCTGCCATAACTTGATGCGGAAATCAAGTTGCATTGCGAACAAATTGTTGAAAAACATTCCAGATAAGTGGAACCAATAAGTTGAACTGATAAGTTGCTCATGCCGGAATGCGCGCTATGAACCGCAGCCGTACATAATCCGCTACCCAGTTGCCGTCCTCGTCCTTTAGCGCAGGTTCGAGCAGGGCGCATGTTTCATTGACTACTGTTTCACGAAGCTCCGCCGGCAAGCCGTCGAGCACGCCGCGCCGGAACGTATTCAGCCATCCAACCATGCCGCCTTCGCCAAGAGGCGTTGGCCGCGGAATCAATTCGATGCGTTCCACCGAGAAGCCATGCCGCTCCAATCGTGCACGATAGGCGCCCGGCGTCGGATAGTAGTTCACGCCGTCTTCGCGGTTGGCATATCCATGACGAGCCAGCACCGCCATCAGCGCCACACGGATCGCCGCGATGTTTCCGTGTCCACCCATCTCCGCGACAAAGCGCCCACCGGGCTTAAGGATGTGGTGAACCTCATCCATCATCTCGTCTTGCGCGCGGACCCAGTGAAGTGCGGCATTGGAGAACACGGCGTCAAATTGAGCGTCCGTGAAGGGAAGTTGTTCGGCGCTCGCATGTATCGCGTCGATACCGCGACTCCTTGCGGCCTCCGTCATGGACGGGGATGCGTCCACGCCAGTTACGCGCGCTCCCGCCGTTGCGATTTGTGCGGTCAGTTGTCCGTCTCCGCAACCGAGGTCGAGAATGCGCTCGCCGGGCTTTGCATCGAGCCACTCCACCACGCCTCCGGCCAGTTTGTGAACGAATGCGCCCTCCCGTCCATACGCCTGGGGATCCCAGTTCTGCGCCACGAGATGACCTCCTGACTCGCAGTCTCGCCGCAGGGGCCGTCATTCGGCAAAGTTATTCTGTTTTGATATTCGATAACAAAGTCTTATCTGGTTCGTTCCGTGCGCGTAGCCTAAACTGCAGGCAACTTCGCCCGAGGAGGCGCCGATGCCGACCGTGAATTCGATCCTTGCCGATCTGAAGAAGAAGGGAAGCGAGAACATCCGCAAGCTCTATGCCCGGCACGGCATGGCCGCGGATCGCGTCTACGGCGTGAAAGTCGCCGATCTCAAGCTTGTCGCCAAGACCATCAAAGGGCAGCAGCCCCTGGCCTGCGAGTTGTTCGAGACGGGCAACATGGAGGCCATGTACCTGGCAGGCATGGTGGCCGACGGCGCGAAGCTGACCGCGCCGCAGCTGAACGCGTGGCTTGAAGGCGCGGCCGATCTGCAGATGATTGCCGAGTATACGATTCCGTGGCTCGCCGTGGAGCATCCGCAAGCTCGCGAACTCGCGCTGAAGTGGATCGATTCGAAAATCGAGCACGTGGCCGCCGCGGGCTGGTGTACCTACGGCGGAATCGTCGCGCTTCGGCCAGACGCGGAACTCGACCTCGGCGAAATCCAGGGCCTTCTCGATCGCATCGTGTGCAGCATTCACGGCGCCCCGAACCGCGTGCGCCATTGCATGAACAATTTCATCATTTCCGTTGGCGGTTACGTTCGCCCGTTGCTGACCGAAGCCAAGGCGGTTGCGCGAAGGATCGGCGTGGTGACGGTGGACATGGGCGACACTGCCTGCAAAGTTCCGCTGGCGACGGCGTACATAGAAAAGATAGAAGCGATGGGCCGCATCGGCAAGAAACGGAAAACGATGCGCTGCTGACATCTTTGATTGCTATACTTCCGTTCCAATGAGAGACGACCGCAGCCTGATTGAAGTTGTGCTGGGTGACGGGCGATTCCTGATCGCTCTAACGGGGATCTCGGTTGGCCTCGCGGGAGGGTTTGCCATCCTGCAGTCGGTCTCAGGTCAGTTGCTGCCGCAGGACAGTCATGCCATTGGAATGGATGCGTTGGCGCTTGCCCGCGCGGCTAATCACCACCTGCTCGGATTCATGTTTCATGATCGCGTAGCATACGGCGGCACGTTGCTGGCGGTGGGAGCAGGGTATCTCTGGATGGCTGCCTTTCCGCTGGCGCTGCGCGAGCGATGGGCATGGTGGGGCCTGTTGACCTCAGGCACCATCGGCTTTCTCGCCTTCCTCACCTATCTCGGGCAGGGCTATCTGGACACATGGCACGGCGTTGCCACCCTATTTTTGCTGCCGGTGTTTGCTATGGGGATGATTCGAGCGTGGCCTGGAAGATCGGGAGGCACCCGCTGGAGCACTCCACGGCGCAGGGACGAAGGCGCAGGCCGCTGGGGACGAATCCTCCTGGGCTTTTGCGCGGTTGGATTGGTGCTCGCCGGCGTGACCATCGCGATCTTCGGAGTGACCACTGTGTTTGTGGCCTCCGATCTGCGCTTTATCGGCCTCGATTCGCATGCGCTCGCGGATATCTCGCCCCAGCTGATTCCAGTCATCTCGCATGATCGCGCGGGTTTCGGTGGAGGATTGTGCTCCATCGGCTGCCTGCTGCTCTTCATGGCCCGATGGGCCGAACTCAGCCGGAACTTTGCTGAGATTGTCCTGGTGATGGGATGCGCGGGCTTTGGCGCGGCCATTGGAGTCCACTTCGTGGTTGGCTATGTGGATTTCATGCATTTACTGCCTGCGTTTGTGGGCCTGCCTATCTTTCTGCTTGCGGACGGCCTGCTGTGGATGGGATGGCGCCGCCTCCCGAATGCGGCGGCAGAAGAGGTTTTCTCCATATCACAACGCAATTGAAGCGCGCGCAAACTGCACAATCGATCGTCGCTCGCGCCTCCGTGTATGGTTATATGCGTCATTGCAATCACGTCAGGGAGGGCCCTCATGATCGTTTGGAATCGCAGGAGTTTTTTGCGCGCTGCCAGCGCGGTTTCCGCCGGGACAATGATTCCCGGCATGCATCTTCTCGCCGCACAGGAATCCGAGCCGGGCAAGCCGGTTGCCGCTAACGACCACATTCAGATTGCGCTGATCGGCGCGGGCGGACAGGGCATGGGAGATACGAAGTCCGCCGTGCAGGTGCCGGGAGTCAAGCTTGTCGCCGTCGCCGACTGCTACAACGGCCGCCTGGCGCGATCGAAGGAACTCTGGGGCGACGACATCTTCACCACGCGCGACTACAACGAGATTCTGGCGCGCAAGGACATTGACGCCGTCATTATCGGCACGCCCGATCACTGGCACAAGCAGGCGTCGATTGACTCGATGAAAGCGGGCAAGGATGTCTACTGCGAGAAGCCGATGATCCATCTCTACTCTGACGGGCCGGAGATGATTGAGGCGGCAAAGTCGACGAAGCGCATTCTGCAGATCGGCAGCCAGCGCGTGAGCTCCGTCATCTATGCGAAAGCGAAGGAACTTCTGCAGGCTGGTGCGATTGGCAAGCTGAATGCGGTGACCGCCTACTGGGATCGCAACTCGGCGATGGGCGCGTGGGATTATACGATTCCGCCGGACGCTTCGCCGGAGACGTGCGACTGGCCGCGCTTTTTGGGGACGGCGCCGAAGATCGAGTTCAACGCTGAGCATTTCTTCCAGTGGCGCAAGTGGAAGGCTTACGGCAGCGGCGTGGCGGGCGATCTTTTTGTGCATCTGTTCAGTGGAACGCATTTCGTCACCGGCTCGCATGGGCCCGTGCGCGGCATGGCCACCGGCGCGCTGCGTTACTGGAAGGACGGCCGCGACGTGGATGATGTGATGCTGGGCCTGTTCGATTATCGGGAGGGATTCAATCTCAGCCTGCGTGTGAACTTTGTCAACGGAGGCGCGGAGAGCGAAGCGCTTGTCTTTACCGGCGACGAAGGCACCATCGAGATTGGCTGGACTGGGCTGACCGTCACGCGCGTGCCTCGCGAAGCTGCGCCCGGGTACACGATCGAGACGTTCCCGCTGGCCACGCAGAAGGAGATCCGCGACGCGTATGAGAAGAAGTATCCGCCGCACTCCGGCGAGAACTCGCTCGGCAGCAGCGAGAAGTACGTGGCTCCCAAGGGCTACTCGGACAGCTATGACCACTTCAAGAACTTCTTCGATTCGGTGCGCACGCGCAAGCAGCCGGTTGAGGATGCGGTGTTCGGTTATCGGGCGGCAGGGGCGGCGCTGCTTGCAAACCGCAGCGCCGAAAAGGGCGAGGTTGTGCACTGGGATCCCGATGCGATGAAGCTGGTTTAGACGAGCGCTAGTTTGCTTGATCGAGGTCGCGTCTGGACCGTTCCAGCACGAGATTCTCGATCAATGACTCGATAAGGGCAGTCGGGAATGCAGGGCCAAACTTGACACATTCGGGATGGAATCCGTCGTAAGCTCCGAATACGAGCTGGCCGTTCTTTTCGATCTGGATGTGAAGGACGTCTCGCGCGATTGTTCCGCCGATTCCTCTCCAGATGTCGGGCAGCGTTTCAGATTCAAGGGGCACTATGATGAAGTTTTGGCGCGGCTGCAGTGTGTTCCTGCGCAGGACGCTCGTTTCTTCCTGCGCGGCTCCGTCAACGGTCGCGAGGCCAAGGATGCTGGTCCCACCCTCGAACGAGATGTGTGCGTCTCCCGCCATGCCTTCCATCAGTATTGACACAAAGCGATTCTTCTCGCGAATCCTCCAGCCTCTTCGTGATATCTGCATCTGCAGTTCCGTCCTACCTCTACTCTAGAATGTGTTCATGACCAGGCGTATCGGCGTTCATCTGGGCACTTCGGGTGGCGTGTCCAACACGGTTCTGCGCGCGAAGGAGATTGGCGCGAACACATTCCAGATCTTCTCTTCGAGTCCGCGCATGTGGCGGGCCGCCGCGGTCGATCCCAAGCAGGCCGAGCGCCTTCGGGAACTGCGCGTGCAGCACGACGTTGGTCCGCTCGTTATCCACACCAGCTACCTGGTCAACCTCTGCAGCGTCACGGAAGAGGTGCGGCGCAAGAGCGGCGAAGCCTTTCGCGGCGAGATGGAGCGCGCGCTGACACTGGGCGCAGAATATCTCGTGCTGCATCCCGGTTCGTGGAAGGGCATGACGCGGCAGGAAGGGCTGAAGCTCGCGGCTGAGTCGATTGAGCGCGCTATTGATGGGCTGCCGTGGCAGGGAACGCAGTTTTCCATTCTGATTGAAAACACGGCCGGGGCGGAGTGCTCGCTGGGCGGCAGCTTCGACCAGGTGGCAGAACTTGTGATGCTACTGCGCAACCATGCGCCGGTTGCAGTGTGCCTCGACACCTGCCACACGCACGTTGCTGGTTATGACATCGTGAGCGAAGAAGGTTACGAAGAGACGATGATCCAGATCGAGGCGACAGTGGGTTTCGACGCTGTTCGGGTGTGGCACTGCAACGATGCCAAGGCCGCGCGCGGATCGAAACTCGACCGCCATCAGCACATCGGGCAGGGAACTATCGGTACTGCGGCCTTTCGCCGGCTGCTCAGCGACCCTCGTTTCGCGCATTCGGCTTTCATCGCCGAGACGCCTGTCGACGACGACGGCGACGAGGCCAGCAACGTGAGTGCCCTGAAGCGTCTGGTGAAATAAGCACAATAGAGATCCGCCCGCCGATGCAGCGCCGATAGAACGGCGTCACTCCCGTTTCAGCAAGCAATCAATCCGCACCGCAACAAATCGCTCAATCGGGGCCCGGTCGACGTGCCAACTTCAATATCAGGAGTTGCACTGAGAGGAGATTCATCTATGCGGACTTTTTTGAAGCTTTCCACCCTGACTATGGCTGGAGCGCTGCTGGTGAGCGTGGCCGGCGCGCAGAGTATGGACAAGAACCCCGCACCCAAGCCGCCAGACAGCCCATCGAAGGTTCTGCTCGATCGCTGGAACAGCGTCGGCAACAAGCTGATCGAGATGGCGGAGGACATGCCGCAAGACAAGTACGACTTCAAGCCGAATCCCGCGGAGCGTACCTTTGCGGCGCAGTTGCTGCACGCGGCGGGCGCCAATTATTACTTCATTTATCCGGCTAAGGGCATGGAAGTGCCGAAGGATGTCGCGAAACTGGCCGACTTGAAGTCAAAGGCTCAGATCGTCGAATTTGTGAAGAAGGCGTTTGGCGATGGTGCTGCGCTGATTCAGAGCAAGGGCGACTCCGGCATGAATGACCTGTTGATCGATCCGTTCTCGAAGAATCAGGCGCGGTTCAGCGACTTTGCCTGGGATTTCATCGAGCACTCCGGCGAGCACTATGGACAACTGGTGGTGTATTACCGCGTGGCGGGACTGGTGCCTCCTGAGTCGCGGCCGAAGAAGTAGCTGCTCGCAGGCGTTTCGGTGAAAGCCGGTTTGCAGCTGCAAACCGGCTTTGCTGCGCGCGAATCTTCGAAGTAGAGTGGCACCGGTCGAGAGGTATTGCCACGGAGGTTTGACGAATGACCGCCAAGTTCTCAGGGGTTGTGACGACGTTTGCCCTGATCATGGGTGCGGCTCCGATGATGGCCCAGAAGGCCGCGCCGGGTCCGGATTGCGTGGCGGAATCGCCGATCTTCCAGCCATACACGGCGGAGTTCCGATTCACAGCCACAAGCATGCCGGCTGATGGAAAAACGGCATACCCGCTTGTCCATTCGGGGGTTGAGGTCGCGGACTCGCGAGGGCGCACCATTGTCGCGGATTCATATCCCGCTAAGACCGGCAAGCATCCCGACTTGGGTGGCTCAAGAATTTTCGACCCCGTCGCAGGAACCGAGACCCTGTGGAGCGCCCGCGACAACATGGCCCTGGTGTGGAGGATGCCAGATGCTGCGAATCGGCACGGCTGCTGGCAAGTGGATTCGGACCGTTTTAAGTTCAGCTTCAATTTTGATGCGCCTGAGTTTGGAGGGTGCCCTTCTCGCCGCGCTGCCTATCAAGAAGCTCAAGATCAGAGAGATTCTCCCTCTGAAAAGGAAGCGCAGCAAGCAGGTGATGCCGCGCCCGCAGATTCTTCTGCTGCCACTGATCGGAACGCCAAGCCACAAATTCGCGAACCGAAGCCGACCTACGAAGAACTCGGGACAGCAGTGATTGCGGGGGTGGAAGCGCGGGGATATCGGTGGACTTATCCTCCACAAGCTGCCGAGACGGGTGAATCAAAACCTGGCAGTGCCGGGCCACGCAACGAGGTGCAATCCGAGGAGCATTGGATCGCCACCGATCCCGCCCTCGGCGGGCTCTGGGTGCGCCAGGTGGTCGAGTATTTTGATAACCCGGGCCGGACGAAATCCTGGATGAAGGAACTGGTGAATCTAAGACTCGGTGAACCTGACCTGGCTTCCTTTGAGCCGCCGGCTGACATTCCCATGACCAGCAAGGAAATGCACCCGGTTTCGTGCACTCCATTGCATGGGGACCGCAGATAGCCGCCACAATCTCCCCATTTACACTAAGAGGTTATGGCGGAAGAGAAAGAACTTCGATACGATCCGGCGGCGATTGAGCCCAAGTGGCAGGAGCGCTGGGCTACGGACCCTGCGTTGTATGCGGCCGACCCGGTTGACGGCGGCAAACCCAAGTACTACGTCCTGGAGATGCTGCCGTACCCGAGCGGCCAGCTTCACATGGGGCACGTGCGCAACTACTCGATTGGCGACGCGCTGGCGCGCCATATGTGGATGCGCGGCTACAACGTGCTTCATCCGATGGGGTGGGATGCTTTCGGGCTTCCGGCCGAAAACGCGGCAATCAAAAACAACACGCCGCCGCGCGAGTGGACGCTGTCGAATATCGCCGCCATGAAGCGGCAGATGCAGCGCCTCGGCTTCGGCTATGACTGGGCGACGGAAGTGACGACGTGCCTGCCTGATTACTACAAGTGGAACCAGTGGTTCTTCCTGCGCATGTATGAGCGCGGCCTTGCTTATCGCAAGAAGAGCAAGGTGAACTGGTGTCCTGAGTGCGCCACGGTGCTGGCCAACGAGCAGGTGATCGACGGGCGCTGTTGGCGCCACGAAGACACAATCGTGGAACAGCGCGACCTGGTGCAGTGGTTTTTCCGAATCACTGCTTACGCGCAGGAACTGCTCGAGGGCCTGGACAAGCTCGAAGGCTGGCCGGAGAAGGTGCGCACCATGCAGCGCAACTGGATCGGCCGCAGCGAGGGGACGGAGGTTGATTTCTTCCTGGAGGAAGAAATCAACCAGGGATCAGGGATCAGGGAACAGGGAAGAGAGAAGACTCGCATCCGCGTCTTCACTACGCGCATCGACACGATCTTCGGCGCGACCAGCGTTCAGCTTGCGCCGGAGCATGCGCTTGTCAAGGACATGGCAGCGAACGACGCGGGTCTGGCGAAGCAGGTTGCCGAGCTGCTCGAAGAGCAGAAGAAGGCGCGCGAAGCCGGCGATGTGGGCGCGATTGAGAAGCATGGCGTGCCTACGGGACACTTCGCTGTCAATCCTTATAACGGCGAGCGGATTCCCATCTGGCTTGCCAACTATATCGTTGCCGACTACGGCACCGGCGCCATTATGAGCGTGCCGGGCCACGACGCGCGCGACTTCGAGTTTGCGCAGAAGTACGCGATCCCGGTGCGCCGCGTTATCGCGCCGGTTGACGCCGCGGCCGAGGAACCCGAGCTGCCGTTTTGTTCGGAAGACGGAGTGCTTGTGAACTCTGGCGAGTTCAGCGGTCTGACGTGCCAGGAGGCGCAGGAGCGCCTGGGACAGATCGCGAAAGAGAAGGGCATTGGCGAGCCGACTGTGACGTTCCGCCTCAAGGATTGGGGCGTGAGCCGACAGCGCTATTGGGGCACGCCGATTCCGATGATCCACTGCGACACCGATGGCATTGTCCCTGTGCCTGACGACCAGTTGCCGGTGATTCTGCCGGAACAGATTGCGATTACGCAGCAGGGTGGATCGCCGCTGGGCCGCGTGCCCTCATTCGTCAACGTCACGTGCCCCAAGTGCGGCCAGCCCGCGCGGCGCGAGACGGACACGATGGATACCTTCGTCGACTCGAGCTGGTACTTCTATCGCTACACGGACGCGAAGAATGCATCCGCTCCGTTCGACTCGGCGACCGCGCAACACTGGTTCCCCATCGACCAGTACATTGGCGGCGTGGAGCACGCGATTCTGCACCTTATCTATTCGCGTTTCTGGACCAAGGTGATGCGCGATCTTGGCCTGATCGTGAATGACGAGCCCGCGACGCGTCTCTTTACGCAGGGCATGGTGATCAAGGACGGCGCGAAGATGTCGAAGTCGAAGGGTAATGTAGTTTCGCCTGACGACATGGTCGCCCGCTACGGCGCCGACGCCACGCGCATGTACGCGCTGTTTGCCGCGCCGCCGGACCGCGATCTCGACTGGCAGGAAGACGGCGTCGCCGGGGTGAGCCGCTTCCTCGGGCGCGTGTATCGCCTGGTGATGAAGCATGCGGGCGCTGCGCGCACGGCGAACGTAGGTTCTGAGGCGGAAGCGGCGGGCACGAGCCTGAAACTCCTCCGCAAGCTTCATCAGACGATCGCCAAAATCACGCAGGACTTTGAAGGCCGCTGGCACTTCAACACCTGCGTCGCGGCCATCATGGAACTGGTGAACGAGCTCACCGCATCCGACGCGCAACTGGCGTCCGGTGAAGTGCCCGCGCCCGTTGTCCGCGAGCTGCTCACCACGCTGGTGCTGCTCATTGCTCCGTTCGCGCCGTATCTCGCGGCTGAGATGTGGGAAGAGCTCGGTGGCGAAGGCGCGGTGCATCGCGCGCCGTGGCCGAAGAGCAATCCGAACCTGGCGAAGGAAGACGAGCTCGAGATCCCGGTGCAGGTGAACGGCAAGCTGGTCAACGTGATCCGCGTGCCGGCCGGTTCGTCAAACGATGTGGTTCAGGCAACCGCGCTTGCCGACGAGAAGGTCCAGTCGCGCATCGCGGGCAAGACCGTGGCCAAGGTCATTGTGGTCCCTAACAAAGCGGTCAATCTTGTCGTTAAGTAGCATGAGCAGGCAGCCCGTGCGCGGCACCCAGTCCATCGTCGGCCAGATGGGCTGGGTCATCGGCCGCCCCTCTCTCACCGCGCTTGAAGTTGCGTGGCGATGGCTGGTTGGCGCGCCCATCCTGTTCATCTGCTGGATTCAACTCGCGAAGATCCTCGCGGATCTGCCACCCGAAACCACCGGCCTCAACACGCTCGATCTCACCAACCCATGGGTCTCCTCGCTCAAACTCGCCGTGGCGTGGGACATGTACCGTCCTCACGTCGTCACGGTGCTGCGCTGGCTTGTGCCGGTCGCAGCCGGCGCCTGGATCGTCGTCTCCGGCATCGGCCGCAACATCGTTCTCAAGCGCATGGAGCCGCGCCTTGCCTTCCGCCCCATCGCGATGATCGCGTTGCAGGCCGCGTGGGTGGTCGTCGTGGCGATCACCGGGTGGGCATGGTGGGCGTCCATTGGCTGGGCCGCCAACAACCACATCGGCAAGGGCGCCGAGCCTGACCTCGTGGGCTACACCATGTGGGCCATCTTCCTCACTCTCGGCTTCTTCACGCTGTGGGCACTCATCAGCTGGGTTGTCGCCATCGCGCCTATGATTCTGCTGCTTGAAGACTGCTCCACTGCCGCGGCGCTGGCGCGCAGCGTTCGACTCGGCAAGGGCTTCACCGGCAAACTGGTCGAGGTCAACCTCGTGATGGGGATCGTGAAGCTCGCCTTGCTGGTGCTTGCGATGGTCTTCTCGTCGGTGCTCATTCCTTTTGCTGACCAGATCGGTGCGGGTACGCTCTACATCGAGTGGTTCATCGTCTCAGTGTTTTACTTCGTAGCCAGCGACTACTTCCATGTGGTCCGCCTCAAAGGCTTCATCGAGTTCTGGCGAATCTTCCGCGGCGACGCTTCATTGGGTGGTGCGCGACCCGAATGATGCTGCTATTCTTCGGCACATGCGTTCCCTGCTTCGTTGCATCGCGTCTCTGCTGCTGATCTTTGTCTGCGCTGTCGAGCTTTACGCTCGCGTCACTCGCGTTGAGATCACTTCGCGCACCGATGTCCTCAACGGCCAGTCTTTCGGCGACGCGGGCCCCTACGAGCGCATTACCGGCCGCGTGTACTACGCATTGAAGGTCGACAACTGGCACAACACTGCCATTGTCGATCTGGCGAACGCCGTCAATCTCAAGAACGGCGAGGTCGAGTTCGCATCGGACTTCATCATCGTCCGCCCCAAGGACAGGTCGAAGTCGAACGGGTCCATGCTGCTCGAAGTTCCCAACCGCGGGCGCAGCCGAATCATTGCGCTGGTCGATGGCGGCGACTGGGACATCGCGCACAATGCGGGCGACGCCTGGTTGCTGCGCAACGGCTTCACCATCGCCTCCATCGGCTGGCAATGGGACGCCGCGGGTGAAGGCGCGCTGCGCTTCATCGCGCCGATCGCGAAGGACCACGGCAAGACCATCACCGGCCTGATGCGCGGCGACCTGATGCCGTCGAAGGAGATGGACGAAATCCCGCTCGGCCATCTGATTATGGGCACCATGGGCGGCTCTGAGTATGCTGTCTACAATCCCGACGACCCGCGCAACGTTCTTACAGTTCGCGACTCGCGCAACGCGCAGCGCACGACGATTCCGCGCGCGCAATGGAAGTTTGCTCATACGGTTGACGGCAAGCTGACGCCCAGCGACCGCTTCATCCATCTAGACGGTGGCTTTCAGCCCGGAAAGATCTATGAGTACGTCTACGTGGTTGCAGACCCGGTCATAGCCGGCGGGGGCTTTGCCGCGATTCGCGACTTCGCCATCTGGTCGAAGCTTTCGCCGGACGCGCTCGCGCACGTAAGGCGCGTTTACGCCGAAGGCATCTCGCAGAATGGGCGCTTTCTCCGCGACTATCTCTATCAGGCCTTCAACGGCGACGAAGAAGGGCACATGGCGCTCGACGGCGTGCTGGCGCACGTGGCCGGCGCAGGCCGCGGCAGCTTTAACTATCGCTTCGCGCAGCCTTCGCGCGATGCCCAGCCTACGTCGTCTGTATTCTTCCCCACGGACGTCTTCCCGTTCACCGACCTTCCCGAAGTCGACACCGCCGTCTCAAACGGCAAGGTGAAAGCAGGTCTGCTCGATCACGTTATCAGTGAGCGAAACGTTCCGAAGATCTTCTTCTCCAACACATCCTATGAGTACTGGGGCCGCGCCGCGGCGCTGATTCACATCATCCCCGATCCCGACCGCGGATCGGCGTTCACCCATACCGCCGTTGCCGGCATGGTGGATGCCGAGATCTCACCTAACGTACGCGTCTATCACTTCACGGGATTGCAGCATTTTTCGGGGCCGTTTCCGCCGGAGAAGGGAAGCGGGGACCTGCTCGGGCAGCAGCCGCAGTCGCCTCTGCCCATCAAGTATTTCTGGCGCGCCATGATCGCCAACATGGATGCCTGGGTTCGCGACAACACCGAGCCGCCGCCCAGCAGCTACCCTCGCATCACCGATCAGAATCTGGCGCCGCTCGACAAGTACGCGTTCCCCAAGATTCCCGGCATCAACCTGCCGCACGAGGCGAACGAGGCCTGGCGCATCGACTTCGGCCCCGACTGGCGCAAGACCGGGATCCTGATGCGGCAGCCGCCGATGTTGGGACAGCCATTCCCGGTGCTGGTTCCGCAGGTCGACGCCGACGGGAACGAACGGGATGGCGTCCGCCTGCCTGAGTTCGCCGCGCCTCTGGCAACCTACGCGGCCTGGAACCTCCGCGACCCCTCTATCGGCTCGCCTGATCAGCGGGTCGCGTTCGAGGTCTCGTGGATCCCGTTCCCGAAAACGGCCGCCGACCGCGAGCGTACAGGCGACCCGCGCAAATCCAT
>Ga0206908_1016_pt1 | contig 33191 bp, 32 predicted proteins | sample Alteio_BWOrgHeat_78_FD_152979 | JGI IMG/M metagenome (GOLD analysis project Ga0206908, IMG submission 152979) | Enriched cells from forest soil in Barre Woods Harvard Forest LTER site, Petersham, Massachusetts, United States -... | ecosystem: Environmental > Terrestrial > Soil > Temperate forest >... | reverse complement strand
GGCCGAGCACCGTTCGCTGCTTCAGGACTCTGGCCAGGGTGCCGTCGAGAGCATCGGTAAGACCTGCAGCAACAAATAAAACAAAGCCGATCAGAAACTTGCCTTCGAGGACTGCCGATACAAGAAAGGGGGCAAGGCAGATGCGCCCGATGGTGAGCAGATTCGGCATGGTGCGGAGCGGATTTCGTGGCGCGCTATGTTCTTCGTTTGATGAGTCATGGGGTAAGGGTCTTGCCATCCGCTCATTCGGAAGCTACCGCGGCCCAAACTCCAGTCAATTGAGAGCACAATCGAATGCGGAGTCGCAACCGAATTCGTTACGCCCCACCCCCAAAACCGGCTCTTTTGGCCAGATTTTACCCATCTCGGCGGCGATTGGAAACGAGTTTTTTGTTGAATTCTCGCTCCGGAAGCTCCTCCTGAGCCCTCCGCGTTCCCGTCCAGGTTGAATGCCGGACAGAAACGGTCGTATACTAAACACGGACCGTTCCAGTCGGATATATCATGCTGAAGCTGACAAAAAAAGCGGATTACGGATTGATGGCCCTGAAGTATCTGGCCGAGCATCCGGAGTCCCCTGCCCAAAGCGCCAAGGACATCGCCGATGCGTACGGCATTCCCGCGCAGTTGCTGGCCAAGATTCTGCAGCGGCTCACCAAGACGGGCCTGCTCCGTTCGCACGCCGGCATGAATGGCGGCTATGCGCTCTCTCGCGACGCCCGCCAGATTTCGGCATTTGAAGTCATCCACGCCATCGACGGCCCGTTGTTTATTACTTCGTGCACAAAGGGGGCGCACGGATGCGACCTCACCCCCAGTTGCACCATCAAAGAGCCGCTTGCGCGTGTGAACGATACCATCGCAGGCGTGCTGAAGAGTATCAGCATTTTCGACCTGGCCGAGCATGAACCGCATACCCCGCCCGCCCACGCCGGACCACCGGCGCAAGCGCTGGTCACGCTCACACCGTAGGTTTTTTTGAAGGCAGTTCAACCGGGAGTCTTCCCCCCGTCGCCACGCAGACGGCAAGCAGCAATGAAGGACGGAAACGCGATGAGTACAGTTCTAAGCCAAGTGGAAGTGCCGGCGGGAGTCAACCTGCCCATCTACATGGATAACCACGCCACCAGCCCGCTCGATCCCCGGGTGCTGGAAGCGATGATGCCCTATTTCACCAGCAAGTTTGGCAATGCGGCCAGCCGCAACCACTCCTTTGGATGGGAAGCCGAGCAGGCTGTCGAGATTGCGCGTGAACAGATCGCCAAGCTGATCGGGGCCACGGCCAAGGAGATCATCTTCACCTCCGGCGCCACTGAGAGCGACAACCTCGCCATCAAGGGCATCGCCGAGATGTATCGCGAGCGCGGCAACCACATCATCACCCAGGTTACCGAGCACAAGGCTGTCCTCGACACCTGCAAGCGCCTCGAGAAGTACGGCTATCGCGTGACCTATCTGCCCGTGAAGGCAGACGGCCTCATCGATCTAGAAGACCTGAAGCGCGCCATCGACGACAAGACCATTCTCGTCACCATCATGGCCGCCAACAACGAAATCGGCGTGCTGCAGCCCATCCGCGAAATCGGCAAGATCTGTCATGAGAAGGGAATCATCTTCCATACCGATGCAGTGCAGATCATCGGCAAGGCGCCGTTCAACGTCATTGCGGATAACGTCGACGTAGCGTCCATCTCCGCGCACAAGGTCTACGGCCCCAAGGGTGTCGGCGCGCTGTATGTTCGCCGCCGCAACCCGCGCGTGCAGATTGCTGCACAGATTGACGGCGGCGGCCACGAGCGCGGCATGCGTTCAGGCACTCTGAACGTGCCCGGCATCGTGGGCCTCGGCAAGGCCTGTGAAATCGCCCGCGAGGAGATGGCGACGGAAGCGGTCTATCTGGCTGGGCTTCGCGATCGCCTGAAGAACAAGTTCGAGTCTGCCCTCGACTACATCCATGTGAACGGCTCGTGGGAACATCGCCTGCCGGGCAACCTGAACATGAGCTTCGTCTATGTTGAAGGCGAGTCGCTGCTGATGGGCATCAACGACGTAGCCGTTTCGAGCGGCTCGGCCTGCACCTCGGCAACCCTCGAACCCAGCTACGTGCTCAAGGCTCTGGGTCTCGGCGACGACGTGGCCCACAGCTCCATCCGCTTTGGCCTGGGCCGCTTTAACACCCAAGCCGAAGTGGACTACGTGGCCGACAAGGTCATCGACATCGTGAAGCATCTTCGCGAGCTTTCGCCGCTTTACGAGATGGTGAAGGAAGGCATCGACCTGACCAAGATCGAGTGGCAGGCGCACTAGTTCTGGGCGGAACCAATGGCAGGTCAGGGCTTTAGCTTTGAGCTGCCTCCGGCCGAAGTTAAAGGAGGCGTAAGCCTCCGGCGAACGAAATTGAGAAGCATCGGCAGCCCGGCCTGCCGAATCAAAAAGAGGAACGGCTGCGGCTTCCCCGCAGAAGGAGATTGGGACTCATGGCATACAGCGACAAGGTAGTTGACCACTACAACAATCCGCGCAACGTCGGCACGCTCGACAAAAGCTCACAGGAAGTCGGTACCGGCCTGGTCGGAGCTCCCGAGTGCGGTGACGTCATGCGCCTGCAGATCAAGGTGAACCCCGAGACCCAGGTCATCGAGGAAGCCAAGTTCAAGACCTTCGGCTGCGGCTCGGCCATCGCCAGCTCTTCGCTGGCCACCGAGTGGATCAAGGGCCGCACGGTTGAAGACGCGCTTGAGATCAAGAACACTGACATCGTGAAGGAGCTTTCGCTTCCTCCCGTGAAGATTCACTGCTCGGTGCTCGCGGAAGACGCGATCCGCGCGGCCATCGGCGACTGGAAGAAGAAGAACGGCGTGAGCGAAGCTGCGCCGGTGACAGCAACCAGCGCGCACTAACACGTGTCAGGGCACGACTTTAGTCGTGCGGGACGCTGCCGCATAACGCGGGGGCTTTAGCCCCTGCTGGGCCACTCGAAGGCAATTATGTCGAACTTCGTAAGCATCGAAAGCAAGCCCGCCGAAGGCGCCTCAACCGCGCCTCCGCAGCCGCCTGCTTCAAAAGGGCCGAGCACCGGAATTCAAGTCACGGACCGCGCGGTCAAGAAGATTCGCGTGGCCATGGCCAAGGAAGGCATCTCGCCTGAAGAGGGTGGGCTGCGTCTCGGCGTAACGGGTGGCGGCTGCTCCGGGCTCTCTTATTCGATCAAGTTCGATACGCATCCCCGCGAGCGGGACCGCGTCTACGAGTTCGACGGAGTGCGCGTCTTCGTCGATCCCAAATCGTTCCTCTATCTGAACGGCATGATCCTCGACTACGAAGAGACGCTCATGCGGCAAGGGTTCAACTTCATCAACCCGAACTCCTCCCGTTCCTGTGGCTGCGGTTCGTCCTTCTCGTCGTAGCACTCCGTGCAAGCAAGGCTCAGACATGTTGAAGGTCATCGAATCTGCAGTTCCCGTTGAGTGTTGGTCCTGTTCGGTCGCGCACAACGAACTCACCCTCTTTTGCCCTCACTGCAGCAAGATCCAGCCGCCGCAGGAGGGCAATTATTTCGTCGTATTCAGTCTCGAGCCGCACCTCAACATCGACCTCGAGAGTCTGGAGCGTGAGTTTCACCGGCTCAGCCGCAAGCTGCATCCCGACCGCTTTGCGCGTGCCAGCGAGAGCGAAAAGGAATGGAGCCTCGCTGATACTGCGCTGCTCAACGACGCCTACCGAACGTTGAAGGATCCGATCCGCCGCACCGAGTATCTGCTCAAGCTGAACGGCGCCGAGATCGGCGAAGAGCACGCCGGCAAGAATCGCCGTCCTAATGAAATGGGTGCGTCGCGCGCTCCGGCCGACCTGCTCGAAGAGGTCTTCGACCTGAACATGCAGCTTGAAGAGATGCGCATGGCCAAGGCATCCGGCGAAGAGGATCCTGCGCTCAAGCAGAGCCTCGCCGAGGCCAAGGCAAAATTCGAAGGCCTGCTCAATGCAGTCGACGACGAACTGCACGGCGAGTGGAATGCGTGGGACAACGGCGATGAAGCCGCCCGCCACGCCGCACAAAACAAGATGGTGGCCCTGCTCGATCGCCGGCGCTACCTCAGCAACCTGGTCCGCGAAGTCAACGAGACCCTTGGAGCTTGATCGATCCGCATGGCTGAAGGACGCGTAGTCGGTATTGACCTGGGAACCACTAACTCCCTGGTCGCCTATATGGAAGGTGAAAAGCCGGTGGTCATTCCCGGCGTCGACGGCTCGAATCTCGTGCCGTCCGTTGTCGCATTGGATCCCATGCCGAACGACGGCGGCCGTCCCACCGTCACCGTCGGCAACAGCGCCCGCAAGGTGCTCATTGAAACGCCCGAGCGCGTCATCTACTCGGTCAAGCGCCTCATGGGCCGCGGCCTCAGCGAAGTCGAGAAGGAGTTGGCGTTCTTTCCGTTTCGTATTGCCGATGATGTGGAAGAAGGCGAAGTCCCGCGCATCCAGCTCGGCGAATTGAAATTCACGCCGCCTGAGATCTCCGCCTACGTGCTGCGCCAGCTCAAGCGCAATGCCGAGCGTTTCTTCGGCACCCCGGTCACGCAGGCCGTCATCACCGTGCCCGCATACTTCAACGACGCGCAGCGCCAGGCCACCAAAGACGCAGGCCGCATGGCGGGTCTCGAAGTCCTGCGCCTCGTCAATGAGCCGACTGCGGCTGCGCTTGCCTACGGCCTCGATCGGCGCAGGGAAGGCACCATCGCCGTCTATGACCTCGGCGGCGGCACCTTCGATATCTCCATCCTCAAGCTGCGCGATGGCATCTTCGAAGTCTTGTCGACCAACGGCGACACGCACCTCGGCGGCGACGACATCGACAACCTCCTGGTCGCCATTGCCCTCGACGAAATCCACGCCGAGCACGGCGTCGATTTGCGTTCGCAGCCGGGCGCGGTGCAGGCCATCCGCAAGGATGCGATTGATGCGAAGATCAGCCTCTCTTCGGAGCCGTTTGCGCAGTTCGACATCGAGCTGCCCAACGGCGATCGCTACCAGCGCGAGATTCCGCGCGAAGTCTTCGAGCAGCTCATCGAGCCCGTCCTCGAACGCACCGCCGGCCCTTGCAAGCAGGCCATGCTCGATGCCGGCATCACGCCGAGTCAGATCGACGAAGTCGTCCTCGTTGGCGGCTCCACTCGCATTCCCGCGGTTCGCAAGCTTGTCGATGATCTCTTCCAGCTCAGCGCGCGCGGCAGGAAAGCCCACACCGAGCTGAATCCCGACGAAGTCGTCGCGCTCGGCGCCGCGGTGCAGGCCGACATTCTCGCCGGCGCGTCGAAGGCGACAGAAGAGTTGTTATTGCTCGACGTCACCCCGCTTTCGCTCGGCATCGAAGCGCTTGGGGGCACGGTCGCCAAAATCATTCAGCGCAACTCCACCATCCCCGCTTCAGCCACTGAGCACTTCACCACCGGCGTCGACGGCCAGACCAACGTCGCCATTCACGTGGTGCAGGGCGAGCGCGAACTCGCCGCGGATTGCCGTTCCCTGGCGCGCTTCGATCTCAAAGGCATTCCGCCCATGAGCGCCGGCCTGCCGCGCATCGAGGTCAAGTTCCTCATCGACGCCGACGGCATTCTGCACGTCTCCGCGCGTGAGCAGCGCAGCGGCAAGGAAGCACAGATCGAAGTGAAGCCTACCTACGGCTTGACTGACGAGCAGGTCGAGAGCATGATCCTCGACTCGTTCGACCACGCCGAAGAGGACTTCGCCAAACGCCAGTTGATCGAGACCCGTAACGAAGCCGAGACGATTCTCGCCGCAGTGGAGCGCGCCCCGCAGCATCCTGTCTGGAAGCACCTGAACCAGCAGGAACAGGCCGGTATTCTCGCTGCGCGCGCCCACCTCGTATCAATCAAGCAGAACTACGACATGGCCGCGATTCGTGAGGCGACACTTGCCCTCGACCAGGCCACGCGGCACTTCGCTGAACTGATGATGGACTCCGCCGTGACCACGGCTATTCGCGGCAAAACCATGGAAGCCGCCGGCGAAGAAATGGACGACAACGTCTCCGCTCCGCACCCCATGGCGCCCGCGGAGTTCAAGTAGCGACTTACTTTGGAGGGTTTGGAAATGCTCGAACTTCGACCCAGTTGTGAGTGCTGCGGCAAGGAACTGCCTCCGTCGGCCACCGATGCCCTGATCTGCTCATTCGAGTGCACGTTTTGCAGCGAATGCGCGTCGACTCGGCTCAACGGACGTTGCCCCAACTGCGGTGGCGGCCTGGTGCAGCGCCCGATTCGCCCGGCTTCCAAGCTGGTGGCCAATCCTCCTTCAAACCATCACGTTTACAACCCGAAGGGCTGCGGTCAGGGAATCCATTCCGCCCATGACACCGCCCCAGCGACAGGAACTGTATGAGTGAAGCAGCAGAAAAGACCATTCCTCCCGACAAGCTCGTTCGCGTCACTTTCGAACCCGAAGGCAAGACCGTCGAATTCGAATACGGCACCATGCCCTACGATCACCACGGCAAGCCCATGTCGTTCCTCGATGTCGCCGAGAACTTCGACATCTTCCTCGACCACGCCTGTGGCGGCGTATGCGCCTGCACCACGTGCCATCTGTGGATCAAGGATCAAACCGGAATCAGCCCGGCCGATGACGACGAACTGGATCGCATGGACATGGCCGCCGACCAGCAGCTCAACTCGCGCCTCGGCTGCCAGGCCGTCATCACCGGCCCCGGCAACTATGTTGTCGAAATCCCCAAGTGGAACCGCAACTACGTCTCCGAAGGCAAGCCGCTGACCCTGGCTGAGAACAAGTAGAGGAAACCGATGCCACGCGAAATTCATTGGACCGACGCCGAAGAGATCGGCATTCAGCTTCAGGAGAAGTTCCCCGACATCGATCCGCTCACGGTGCGATTCACTGACCTGCACCGCCACGTGACCGAGCTCGAAGGCTTCGCCGACGATCCCGCCAAGTCAAACGAAGGCAGGCTCGAGGCCATCCAGATGGCATGGCACGAGGAATACGAAGACGCGAAGGGCTAAGCGGGGAGATGAACTCAGCTCCACCCGAACGCATTCTCGAAGTGCACAATCTCCCGCTTCTCGCCCGGCACCAGATACACGCTCATCACATCGAACCTCACCGGCGGCGCCTCTGCCTGCGGTAATTGCCGCAGGTAAGCGCGCGCCAGTCTGCGCAGCACATACTGCTTGTGCCGGTCCACGGCAGTTTCGGCAGGAGTCATATCGTGTGCGGTGCGTGTCTTTACTTCAATGAAGCACAGCATCGGCCCTTGCCATGCGATCAGGTCCACATCGCCGGGCAGATTTCCCGCCGACCATCGCCTCGCCACCACGGTGTAGCGCTTGCGCCGCAACTCGAAGAACGCCACATCCTCGCCGCTCAATCCGGTCTGTAGATGCAGGGGCAGTTCCGGCGCGTTCCGCCTTCGCGCAATCCAATCCAGGCCGGCGAGGCCGCGCTCCAGCAGCGTCGTCGAGATCTGCCTTGTCCCCATGGCTGACCATTGTCGCCCCGCAGGCCCCTTCACGTAAATTCGGCACAAAAAGAAAGAGCCGAGCATCCGCTCGGCCCTTCATCCATAGTTAAGAGAGTTTCAGGCTCTCGCCATCTCCAACTCGGCTTCGCGTGCGTGTTCTCTCTCGACTTCGGTTAGCGCTTCTTCCAGAATGTCGAGCGCCACGGTCGCCTCTTCCTCGCTCACGATCAGCGGGGGGCACAGCCGCAGCGATGTCTCGCCGCATCCCAGGATCATCAGCCCGTGTTCGAACGCCAGTGTCTCCACGCGATTGCGCAGTGCCGACGCCGGTTCGCGTGTCGCCTTGTCCTTCACCAGCTCGATGCCGATCATCAGGCCGCGTCCGCGTACATCGCCCACCAGCGGATGCGTCTCCTTCCATCCCCGCAGTCTCTCCAGCATCAGCTCGCCCACGTGTGCGGCATTCGCGATGCCTTCGCGTTCCAGCACGTTCATGGTGGCCAGCGCCGCTGCAATCGAAACCGGATTGCCGCCGAAAGTCGACGCATGCGAGCCCGGCACCCAGTCCATGATCTCCGCGCGGCTCATGCACACGCCCAGCGGCATGCCGCTTGCGATGCCCTTCGCCATGCAGACGATATCAGGCTCCACGCCGGAGTGTTCCACCGCCCACCACTTCCCGGTGCGTCCCGCGCCGCTCTGCACTTCATCGACCACCAGCAGAATTCCGTGCTTATCGCAGATGGCGCGCAGCTCGCGCATGAAGTTATCGGGAGCCACCACGTATCCGCCCTCGCCCTGGATCGGTTCCACGAAGATCGCAGCCACTTCCTCCGGCGGCAGAATCGTCTTGAACAACTTCTCTTCGATGTAGCGCGCGCAGCCCAGGCTGAACGCCTCTTCCTCCTGCGGCCCGCCCGTACACCCGCGATACGCATATGGATACCGCACATGCGTCACGCCGGGCATCAGCGGCGCAAACCGACGCTTCTGCTGCGGCTTCGAAGCGGTCAGTGACAACGCGCCCATCGTGCGCCCATGAAACGCGCCGAAAAATGCGATGATGTTCTGCCGCCCGGTGTGATAGCGCGCCAGCTTGATGGCACACTCAACCGCTTCTGCGCCAGAGTTGCCGTAGAAGAAACGATGCGGTCCGCGCATCGGCGCCACCGCCGAAAGACGCTGCGCCAGATCCGTCAGCGGCTCGTTGTAGAAGTCCGTACCCGAAATATGAATCAGTTCCGCGGCCTGCTTCTGAATCGCCGCTACCACCTCACGGTGGCAATGGCCGGTCGACGTCACGGCGATGCCCGCCGCGAAATCCAGAAACTCATTTCCATCAACGTCCGTCACGCGAACGCCGCAGCCGCTCTTCGCCACCAGCGGATAAGAGCGCGTATAGCTGGGCGAAATCAGCCGGTCATCGGCCTCAACAGCTGCCTTCGCCTTCGGCCCCGGAAGCTCCGTCACCAGCTTCGGCCCATACTGTGCATGCATTTCCTGCTTGGTCATAATCGATCTCCTCGAGAGGTTGTGTGGCCGGGGTCGTTGGATGAGGCGCAGCCACAGACCCCGTGGAAGGTGGGGTCGTTCAACTTACCGGGTCCGAACGGACCCGCAGTGCAGGCGAGGATCTTCGGCGGTCCTTGGAGCCTAGTCGCCGCCGAAGAGACTAGGTCGCGTGCGGGTGGGCAGCACGCGCAGATGCCGCCGCGGGCAGATGCAGCGCGCACGCGAACCCGACCAGCGCCGTTTCGCCGGCAGATCGGCCCCATTCATCACGTGCTTATGCATGCGCACTCCGCTTGTCCGCAGGATAGCACGATACCGCGTGACCAGATGCCGCGGGACGTTACGCCGGAGCCTGCGGCGCGTCCCCGAATCGCTCGCGAACCAGGGCCACGGCCTCTTCCGCGGTTGTGATCGCGCCTTCAAGCTGCGCATCTTCCACCGCCTGCAGCATCTCCTTGAACAACGGTCCCGGCACATACCCGGCGGCAATCAGCTCCCGCCCCGTAAGCAGGGGCCGCGGCCGTACGTCCTCCTCGGGCATTTCGTTGTACCGCTCAACCACGAACCGATACGTCTCGAGATTCCTGTGCGCGGCCATGCAGTCCATCTTGTGCAACGCCAGGTGCTCTTCGAAACACGGCAGGCGGAAGAACCGCTTCAGCGTCGACTTCTTCATATGCGGTGCATCGGCAAAGCGCATATGGTTCTCGATCAGCGCGAGAATCTGGCGTGTGTCTTCGTTCGAGAAGCGAAAGCGCCGGCAGATCTCCGCGCCCATCGCCACACCCACACCCACATGCCCATCAAAGCGAATGCGGTCCGGCGCGATCCGGTACGTCGGCGGCTTACCCACGTCATGCAGCAGTGCCCCCCACGCCAGCGTAGGTGGGGCACCCGTCTCAAGCTGCTCCAGCAGCATCATCGTATGGATGAAAACATCGCCTTCGGGATGAAACTGCGGCGGCTGCGCAACGCCCTTCATCTTCACGATTTCGGGCAGCACTTGCGCGAGCAGCCCGGTCTCATCCAATAGTTCGAACGCCCTTCGCGCCGCGCCTTCCGTCAACATCTTGGTCAGCTCGTCGCGCACGCGTTCGCGGCTCACCGTGTGAATCCGCGGCGCCAGCGCGCAAATGGCCGCATAGGTCGCGGGCTCAATCCGGTATCCGAACCGCGCCGCAAAGCGCACCGCGCGCAGCAGCCGCAACTGGTCTTCTTCGAAACGTCGCCGCGGTTCGCCAATCGCGCGAATCACCCCCGCATCCAGATCCGCCACCCCACCCACGAAATCTAGAACAGCCGCGCGCCGCGCCCTCGGATCGCTGAGAATCTCCTCCAAAGAGTGGCCCCCACGCAGTGGGTCCAACATCAGACCGTTGATCGTGAAGTCGCGCCGCTGCACATCCTCTTCTGGACTCTTCGTATAGCGCACCGCATCGGGATGCCGCCCATCGGAGTACGCCGCGTCCGACCGGAACGTCGCCACCTCCGTCGTCGAATAGCGCGGCCCCGCATCGCCGGCATCCTCCAGCGGCGGAATCTCGTCCGGCGTCTCATCGGCCACCAGCACCACGCCGAAGTGCGCGCCCACCGCGAAGGTCCTCGGAAACATATCCAGCACGATGTCGGGAGTGGCCGACGTAGCCACGTCATAATCCACCGGATCGCGCCCCAGCAGAAGATCGCGCACGCATCCACCAGCTAGGTAAGCCTGATGTCCTTCGGCGCGCAGCGATTCCACAATCCGCAGGGCAGCTTCGAATGGTCGAGAAAGCGCGGGCATTGTTCTATTGTCACCCGGATTGGATGCAGCTCGCTGGAGGGTGCCCGCGCCGTGGCGCTCCATTGGCGAGTGATATCGCAACCTGCTATCATATCGGGGAGGTTGGAAGTCGCCTCGCGATGAACAAGGCTCAGGAATCCACACTGCGTGCAGTCTTTGCGAAACCGACACGGGCGGATATTCGTTGGAGCGCGATCGAGTCGCTGATCCGCGCGATCGGTGGAGAGATCAGCGAACGCGCGGGGAGCCGAGTGGCGGCGAAGCTCAACGGAGTTACAGCCATCTTTCACCGGCCGCATCCTCGGCCGGAAACAAAGAAAGGCGCGGTCGAAGCCGTGAGGCAATTCCTGATCAACGCTGGAGTCAAGCCATGATGGAATACAAGGGATACTCGGCTGGTCCGATCCAGTTCAATCCTGAAGAGAACACCTTTTCAGGAACCGTTGCCGGACTGCGGGATGTGGTCCATTTTGAAGGATCCACCGCACGGGAACTTGCGAAGGCTTTCCGTGACAGCATCGATGCCTATCTCGAATTCTGCACGGAAAACGGGCAATCACCGGATCGCCCGTTCAACGGAAAGATTCTCCTGCGGACAGAGCCTGCGTTGCACCGAAAAGCTGCCATGCGCGCCGCGGCCGAAGGCCTGAGTCTGAGCCAATGGATTACCCGTCAAATCGAAACCGCACAGTGACTCGAGCCGGCCTGATCCTCGGAATCGAAAGCTCCTGCGACGAGACCGCCGCCGCTGTGGTTGAGCGCGGAGCGCGCACGCTCTCGTCCGTAGTCGCCTCGCAGATCGCCACCCACGCCCGATTCGGCGGAGTGGTTCCGGAACTCGCCAGCCGCGAGCATCTGCGCGCCATCCTTCCCGCGGTGCGTGCGGCGCTCGCTGAAGCCGCCGTCGGCTTCGATGACCTCGACGCCATTGCCGTCACCTCCGGTCCCGGTCTCGCCGGCGCCCTCCTCGTCGGGATCACCTACGCGAAGGCGCTGGCCTTCGCGCGCAACCTGCCCGTCATCGCGGTCAACCATCTCGAAGGCCACATCCACGCCGTTCTCCTTCATGAGCACGAAGCTGAGGAGAGTTCGCCGGACGCGCAGTCCCTCGCCTTGGTTGTCTCCGGCGGACACACGCACCTCTATCTCGCTGAACCCGCGCACGGCGCCTGGTACTACAAGCTGATCGGCCGCACCCTCGACGACGCCGCGGGCGAAGCCTACGACAAAGTCGCCAAGCTGCTCGGCCTCGGCTATCCCGGCGGTCCCTGGATCGACGCCATGGCGCGCTTCGGCAACCCCAAGGCAGTACCGTTCGCGTTTGCGCAGATCAAGGCCAAGGCGCACCTGCACGGCAAGGCCCCCCGCACCAAGGCGGCCAAGACCGCCCCGATCGCCGACCTCGATCCGCACTTCCTCTTCTCGTTTTCCGGAATCAAAACCGCCGTCCTGCGCCACGTCGAGTTGAACGGAATGCGCGCTGGCGTCGACGAACGAATCGCCAAAGTCCTGGACGGCGCCCGCCCGCCCAAGACCCGGGAAGAAGCGCTCGCCCTTGCGCCGCAACTGGTCCTCGATATGATCGCCAGCTTTCAGCATGCCGTCGTCGGCGACCTCATGAAGAAGACCTTCGCCGCATCTGAAGCGCTTGACGCCACCCGCATCCTCGTCACCGGCGGAGTCGCCGCCAACCGCGAACTGCGCGAGCGCTTCACCGCTGAAGCCCAACGCCGCGGCCTGCGCGTCTCCTTCCCCACCCTCGCGCTGTCCACTGACAATGCCGCCATGATCGCAGCGGCAGCTTGGCCGCGCTTCATGGCCGGCGAGTTCGCCGCCACCGCCCTCACTGCCGACCCCTCGCTCGCCCTCGGCGTCTGATTCCTCGCGAATCAACCGGCTATCTCCCGCTGCTACAATCAGAAAGGCTCGAAATACAGCCCATTCCTCGCGATTGCGCGCTCCTTAGATCGAATGACTCTGCGCCTGTTCAATACTCTTTCGGGACAAATCGATGAACTCGTTCCGGCCGACGGCAAGGAGTTGCGCATGTACGCCTGCGGGCCGACGGTCTACGACTACGGCCACATCGGCAACTTCCGCACGTTCCTGCAGGTGGATGTGCTCCGCCGCTTCCTTAAGCTCATCGGCATGCAGTTGCGCCACGTCATGAACATCACCGACGTGGACGACAAGATCATCCGCAACGCGGCCGCCGCGGGCATCCCCATCGGCGAGTACACGCCGAAATACGTCGACGCATTCTTTGAAGACCTCGACTCCCTGCGCGTCGAGCGCCCCGAGATCATCGCCCGCGCCACGGAACACATCCCGCGCATGGTCGCGCTCATCCAGCAGCTTGAATCCGTCGGCGCCGCTTACAAAACTGAAGACGGAAGCTGGTACTTCCGCCTCAGATCCTTCCCCGCATACGGTAAGCTGAGCAAGAAAGACCTCAGCGGCATGGAGGACGGCGCCCGCGTCGATGTCGACGAGTATGAGAAGGACTCGGCCCGCGACTTCGCCCTCTGGAAGGCCACCCGGCCCGGCGAAACAAGCTGGGATTCCCCCATCGGCCGTGGCCGCCCCGGCTGGCACATCGAGTGCTCCGCCATGTCCATGGAGTTCCTGGGCGACAGCTTCGACCTCCACGCCGGCGGCGAAGACCTGATGTTCCCACACCACGAGAATGAGATCGCGCAGAGCGAAACGGTGACGCACAAGCTGCTCGCGCGCCACTGGATGCACGTCCGCTTCCTGCTCGTGGATGGCCGCAAGATGTCGAAGAGCGAGGGCAACTTCTACACCCTCCGCGACCTTCTCCTGAAGGGCTACAGGGCTTCGTCCATCCGCCTCGCTCTCATCTCGGTGCCGTATCGCCATCAGCTCAACTTCACCTTCGACAGCCTGGTCGAAGCCACTGCCGCCATTGACCGGCTCAGGACGTTTCATCAACGTCTCACCCAGGGAACGTTCGCCCCAGGGGAGAGTCCTGAGATTCAGGCCGCGGCGAAGAAGGCCCGCGACGAGTACTTCGCCGCGCTCGGCAACGATCTCAACACCGCCGAAGCCCGCGCCCCCATCTTCGATCTGGTGCGCGCCTCCAACACCGCCATCGACCAGGGCAAGTTCTTCACCGCCGACCGCGATGCGGTGCTCACTGTGCTGAAGGACTTCGACGCAGTATTTGACGTGTTGGAAGACAGCGACACGGACGCCACCAAGCGCGCTCTTGCCTGGGCCGAGCAGGCAGGCCGCACCGCCGAAGTAGCTCCGGAACTGCTCGCAGGCTTCGCGCTCACCGATGAGGACATCGAGAATCTAGTCGCCGAGCGCACCAAGGCCAAGAAGATGCGCAACTTCGCCCGCGCCGACCAGATCCGCAACGAGCTCGCCGAAAAAGGCGTCATCATCGAGGATTCAAAAGATGGCGTAAGGTGGAAGCGGAAGTAGGCTTGCCTTACAACCGAACATCTAACCTCAGGGAGACTCGCCTCGTGGAATTCGAAATCACATTCGAGCGCGAGGAAGACGGCCGGTGGATTGCTGAGATCGAAGTGCTGCCGGGCGTGCTCGCATATGGAGCTACGAAACTCGAGGCTCAATCCAAGGTGGAAGCACTCGCCCTGCGCGTGATTGCACGCTCCGCATAGGTACGCATCGCGGAATTAGCGAGGAGGAAAGGTGAAGGCAAGACAGATCGCCTGTTCGTTCCTCTTGTCGTTCCTTTTCCTGGACAGAGGTCCTGCTCAGCAAACTCACTCCCAAAAAGATGTGCACTGGTGCGCGGAGATTCCCTCTATTCCTGTTTTGCAGGAGGCCAAGTTCTCCGCTGTCTATGGTTTTGAAATCACCCCAGAAGGAAGGCCGGTCAAGATTCAGCGGGTCAGCGTTCCTTTCATTTCGAAAGCAGACGGGCCGCTGACTCACTGCATCGCCAGTTGGCATCTTCCGCCCTCCAAGAGCAAAGCAACTGCCACATTCCTCTTTGAATGGGGATGGAGGAATCTGGTCGTGCATTCGGGTGATCTGGTGATCTCGATTCCCGCGCACACCTCCGCCCCTGTCACCCGTTAAGATCGATTTCGAGAGGTCATCCCCAAAATGGAAGCCAACGAAGCACAAGAATTGCAGGAGAACGCCGAACACGGCGCGCAGGAATCCCTGCTGCGGCCGGTTGCATTCACCATGAGCGTACTTGCGGTGCTGGTCGCCGTCGCCACGGTGCTCGGCCATCGCACCCATACTGAGGCCATCATCGCCCAGACCAAAGCGGCGGTGGAGCAGAACCGCGTGTCGGATATGTGGAACTTCTATCAGGCCAAGAAGATCCGCTCCAACGACACCGGCCTGATAGCCGACCTGCTCGGCGATGTGAATCTGGCCAATAAAGACAAGGCTGCGAAGGACCTCAAGTCGTACGCTGACCACCAGGCCAAGTGGAATGACGACCTGAAGGAAGAAGAAAAGCAGGCGCACGAACAAGAGAACAAGGTCAAGGAGTTTGAGAAGGAAGTAACCCTCGCCGAGCGGCGCGCCAACCGCTTCGACCTTGGCGAAGCCCTGCTCGAAATCGGCCTGGTCGTCACCTCTGTCACCCTGCTCACGCGCAGCCGCATCTACTGGTACTTCGGCATGGCCTTTGCGGTCGCCGGCATCATCTCCGCGGCCACCTCCTTCCTCGTGCATTGAGGCGCAGCGCACCGTCTGCGCCTCCTGCACAGTGGTAGACTTGCGGCCATGAAGGCCCTCTTGTGTCTCTTCCTGAGTTTCTTTCTGGCCATCTCCCCGCTGGCAGTTCGCGCGCAATCGGTTACCCGCACCAGTGAACTCGGCTTCAGCTTCACCGTGCCGGCCGGCTGGGACGTTATGGAGACCAGCGCCGTGGCCAAGGAGCAGGCCAGGCAGAACGCGAAGACTGAAGAGGACAAGAAGGGACTGGCGTGTGTCGATATTGGCTTCACAGCCCGCCGTGGCGATCCGCCTTCGGTCATGACCGAGGTAGCGCTGCCCTTCGATTGCTATGGGCAGCAGATGACAGAGGCAGACCTTCCGAGCTTCGCCTCCAGTGCCTCCGCGGGCCTCGAGCAGAACTTCGACCTTGGCGAGCCCGTCTATGGCGTCTACCGATCAGGCACGCATGGTTTTTGGATTGAGCGCGTCAAAGGAACCGTGAAAGGCCAGGGAGCCATCGGGTTCACCATCGAAATCGCTTGCAGCGTGACCAAGAAGGCGGCCGTCTGCTTCATGGCCATGGCCTCAAATGACAGCTCGCTCGCGGCCTTCGAACAAATGCCCGTTTCGCTCGACGGAGATCCTCCCGTCGCGCTCGTCCCCGCCAACGCCTTCGAGAAGAAGCCTTCCTGAGTCGCTGGCTACTGCGCCACAACCTCGATTCCCGTCACGCTGGCGTATCCTCGCACGGGCACAAAGTTCAGCACCAACTTGCCTTGGGCATTCGGATCAAGCCCCGTCGCCCGGCGGACAACAACGTCGCTTTGCCGCCCCTCGTGCGCCAGGTCGAAATCCTTCAGCAGCACCTTGCCGTTGCAGTACACGTCGAACACATGCTCTGCCCCTGCTCCGCCGGCCGCCGGCCATTCCCCGTGCCGCGCCGCGAAACGCAGCGTCACCGTGTACCGACCCGGCGCCACTGGAACGGCATAGGAGAAGTTTCCCCAGCGCTCGGAATCGTACAATTCCTGGTCATCCGTCCCGCTCACCGGCGTAGCGTACGTCGCCAGTTGTCCGCCCTCAAAATACGCGTCGGGACTCCACCATTCGCTGTCGTTCGAGTAGTACGGCGTCTGCCGCGCCAGGATCCGCACTGGTCGCATGTGTCCCTTCTGCCCCGGCACAATCTCAATGGCCGAAACAGCCGCCTCCCTGCCCGCCTCTCCCGCGAACTCCAGATGCAACAGGCCGTCCTTCGCCGGCGAGATATCCGGAAACACCTTCACGTCCGCCGTCCTGCTCGCCCCCGCGTCTGCCACCACGTCGAAGTCCGAAAGCAGCGTCTTGCCATTCACCCGAACCGTCATGATGCGGTCGCCCTCGCCGCCCGTCCCCGTCGACTCCGGCCCGAACTCCGTCTCTGCGAAGTGCAGGCGCAGCTCATAGACCCCCGCCCGAAGCGGCAAGTCGTACCGGAAACTTCCCTGACGGCTGGTGCGATAAAACGCCGGATCCTGCGTTCGCCAGATGTGCTGCACCGCGCTCTTCACCGCTGTGCCGCCGCTGAATCGTTCGTCCGACGCCCATAACTTGCCCGCATGGTCCACCAGGCTCCGCGTCCCCCCGCACAGAATCCGGATCTCATCCCCCGACGGAAGCCCCGTGCCCAGCTCCGGCGGAAAGGCAGCCGACTTATCCACTGCTGGAACCGGTGTCGCAGCCTCCTGCGGCCGGCGGCTGCGAAACCACATGGTCGCCGCGACAGCTCCCAGAATAACCACACCCGCGATCGCTGCCGCCATCCATATCCATCGAAGATTGCGCCGCGGCGCCGCAGCGTCTCCGGCCGCCACGTCCACGACCGCCGCCGGCGTCGTCTGCTGCTTCACCACGAACTCCGGCACGTACTGCCCCAGTGGAATCACGATCTGCAGCGCATGCCCCGCGCCTTCCCCCGCATAGTAGTCCGCCAGTCTCTTCCGCAACCGGTTTGCCTCCACTCGCACAATCGAATCCGAATCCTGATCGAACTCGACGCCGCGGCCGAACAGCTCCACTCCAACGGAATACTCCTTAATCTGTCCCGCTTCTCCAGCGAAGAGCTTCTCGCACAGGTATCCAAGAAACTGCGCCAGCCGTGGCGCCCGGGCAAACTCCTTTGACCGCAAAACGGCCGCAAGTTCCTCGCGCTCTTTCACATGCGTCATCGGAATGGCAGTTCCCGCAGTCATTCAACCTTCCATCATCGAGCCGAGAGCCATGTTACGCCAGTTGCACGAGCCCAACCGGATTTAACGGTGTACAGATAGGCGCGCAACCTCCTGTAACGGTCCGGTAGCCCCCCTGCTTCTGTTTCATTTCCAGTTGTTACGTAGAAAACTTCGATTTAGATCCCACTCATTCCAGAACACATACCTCCGATACCCCCGATGTAACGTCCAGCAAGCCCCGCGGTAGCAGCTCTAGCGTTGTACCCGCCCCCCTCCCGCCGTTTACTTGGACTCGTAAGAACGCGGCAGGCATCCGGGCGGCAACTGAAAGCCCCGATGACCTGTCGGGAGAAAGACGGGGGTAACCATGAAGGGACTTATGTGGATGATCGGATGGATGGCAATGGCGTTTAGTACCGCTGCTTACGCGAAGGCCGACCCGTTCGCCGCCGATGTGGCCCGGGCCGAAAAGATCAAAATCGCCCAGACAGCGGAACTCAAGGGAGACCTCGCCCGCATTCATGAGAATTACAGCGAGGCCGCGGGATTCTACAGAGATGCGATTCGCGCCACGCCGGGCGAGGCCAAACTTTACAACAAGCTCGGGATCTCTTTCCTGCAGATGCACCAGTTTGGACCGGCCCGCAAGGCCTTCTCGCAGGCCGTAAAGTATGATCCTCGCTTCATCAACGGCTACAACAACCTCGGCGCCACCGAGTGCCTCGATAAGAAGTACAGCTCGGCGATTCACCACCTGAAACGCGCACTGGAATTGGACGAGACCAGCGCGCCCGCCCACCTCAATATGGCCGAGTCGTGGGCCGGCCTGGGCCAGATGGACCGCGCCATGACCGAATACGCGCGCGCCCTTGAGCTCAATGCGGACATCCTCAGCGGCAGCGCCGACGGCGTGCAGGTCCGCGTCAGCACGCCCGAGCAGCGCGGCCGAGTGGACTACCTCATCGCCATGGCCTATGCCCGCCGCGGCAACTTCGAAGGTTCGCTCGAGTACCTCAGGCGTGCCCGCGACGAGCACTTCTCGGGGCTGCAAAAGGTCTACGAAGAAAAGCTGTTCGCGCCTCTCTGGGGCGACCCGCGCCTTGAAAAGATCGTCAAGCGGTAACTGCCTCCAGAGCAAGCCGGACGAACGGAAGCGCTTCGCGGGTGGGGGCCCGCGAGGCGCTTTCCGTTTTCGCCCCCTCTCCAAAATGGGTGCCCCAGATCCAATTCCACGAACTTGGGTGCCCCAGGTCCCTCGCTTTTGGAGACCTGGGAGGGATGCCGACGGGGGAACGGTCCAATCCCCTCAAATCCCTCAGCGACAATAGACCCATGCCCTCACCGCCTCGCGCCTATGACGTCCTCGTCCTCGGCGCCGGCGCAGCCGGACTCATGTGTGCCGCCGCAGCCGCCGGGCGCGGCCGCCGTGTCGCGCTCCTCGACCACAACACCCAACCCGGCCGCAAAATCCTCATCGCCGGCGGCGGCCGCTGCAACTTCACCAACATTCACTGCGCGCCAGACCGCTTCCTCTCCGCGAACCCCCACTTCGCCAAGTCCGCGCTCGCCCTCTACACGCCCCAACACTTCCTCGAACTGGTCAACCGCTACCGCATCCCCTGGCACGAGAAGACCCTCGGCCAGCTCTTCTGCGATCACTCCTCCCGCGCTATCCTCGACATGCTCCTCTCCGAATGCGAACGCGGCCGCGTCGACCTCATCCTCAACGCGCGCAATATCCAGGTCAACCGCTCCTCCGTCGGCTTCCACGTCACATCGCTGGCCGGCGAGTTCAAGGCCGAAGCGCTGGTCATCGCCTCCGGCGGTCTCTCCATTCCCAAGCTCGGCGCCACCGGGCTCGCCTACGATCTGGCTCGCCAGTACGATCTCCGCATCGTCGAACCCCGCCCCGCCCTGGTTCCGCTGGTCCTGGGCGGCGACGAAGCCCGCTGGACCGAACTCACCGGCGTCTCCACGGAAGTCATTGCCTGGACAGGGTCCTCGCCCGGCGCACCGCAGGACCGCCGCCGCCCCGCTCCGCGCTTTCGCGAAAAAATGCTCTTCACGCACCGGGGCCTCAGCGGCCCCGCCATCCTCCAGGCATCGTCCTACTGGCGTCCCGGCGAACCCCTGCACGTCGACTTCGCGCCCGGTCTCTCTTCCAACGCCAAGGTGCTCCAGCCGCTCCTCGACCCCCGCGCCCGCCGTGACGACACCGCCTTTACGCAGTCTCTCCGCGCCGTCCTTCCCCAGCGTCTTGCCCATCACCTTGCCGAGATTGCCGCCCCCGACGGCTGGTCCAACCCCGCCCTCGAAGCCGCCGAGCGCACTCTCCGCGGCTGGCAGTTCCACCCCGTAGGCACGGAGGGCTTCGAAAAGGCGGAAGTCACCGCCGGCGGCGTCAACACCGATGACCTCAACGCCCGCACCATGGAAGCCCGCTCCGTCCCCGGGCTCTTCGTAATCGGCGAAGCCGTCGACGTCACCGGCCACCTCGGCGGATTCAACTTCCAATGGGCCTGGGCCTCCGCCATCGCCGCCGCCAACGCACTCTAGTCCCGATCCTGCGGGCGACCGGCTGACAACTGACCCCTCATCACTGCTGCGGCGCCGGCGCCCGTTTCGGCGGAGTCAGCACAAACCCCTTCCGCACCAGCGCAAAACCCGGCTGCGGCAACTCCGCCTGCAGCAACTCATTGTCCGGCCCCGCGAACAAATCCGTCTCTTCCCCGGCGATCGTCGCCGCCAGGTGATGCACCGCGATAGCCTTGCCATCCAGCGCACCCTGCTCGTCCGCGTACGTCGCCAACTGAATCGCCTGCACCGATCCCGCTTGCTTGGGAACTATCGCCCATAGATCGCGCCCATTCTGCGCAGCCGCCACCGTCAACAGCGTCTGCAAAGCCCCCGCATCGAAATCCGGCAGAAACACCGCGCTCGCGTGCCCCGCCAGCCGCACAGTCGAGCCCCGTCCGTTCGCCGAAGTATTCAGCAGAAAATTCGCGCCGTCCGGCTTCTCGATCACGTTGACCACCGATCCATTCACGAGCCCGCTCAGCACCACGTGCTGCACGTGATGGCTCGCGTCTTGCTCCTCGGTCTTCGACAGCGAATACTCCAGCCCCTGCATCGACACCTTCACCGCCGAAGTCGATTCGAACCCGCCCTCTCGCGCAACCACCTGAAACGAAGCCGTCCCCACCGCGTGCCCATTCTGGCTCACAACAAACTCGCCCGCCTGCGCCCGCACGCCCCGGACACCCACGGCCAGCATCACCCCGCACCAAAGCAAACCAACTCCGCACAACTGTTTCATCCCTCTCTTAGACACCAACTCCCGGCCACCGTTGCGGCCAAAAGAACAGTAGCCCCCAAACACAAAGGCCCGCGCCATCCAACTCGCGCGAGCCCCTAATCCCTAATCCCTGTCTTTCTCACTCCGGCTTCCCCAGCTTATTCCTCCACGCATGCCCGTCGCGCTCCAGCAGACGGTCGGCGCAGTCCGGCCCCCACGATCCCGCAAAGTAATTCGGAAACACCTCCGGCTCCTTCGCCGCCCACGCCTGCAGAATCGGCGTGTACAGCGCCCAGTTGATCTCCACGCCATCGCGGTGCGAGAACAGTGTCTGGTCACCCAGCATAGCGTCCAGCAGCAACCGCTCATATCCCGTCGCGGTCGACTTCCCGAATGCCTGCGCATAATCGAAATCCATATTTACCGGGCACACCGACATCCCTGGCGTGTTCGGCACCTTGGCGCCAAATCGCAACGCAATTCCTTCATCAGGCTGAATGCGAATGCTCAGCACGTTCGGCTGAATCTCCGGACACGGCCCGGCTGTCTGCATGCGATTAAAGATCAGCAGCGGCGGCTGCTTGAACTGGATCGTAATCTCCGTCGCCCGCTTCTTCAGCCGCTTGCCGGCGCGCAAATAGAACGGCACGCCCGCCCACCGCCAGTTCTCAATCAGCAGCCGCACCGCCGCATACGTCTCCGTGCCCGACTCCGGACTGACGCGTTCCTCTTCCCGGTACCCCAGCACCCGCTTGCCTTCCACGATGCCCGGCCCATACTGCCCGCGTACTGCATTCAGAATCGGAATGTTGGGAATCGACTGCCACAGCTTCACCTTCTCGCGGCGCACCGCGTCCGCATCGAAACTCGAAGGCGGTTCCATGCCCACAAAGCTCAGCAGCTCCATCACGTGGTTCTGCAGCACATCGCGCAGCGCGCCCGCCTTTTCATAGAAAGGTCCGCGCCCTTCAATCCCGATCGATTCCGCCGCCGTGATCTGCACATGGTCAATGAAGTTCCGGTTCCATATCGGCTCAAAGATACCGTTCGCAAACCGGAAGACCAATATGTTCTGCACCGTCTCTTTGCCCAGGTAGTGATCGATGCGAAACACCTGGCTTTCCTGGAAGACGGCGTTTACCTGGTGGTTCAGCTCCCGCGCACTCTCCAGATCGTGTCCGAACGGCTTCTCGATTACCACGCCGATGCGCCCATTGTCCGTCGTACTCATCCCCTGCGCGCCCAGGTTCTCGATGATCGGCGCAAAGTACTCAGGAGCCGTCGCCAGATAGAACAGGCGATCGTTGCCGATACCTTTCTCCTTGGCGATCCGGTCTAACTCGCCCTTAAGTCCCGCATAACCCGCGCCATCGTCAAAGGTAAGTGCGTAGTAACTGACGTGCTGGATAAATTCCGCCAGCGTTGCGTCATTCGCATCCACGCCGCCGAACTCGAGAATTCCCGCCTTCATGTCTTCGGCAAACTCGTTGCCCAGCGGCCGCCGCGCCACGCCCACAATCGCAAACTGCTTCGGCAGCAGACCCGACTGCCGCAGGTGAAACAGCGAAGGCAGCAACTTCTTCTTGGTCAAATCACCCGAGGCGCCGAAGATCACCATAATCGTGGGGTTGGGAATCCGCTCGTTTGCCGGCGGCATATTCGAAAGATCTTCGGGACGAACTCTCATCTGCACGGTAGCCATTGCTGTCTCCAGTTCACAGTTCTTAGTTCACAGTTCGCAGCTCCAATTCGCAGTTCGTAGCTCCCAGGCGCGCCTTCTTCATCTGTGAACTAAGAACTGCGAACTGTGAACTCAGTCTTTTTTCACCGCATGCCCGCCAAACGCATTGCGCATAATCGCCAGCATGCGATCAGTGAAGTTATTCTCCTCGCGCGAACGGATCCGACGGATCAGCGACTCCGTAATCACGGGCGCGGAGACATTCAGGTCAATCGCCTCGAACACCGTCCAGCGCCCCTCTCCCGAATCCGCGACATAAGCCTCCAGCCCGTCCAGCGTCGGATTCTTGCTCAACGCATCCGCCGTCAGATCAAGCAGCCAGCTCCGCACCACGCTGCCATAACGCCAGATCTCCGATATCTGCGCGAGATCGAGATCCAGCTCTTCCTTCTTCTCCATGATGGTGAAGCCCTCGGCGAAGGCCTGCATCATGCCATACTCGATGCCGTTATGCACCATCTTCACAAAGTGGCCCGAGCCGGCAGGCCCCACATGGCCCCATCCCTTGTTCTTTGCCGGTGCCAGCGTTTCGAAGATAGGCGAGAGATACCCGACCGGCTCCTTATCGCCGCCGATCATCATCGAATAGCCTTCCTTCAATCCCCACACGCCGCCCGACGTGCCTACATCCACAAACTGGAATCCCTTCGCGGCAACTTCCCCATGACGGCGCTGCGAATCCTTGTAATTCGAGTTACCGCCGTCGATAAGTATGTCGCCCTTGTTCAGCAGCGGCTCGAGCTTGGCGATCGTCTCATCGACGGGCTTGCCCTGCGGCACCATGATCCAGATCGCCTTGCGCCCCTCGAATTTCTTTGCCATGTCGTCCAGCGATGACACGCCCACGTTGCCTGACGCCGTCAGCTTCTCGACGGCCTCCGCGTTGAAGTCGAAACCAATCACCTGATGTCCGCCGAGACGCAGACGCTCCGCCATGTTGCCGCCCATCTTGCCCAGGCCGATCAAACCGAGTTGCATTTCGCTCTCCCTTCACCACTAAGTCAATACACTCCCAGAATCTCCAGGTCGCGCCGCAACTGCTCGGCGCCCTCAAATCGAATCGCCTTCATTCCCGCCGCCGCCGCGCCCCGCGCATTCTCCGCGCGGTCATCGATGAACAGAATCCGCTCCGCTGGCTTGCCCAGAATATCCAGCGCCCGCTTGTATATCGCGGGCTGCGGTTTGCGCAACCCTACATAGCAGGAACTTAGAGCGACGTCGAATGCGTCACGTAGATTGTATTTGTTGAAGCGGTATTCGTTTGGCTCGCGCGCCTCGTTGTTCAAACAACCAAGCATCCACTTACCTGATGCGGCCAGCTCCTGAAGGATGCTTAATGCTCCGTCCTGCAGCGGCACCGACTGCGCAAACATCGCCTGCATGAAATCATTCGCGGAAAAATCACGCGGCTCATAGAACACGGTTGCGTCCAGATATTCTTTCGCCGTGATCAGGTCGCGTTCCCATGCCTCGTTGGCCTGCGGATGCCGCGCCTCGAACGCCGCACGATCCAATCCAAACTGGTTCAGCACCGCATTGCGCTCGCAATGGTCCCATCCATTCGTAAGCAGCACTCCGCCCACGTCAAACAAGATCACGTCGAAGGGGAACATCGGCGCCTCTCTTCCGCGCACCGTGCGCTCGCGGAAAGTACCACCTGAACTGGATTCACGGGATGATGGACCTCTCCATCGTCCCGCACCACTTATGCCTTGCTCGCCGAACCATCTCCGCAGCGGTACTTGGCTTCAATCGCCATCACCTTGTTGAACCGCCGCTTGAACCGCTCTTCCGTTGCCTCGAACTTCGCTCTGAGAAACGCATCCACCACTTCATACGCCAGCGCCGAACCGATGATCCGCGCGCCCAGCACCACGACGTTCATATCATCGTGCTCCACTCCCTGGTGCGCCGAGTAGGTGTCGTGACACATCCCCGCGCGAATTCCCGGAATCTTGTTCGCCGCAACACATACGCCCACACCCGACCCGCAGATCAGGATTCCGCGCGGCGCCACGCCTTCCTTGATCGCGTCCCCCACTAACTCCGCGAAATCAGGATAGTCATCGGGATTGTTCCCGTTGAATGCGCCCAGGTCGATAACCTCATGTCCGGCCTTGGTCAGATACGCGCGCACATCTTCCTTGAGTTGAAACCCCGCATGATCCGCGCTGATGACTAACTTCACATGCACTCCTTCAGAGTGCAGGGAATAGGAAGTAGGGAACAGGGAGTTAGAAGCCGGCCCTGACAAAAGCTCGCAGTCTCTAATCCCTAATCCCTAACCCCTAGTCCCTGCCTTTAACCAGCTTCTTCGCCCGCTCAGCCACATTCGCCGCACTGAACCCGAGCTTCTCGAGCACGATCGGCCCAGGCGCCGACGCGCCGAAGCGATCCAGTCCAATCACGTCGCCCGTATCGCCGACATACTTCCACCATCCCAATGGCGATCCGGCTTCCACCGCAAGCTTCGGAACCCCACGCGGCAGCACGCTGCTCTTATATTCCGCGCTCTGCTCTTCGTAGATTTCCCAGCTCGGCATGCTGACCACGCGTGCCGCAACGCCATCCTGCTCCAGCAGCCTCTTCGCTTCAACGCACGGCCAGACCTCCGCTCCCGTTCCGATCAGGATCACCTGCGGATTCGCCGCGTCTTCCAGAACATAGACGCCCTTGCTCACCCCGCCGTACACATCCACCTTCGCCGCGTCGATCACCGGCAGATCCTGCCGGCTCAGCGCCATGAACGAAGGCCCGGTGCGTTCCAGCGCCAGCCGCCAGCACGCCGCCGTCTCATTGGCGTCTGCAGGCCGGTAGTCCGTCAGGTCAGGAATGGCGCGCAGCATCGTCAGTTGCTCGATCGGTTGATGCGTCGGCCCGTCCTCACCCAGCGCGATCGAGTCGTGCGTAAACACAAACAGCGAGTGCGCCCGCATCAGCGCCGCCATGCGGATCGCATTCTTGGCGTAATCCGCAAAGGTGAAGAACGTCGACCCGAACGGCACCACCCCGCCGTGCGCTGCCATCCCGTTCACCGCCGCGCACATCCCGAACTCACGCACGCCGAAGAATACGTTTCGTCCCGCCGGGTCCGCAGCAAAATGCGGGCTGTTCTTGAAAATCGTCTTCGTCGATGCGGTCAGGTCGGCCGCCCCGCCAAACAGCTCCGGCACCACATCGGCAATCGCGTTCATCACCGCGTTGCCTGCATTCCGCGTGGCAACCTTCTTCTCAGTACCAAACACCGGCAGCGACTTCTCCCAGCCCTCTTTGCGCTTATTCACCACAGTGCGCTTGAACTGGTCCGCCAGCTCAGGATTCTCCTTCGCATACGCGTCGAACACCTTGTTCCACTCGCCCTCGGCCTGCTGCCCGCGATCCACTGCCGTGCGCCAGTTCTTCAACGCTTCATCCGGCACATAGAAGCTCTGGTCCTCGGGGAACCCGAAAAACTTCTTCGTCGCCGCCACGTTCGCTGCGCCCAGAGCCTCGCCGTGCACGGCATTGGTGCCTGCCTTCGGGCTTCCGTAGCCAATCACCGTCCGCACCGCGATCAGCGAAGGCTTGTCCGTCACCGCCTTCGCGTCTTCAATCGCCTTCTCAATCCCCGCCAGGTCGTTGCCGTCCGCCACCCGCGACGTGTGCCAGTGGTAGGCATCGAAGCGCTTCAAAACGTCTTCGGTATAGCTCCACTCCGTCGGCCCATCCAGCGAGATCAGGTTGTCGTCATACAACACAACCAGCTTGCCCAGATGCAGCGTTCCCGCCAGCGAGGCAGCTTCGTGAGAAATCCCTTCCATCAGGTCGCCATCGCCGCACAGCACATAGGTGTGGTGGTCCACAATGTCGTAGCCCGGCTTGTTGTAGGCGGCAGCCAAATGCTTTTCGGCGATCGCCATGCCCACGGCCATCGCGAAGCCCTGACCCAGCGGCCCGGTCGTCACTTCCACGCCCTCGGCTTCGCCGCTCTCCGGGTGTCCCGGTGTCTTCGAGTGCCACTGCCGGAACTGCTTCAGATCGTCCAGCGTCATGTCATAGCCCGAGAGATACAGCGTCGAATACAACAGCGCCGAAGCATGCCCGTTCGACAGCACAAAGCGGTCGCGGTCTGACCACTTCCAGTGCGACGGACTGTGCTTCATGATCTTGTGATAAAGCAGGTAGGCGATCGGAGCGCAGCCCAGCGGCGCGCCCGGATGCCCGCTGTTGGCCTTCTGCACCGCGTCCACGGCGAGCAGCCGCAAAGTGTCAATCGACAGTTGATCGAGGGAGAGGGTCGCAGGGCTCGTCGTCATTCCATCGTCCTTTCGCTGTAAATCAGATATCCTTCAGTAAATCCATTTATCTGGATACGATCTCGACTTCCACATTGTATCCAAGCCAGCGCCCCGGCTTTGACGGTTCCTCGCCATCGGGGTGCGAATCTGGCCAGTGCAATGTCCATGATAGTTGCCCCGCCCCCGCACCTGTCTGCACATCCACCGTGAATCCTGCGCTGCCCAGTCCGCGGCTGGGCGCGGACTGCCTCGTCTTCCACCCGTCCGTCGTCCACACCAGTTCGAAGCGGTCTGAGTCTACGATGCGAAGCGTGTCGCCGGCGTTGATTCTCTGGATCGGCCTGCGCAGGCTCCAGATCTCCACGCCCCGCCGCAGCTTGCTTCGCCCTTCTTCCGTGCAATACCGCTCATAAACCAGCTCCACGCGATCGAACACCTTGCCGTCCAGCGCCGACCGCAGCAGCTTCAGATACTCCGCATGCGCCCACACCAGCGGAGTCGCCGATCCCGCCGGCTTGCCCGCATACAACTCGTGTTCCGGAATATCCCCGTCATCCCACACCTGCTCGGGCAGCATCTGCCCCGGCGTTGCGAACTTTTCATAGCTCGCAATCAGCCCCGCGATATCCTTGCCCGCCGCCAGCTCGTAGTGCGCCCGCTCGCCCGTCAGCAAAGGCCACGGCCGTCCCTGTCCCCACCCCTTGAATGCGCCTCCATCCGCGGTCTCGCCGTAGCCGTCAAAGTTGTATCGCAGCCACCCCGAGCCCTGCGGCAGATCGCGCTTCAGCACCGCATCCACCACCTTCAGCGAATCCACCACCAGCGGGTCGTCGCTCCTCCGCACACCGTACCGCACCAGCTCCAGGAATCCCGCATCCACAATCTCCCGCGCCTCGAACTCGACCCTCGTATTCGGCGGCCGGTTGTTCAGCCGGATCTTCTCCGTCCCGCAGCTCTCGCACCAGTAGGCCTCGCCCGTCTCCGGCGGACGAACGCGCATATAGTGCCGCTTTACCTCCGGCAGCATCACGCCTTCATTCGTAACCGTCCAGTCCTCAAGATGCCCTTCAATCCAATCGGCGAACTCCTCCAGAAACTCCGCCAGCTCCGCGCCGCCCCGCGCCCGCGCCAGCTCCGCCGCGCAGATCAGCGCCGCAATCACCGCCGCCAGCGTCGATGGCGAATACCCCGCGTTCTCCTCCCAGCGCTCCTGGTGCGTAATCGGCGCCTTGCTCACCAGGAACCCCGCCGCGCGCTCCACAAACGGAAACACATCCATCTCGCCCAGCCCGTTCGCCTTCCATAGCCGCCACGCCAGAATGATGGGGAACGCTACCTCATCCAGCTGCGTGCCGGTCCAGTACGGCCTTCCATCCACCCAGAAGTTCTGCGCGAATCCCCCATCCGGCTGCTGCGTGCACGCCAGATACACCAGCGCCCGCCGCGCGGTCTCCATCCGCCCGCATGCCAGCATGGCCGTCGCCGTCTGCACCATATCGCGCGTCCACACCAGGTGATAGCCGCCCAGGTCGTCGTCGCCCTTCGCCTGCCCCCAGGGAATCGATGCCGACGCCACGAATGCGCCCGAGTACGTCTTGTCCTCGTGGGCCAGAAGAACGTTATGGCTTGCCCTCATCAGCATCCCGCCGTCCTGCGCCTTTTCCCCCAGCCACTCGGGGTTCGCTGCCCGCTGCCACTGCTCGATGAACCGCGACCGGTGCTGATCGAAGGGCGTCACCAGCGCGCTCACCGTCTTCTGGAGCGCGGTGTGCAGCGTATCGCCGAGCCCCACCGCCACCGTGAACTCGCGGGCGCCGTCAGCCTTGCCGCAGTTGCGTGCGCAGTCCAGGTTCAGCTCGCCCATCAGGGCAATATTTCCATGCGTGGCCGACCCGAACTCCCTGTCCATCCTGAAGTCCTGCATCACATCGCGCCAACCGTCGCTCGCGCCCACAAACCCGCAGCTCACCCGCGTGAATCCGCAGCTCGCTCCCATGGCCAGCGTCCACGGATCCTTCCATGCCGCCAGAACCTTGTAGCCGGCCACGTCCACCGCTCGCGCCGAGTTCCCCTCGCCCCCGCCATCCAGGTGCGGGGCCAGCAGTGCATACACCTTCAGCCGGTCCACCAGCGCCGCATCGCCCTCCAGCCGCACGTGCGTCAGCAGCACGGAGTGATGCGGATCGCAGATAATCTCCTTGATCAGCGCGTAGCGACCCTCGCGATCGCGATTCACATAGCGCACGCCCAGCGTCTCGGCATGGATGTACTCGAACTCCGAATCCAGGTCGCGCTTCTCTTCGTGCGCAAACGTCTCCCCATCCGTGACGAGGAACTCCATGTCCCGCACCTGCGGATGGTCGATCGTCGGGTGATACACCTCGTTCACAATGCCGTGCGAGCACGTGAACCACAGTCGGCTCGACGCCGAGTAGGCCGTACCCACCGCGTCCTTCACGGCCGAGGTCCAGCGCGGTTCGAGGCCAGGCGCGCCAAACGCCTCGCCCTCCTGTGTCAGCCAGCGATAAAGCGAGTTTCCATTCATGAGATTGAGTTCGTGTCCGATCGAAGATCAGCGGGAAGCCTGCATTCGTGATCCTAATGCCTGAAGATGATCGAACCACTGGGAAAGTTCCGCGCTTCCTCATCGGCTTCCGCCGGTTCAAGAATCCCCGCCGCTCTTCCGCGCATCCATCCAAGCGAACTTGTTGATTCCGAATCTGCTGCGCGTCCGCGCGGCCGCACCCCAACCCGCTACAATTTCCGTTGGAGGAGATTCCCTACCATGGCATACGAACTTCCACCGCTTCCTTACGACTACGCGGCGCTCGAGCCCCACATCGATGCCGAAACCATGAAGCTCCACCACGACAAGCATCACCAGACCTACATCACCAACGCCAACGGCGCCCTTGAGAAGCACCCCGAGCTGGCCTCCAAGACCGCCGACGAGCTGCTCGCCGACCTGAACGCCATCCCTGAAGACGTGCGCACCGTGCTCCGCAACAACGCCGGCGGCCACTCCAACCACTCCATGTTCTGGTCCATCATGGGACCGGCCGGCGGCGCTCCCACCGGTGCCCTCGCTGATCAGATCAGAGCCGACTTCGGCGACTTCGAGGCCTTTAAGAAGACCTTCAACGAGACCACCGCCAAGCAGTTCGGTTCCGGCTGGGGCTGGCTTGTCTTCAAGGGCGGCAAGCTCGCCATCATCACCACGCCCAACCAGGACTCGCCGCTCTCCCAGGGCCTCTACCCCATCCTCGGCAACGACGTCTGGGAGCACGCCTACTACCTCAAGTACCAGAACCGCCGCCCCGAGTACCTCGCCGCCTGGTGGAACGTCGTCAACTGGTCCGAAGTCGCCAAGCGCTTCGAAACCGCAAAGAAGTAGCTTTTCGTAGCGCCGGTGTCCTCACCGGCTGTCGTGCGGGTGTCCTCACCCGCACCAGGAAAAGACGGCGTCACGAGACCACCCCGTGCCCATCCTGTCGCGCCTCTCAGCGACAGGGTGGGAGACCACGAACCCTGACCAAGCAATCACTGATCACTTGACCACTTGATCACTCGATTACTGGCCACTCGATCACTCCCTAACCACCTTCACAAAAATCCCATCCGGCAGCTCGCCTTCCAGCAGGTGCACGACTCCATCCTTCACATACCCCTCGATCACCTGCCGCGGCTGCTTCGGCGCATTCTGCCCCGGCTTCGGCGGCTTCGCGTAAGCATCCGCCCCGACCGCGCTGCCTTGTTCCCTCGGTCCCTTGGTCCCGTCGGACTGTTCCCTGTTCCCTGTTCCCTGTTCCCTGCCTTTCCCCATCCCCCGGTCCATCGCATCATTCGCCAGCTTATCGGCCTCTTTATTCCCGCCGCGCAGCGTATGGCTCATCTCGAACCCGTCTAATTTTCGAGCCAATCCCTTGGCCTCTTCCCAAAGCGGCCGCAAGCCCGGGCTCGCCACCTTGTAGACGCCCTTCATCTGCTTCACCATCAGCTCTGAGTCCGACACCACCCGCACCCTCCGCTGTCCATGCTCCAGAGCCCACTTCAGCACCGCCAGCAGACCCGAGTACTCCGCAAAGTTATTCGTCTGGATCCCCAGAAACTCGCTCAGCCGCGCCACCACCTGCCCGCCGCCATCGGTAATCACTGCGCCATACCCCGACGGCCCGGGATTTCCCCGCGACCCGCCGTCGCAATGCGCCGTCACCCACTCCCCGGCGCCCGATCGCCCGCCGGCCGAATTTTCAAATAGATTCCCCGTCATTGCTCCCAGTGTAGCCGTCATCCGTTCGCCTGGAATCCACAGTCGCCAACTCGCCGATCCGGCTGAAAGCTGACGGCTGAGGGCTGACGGCTGACGGCTGCTTTTCGAACCGGCTCACAAATCCGCCCCCGCCCCGTCCATTCAAATGCAGCTAAACGATTTCCTTCTCCCCCCGGAGACCTGATGGCCACTGATGCGGTAACTTACCCGGTTCGCACGCTCAAACCCGCTGCATCTCTGCCTCTGATGCCCGCCGGAGCGGTACAATCCACCCCAAGGACGGGGAATGGCTTGAACGCAAGCAGGGCAATCGACAATCCCAACCGCGCGCAGAGCCGCCTCGAGTCCCGTGCGCCCGAAACCGAGCTCATCCGCGAAGCCCAGGCCGGCAACCGCGCCGCCTTTGACGCGCTCGTCAAGCAGTACGAGCAGCAGGTCCTCCGCCTCGCCCTCCACCTCACCGGTTCCGAGCAGGACGCGGAAGACATCTATCAGGAGGCGTTCCTCAAGGCCTATCGCTACATCGGCAACTTCCGCTTTGAGTGCTCCTTCTACACCTGGATCTACCGCATCGTCACCAATCTCTGCCTCGATCAGCTGCGTCGCCGCAAGACCCGCCGCGAAGATCAGGCCGTCATCACCGACCACTCCGGCGACGAGATCGACATTCTCGCCTCCGTCTCCGACGATCGCTCCTTCTCCAATCCGGCAAAGGAACTCGACCGAAAGGTCCTCGCCGACCGCATCCAGCAGGCGCTCGCCCGGCTCACCCCCCGCGAGCGCATGGTCTTTGAACTCAAGCACTACCAGGGTCTCCGCCTGCGCACCATCGGGGAGATGTTGAGCACCACCGAAGAAACCGCCAAAAATACGCTCTTTCGCGCGACTAAGAAGCTCAGATCGCAATTGGCGGGCCTGCGGTAGCGATACCGCGGGCATCGATTCACCCTTTTTTGAGGCTAAGAGGACGTTGAAATGAATTGCGAATTGGCACATGAGCGCATCGTAATGGCCGCCTACGGCGAGCTTGCTGACGATGCCGCTCACGAACTCGATCGCCACCTGGCCACATGCCCGGGTTGCGCCCAGGAAAAAGAGCAGCTTCTCGCTCTGAAGTTGCTGACTGAGGCCTACCCGGTCTGCGACCCTGACCCCAACCTCATGGCGCGCTCCCGCATGCGCCTCGAAGAAGCCCTCGACGCCATCCCTCCCAAGCGCTGGTTCGAGCGGGTCTTCCAGAGACTGCGCAACAACGCCGCCAGCCTCCAGGCCGCCCCCATCGCCGTCTGCCTGCTGCTCATCATTGGCGGTGGAGCCGGCTCGCTCGCTGGATACCACATAGCCCAGGTCCGCGCCGTCAAACTCGCCGACAATCCGACCGCGCCGTCGCTCGCGCCTGAAGGCCAGCCGGCCTCTTCACAGGGGTCCGAAGATGGCACGTCAGCGCAGTCGGCCCCGCCCCAGGTAGCCAGCATTATTCGCGAGCCCAACAGTGAGTTCGTCGAAGTCCACTACAACCAGCTCGTCCCCAAAAAGGCGCGCGGCTCTCTGGACGACCCGCATATTCGCCAGTTGCTGATGCTCGCCTCGGCCAACGCCCTGAACCCGATCGTCCGCGACGACTCCGTCGGCCTCCTTGCGGAGGAGTGCCGCGCGGGCCACCAGTGCACAGCCATCCGCGATGCCCTACTGGTCGCCCTTCGTTATAACCGCAGTGCCACCGTGCGCCAGAAAGCCCTCGAAGGTCTCCAGCCCTACGTGGCTCAGGACTCCGACGTTCGCGATGCCGTGCTCGAGGCGCTGCTCAACGACCCCGACCCGCGCATTCGCACCAACGCCATCAATATGCTCGAGCCCGTCGACGCCGACACCAGCGTCCGTCAGGTTCTGCAATCCGTCGCCAACACCGACCGCAACCCGCACATCCGGATAGCCTC
>Ga0206908_1015_pt1 | contig 33737 bp, 29 predicted proteins | sample Alteio_BWOrgHeat_78_FD_152979 | JGI IMG/M metagenome (GOLD analysis project Ga0206908, IMG submission 152979) | Enriched cells from forest soil in Barre Woods Harvard Forest LTER site, Petersham, Massachusetts, United States -... | ecosystem: Environmental > Terrestrial > Soil > Temperate forest >... | reverse complement strand
TTATGCATCTCCCAACACTTTTTATTGTGTTATTTTTTTTTAGAAACAGAGTATTTTTTTTTTTTAAATCAATACAACGGTCTTATCCTATTATTGCAAAAACAATCTGTTTAACTGCACTTGCTGACATTATTACCGTTCTTTTTTTTGTGTTGTTTAAATTATTTCCATTCCCAGCACCATTGGGCATAGGCCTTATGATTACCGCATTTATTTTATATTCTTTGCGCTGGGTACAATCATCACATACGATATGGAATTGGCGATATGCGATGATTCTGGGCACTGTGCAAGGCATTGCGTTGTTGCCTGGTATATCGCGTTTTGCAGCAGTGTATGCATGTGCATGTTGGTTAGGGTTTCCGCAACGCAAGGCATTTGAAATTACCTGGCTTGTGCAATTGCCACTGATTCTTGCCGCATGTGCGGAAAGTATCTATCTGTTATGGGTATCTGGTCAACTTGCACCTTTGTTGGAACCTTTTACGTTATTGATGACAAGTATTGCAACTTTTTGTGGATTACTGATGTTTTATCTAGCCGCGTATTTGGCACGTGAGGGTAAACTTTGGTGGTTTAGTTTTTATATGATTGTGCCAATAGTAGGGTGGTTATATCTTTGCGTGCGTTGTACGTATTAATCTTGCAACGGGTATCTCTTTTTGCATACACTGACATCAAAAAGCAGATACTATGGCCAAACGTGACTATGCAAAAATTAGTATCGCTGCATATGCCCATGAATTATGCGTGTTTTTTTTATCGTTGATCGCATTATTCTTATTCTTTGCATTATATTCCTATCATCCTCATGATAGTTCTTGGTTTTATTATTCAAGTGATGAGCAACCGGTGACCAACTGGTGTGGTACATTCGGATCACACGTGGCTGCATTATTATTTTATTTGTTTGGCGGCGCTTCATTTTTATTGGTAGCGTTGATCTTTTTCTTGGCATATGTCGTGTGGTATCGCATATGGCGATATGAATGGGAGCGGGTAGCACTTGCTTGTCTATTCATACCGATTAGTGCTGCCTTGTTGCGCATGTTCATGATTGATCTATCACTAAGTCCATTTCCTGGTGGTGCTGTTGGTAATGCCTTATATTTTTACTTACATCAGTTATTTGGTTCAGTTGGTGGGGCGCTTTTACTCTATGCGCTTTTGATCATTAATTTTGTGATGATTACTCGTTTTTCTTTTATGCGTTTATTTTCTCTGTTGCTTGTTTTGGTCCGTTATCTGGTGAGTAAGCGGTATATGCTTGTCTACGCGTATGGCATAATGCGCCATATGGTTTCGCTTGTGATAGGTAGACCGTTGTATGCCGGTGCGCAATTCGTGAGAATTATGTAAGCGGAGGGAATGCAAATGCCACGCATGTAAATGCTGCGCATGCTAATGCATTTCAACGCGAGCCTAGTTCAAATAAAGTTACCTATGAATTGCCAAATTTGAACATATTTACGGCGCCTAACATTGAGCAGTATGATGGTTTAGTGAAAAAAGAACTTGAAACGCGTGCACAAATTTTACAAGAAAAGCTGGAACGCTTTGGGGTAATGGGCAAAGTGGTGGACATCAAACGTGGACCAGTAGTGACATTGTTTGAATATAAACCGGCAATCGATACCAAGCTCAGTAAAATACTTGCACTTGAAGATGATCTTGCTATGGCATTGCAAGCGTTAAGCATCCGTATTCTTGCACCAATACCAGGTACTGCAGTAGTTGGTTTTGAAGTGGCCAATAGAGAATTACAAGACGTACTTTTTGCCGATGTTATTCAATCAAGTATTGGTAAACAGTTTTCTGGATCATTGCCGTTAGTTTTAGGCAAAGATACGGTGGGTAATCATGTATTGGTTGATCTTGCTAAAATGCCTCATTTACTCATTGCCGGTTCCACCGGTTCAGGAAAATCGGTTGCATTAAATGGCATGTTGGTGAGTTTACTGTGCAAACTAAATCCAGAGCAATTGCGCGTTATTTTGATTGATCCAAAACGTCTTGAGTTTGCGTCATATGCTGATATTGCGCATCTGCTTTTTCCTATTGTGACCGATCCAAAAAAAGCGGCGCCAGTATTGCGTTGGGTGGTCAAAGAGATGGAAGCACGTTATGAAAAAATGGCCACCTGCGGCGTACGTAATATTTTTGATTACAATATGTGCCTACAACATGAGCAACACCAAGAGCGATTGCCGTTTATTGTGGTTATTATCGATGAACTGGCTGATTTAATGATGACGGTGGGCCGTGAAGTTGAAGATTCAATTACCCGTATTGCGCAGATGGCACGTGCTGCAGGTATTCATATGATAGTGGCAACACAGCGTCCATCAGTTGACGTTATTACTGGTTTAATCAAAGTGAACTTCCCAAGCAGAATATCGTTTCGGGTTACTTCAAAAATCGATTCACGCACGATTTTAGATTGTTCGGGTGCTGATAAATTATTGGGGCGTGGTGATATGCTGTTTTTGGATGCAACTAAATCATTGCTGAGTAGAATTCATGGCGCATATCTCTCTAATAAAGAAATTGATGCAGTTGTTAATCATATCCGTGCCGAGCGTGTGGTGGAATATCTTGAATTGCCTGAAGCGGAGATAGACCAGCACGATGTGCTCCTTGAAGGAGATGATCAATTATACGACCAAGTGGTGGCATTTCTTGAAGGAATAGATGAAATTTCCATTTCATTATTGCAGCGTAGATTTAGAATCGGTTTTAACAAATCTGCGCGTATGATCAGCATACTTGAATCACGCGGATTAATTTTACCTGCTGATGGTAGCAAGACAAGAAAAGTGGTGCGTTAATTTTCGTTATTGTATTGTGCATTATACAACCTTTGCTTAAGTTATATACCCCGTTCGCCCTGAGCTCGTCGAAGGGTAAAACGGGGCCTATCCTTCGATTCTTCGATACGCTGCAAGCAGCTACTCAGAAGTAAACCCGACTTTAGCGAAGAACCCTGGGCGACGAAGCCTTGGCGAAGTCGGCTCAGGACGAACGGCCCTAGTAATTATGTTGATATATATAACCTACTGAATGCGGCATTAGCACGTCATTTGCTTGACAAATTAGTAAAAAACAGCCATGTTGTTGCGCATATGTAAAAAATTCAAGTCAAGTCAAATAAGGTTGATCTAGTGATGCATATTTCAATAACGGAGATAATCGATGCGATTTAATGAGCATTTTATAAAACAAGCACTTTCGAACGTATCGATTTTATATAATACATTCCCTGAAAATTTATGTTTTTCTATCGATTCACGTACCTTGCAGGCAGGTGATTTTTTTGTTGCACTGGCTGGTACGCATAGTGATGGACATGATTTTATAAAAGAGGTCTTTAAAAAAGGTGCATCCGGTTGCATGATCAATGCAAATAAACAGGATGTGTTGCGTAGTATTCCTTCCGATACACTTAAAAATAAATTGATAGTAACGATTCCTGATACACTGCAAGCATTATTGGATCTTGCCAAAGCATGGCGTCAACAATTTACCTATCCGGTAGTTTCTGTTACCGGTTCAGTCGGTAAAACATCTACTAAAGAGTTGCTTGCGAGTGTTTTAACCTTAGCGGGAAAATCATGTGTTGCTTCTCATGCCAATCAGAATACTAAAATTGGTGTAGCGTTAAATATGTTACGCATGCGTGAATATCATGAGGCTGCTATTTTTGAATTAGGCATTAGTAAGCGCGGTGAAATGGCTGAGTTGGCTCATTTAGTACAGGCAACAACGGCAATTATTACCAATATTGGTCATCAGCATATGGATGGTCTTGGTTCATTGCATGATATTGCCTTGGAAAAACGGGATATTTTCAAATATTTCACTGAAAAAAATATTGGTATTATACATGGTGATCAGCCATTTTTATCTCAGGTATCGTATCATTTTCCGGTGGTTAAATTTGGTTTGAAGACCATTAATCAATTGCAGGCACGTAAAATTCGGGTACAAGATTCTTCGGTCAACTTTATTTTGAAAATTTATAAAAATAAATATCAGATTAAATTGCCTCAACCGCATATGGGGAGTGTATTAAACAGCTTGGCAGCAGCCTCGGCAGCTCATCTGCTTGGCGTACCTGAAAATGTTATTGTGCGTGGCATACAAGCACCATTTGTAGTGGATGGAAGATTTGAGCCCCGTCAGTTAAAATCGATGACCGGTATTTTAATTAATGATTGTTATAACGCCAATCCAGAGAGTATGAAAGAGTCATTATTGGCCTTTCAGCATATCGAAACGAATGCCCAAAAAATAGCAGTAATTGGTGATATGCTCGGTTTGGGTGCTGATAGTCCATTCTGGCATCGCCAATTGGGAAGGTTGATGCGTAAAGTTCCTTCTTTAAAACATGTTATTTTGGTTGGAGATCTGGTACAATGGACATACAAGGTGTTACCGGTTCATGTGACAGTTGATAAGGCATCAGATTGGCAAACAGCAGTGAGCCTTCTCAATAAGAAACTTACTAAAGAGTCTATCGTCTTAGTAAAAGGCTCATTGGGCGTTGGACTTGGTAATCTTGTGAACGCAGTAAGCATACAAAATAAATAATCAGGTTGTCAGCCGCATAAAGAAATAACCATATTCATGAGCACATCATCAGAGAGCGTAGTAAAGAGTGTTTTGCATAAACCGGTTCTTGTTAACGAAGTTTTAACCTATTTAGATCCACAACCGCATAAGGTATACCTTGATGTAACTTTTGGTGGTGGCGGCCATACGCGTGCTATTCTTGAACGTGAACCTACCTGCAAAGTGATAGCTATGGATTGGGATGCCTCTGCCATTGAACGATTTGGTATTCCCCTACAGGAAGAATTTGGTGATCGTCTTACGTTTATTTGGAGCAATTTTGGCGATGTGTACCGTAAATTAAAAAAACTTGGCATTACCGCTGTTGATGGCGTTTTGGCTGATTTTGGCACTTCACAAGTGCAAATCTTTGAAAAAGAAGGTTTTTCTTTTGCTCATGATACGCCGCTTGATATGCGCATGTCGAGCGCTCATTACAAGGTGACCGCTGGATTGGTGGTTAATAAGGCGTCAGAAGAAAAATTATGTGAAATTTTCTCACAATTGGGCGAAGAACGTCATGCCAAAAGAATAGCCTATTTTATTGTTGAAGAACGCAAAAAACATCGCATTAAAACTACGGTACAACTTGCTCAACTGATTGAACGTATTGTGCCACGCTCCCGGGATGTAAAAACACATCCAGCCACTCGAGTTTTCCAGGCACTAAGGATGTATGTCAATCATGAAATTGAGAATTTGCATTCATTTTTGAGCACTATAGGGCGTGTGATACGACCAGGTGGGCATTTGGTGTGCATTAGCTTTCATTCGCTTGAAGATCGCATGGTTAAAGATGCATTCAGACAAGGCGAAATTGATGGTGATTGGACATCATTAACAAAAAAAGTGGTGGTTGCGACAGAAGAGGAATTGGCAAAAAACCCATCAGCGCGTTCAGCTAAATTGCGTGCGGTTCAAATTTTGAAATAGACGTTATCTAACGTGAAAAATTAGGTTATCTTTTGTTTGACAAACGTAATATATCCTAATAAAATTAACCACATTGGTCAGTAGTAAAAGCAAGTTTCTTTTTAGGGATGTTTCATCTCTGAGGAATCATCATGGAAATAACTGAAATAAAAATTTTTCCCGCAAAGGGAAATGGTAGACTTAAAGCATATGCAACGGTTGTCTTTGACAACTGTTTTATTGTGCGGGATCTAAAGGTCATTGAGGGGCATAAAGGTTTGTTCGTCTCGATGCCATCACGGAAACGGAAAGATGGCACGTTTAGGGACATAGTACATCCGCTCAATGCAGATTTCCGTCAAGTCATTGAAACACGTATCGTTGATGAATATAACAAGGTGCCGTTAGCAGAACGCGAAGCAGCGAGTTATTACGAAGACGAAGAATAAAACATAGTGGGGTGTAGCCAAGTGGTAAGGCAACGGATTTTGGCTCCGTCACCGGAGGTTCGAATCCTCCCACCCCAGCCATAAGAGATCATCCGAGCAATTTAGTATCAAATCGAATGGTTTTTGTACGTCCCAGAGCAGGTTTTCGCCTTCTACCCTCATGTTCGATAGTAATAACTTGATAAGTTGTCGTTTTTCTTCAACTTCAGAACGAACAAATAAATCATATGCATTCTTTGTGAGCTCTAGTACGTATTTTGCCATGATATAGTAGTTATCTTCTGCTTCTTTCAGTTGCTCAAGGCGAATGGTTATATCGGCCGATTGATCTTTGAGTGATTCGTAAAATTTGTCATACTCGCTGTCAGTAATTCTCCCCTTGAGTTTATCAAGGTATAAATTGTCCAACATTTTGGTGGTAATTTTCTGTTCTTGTACCAGCTTATCAAACTCCTTGTTGTGGAATTCAATTTTGTCTTGATGCAACTTATTCAGATTATCTGTAATAGTTTGTAAGATTTCTTCCGGAATACGTAGCTTGCTGAATACCTCTTCTAATTGTTTTGTAATCGCCTCTTCTTTTAGCCATTTGGCATTATGTTTGCCATTGTATTGTGTGCAATGATAATAAACGTGACCTCTATGTTTTTCTGGGGTGACTGCCAGCCCACAATCTCCGCAACGAATAAGGCCGCGGTAAATATACGGAAGTCCGGCATATTTAAATGGCTTTTTATTAAAACTTCTTTTGACGTCTTGTACTTGATCAAATATTGTTTTGCTTACAATGGGTGGGTAGCGGTGAGGATATTCTTTATCTTTCACAATCATAACTCCGTGATAAAAAGGATTATTTAAAAGTTTGCCTATATAGCCGACTGCCCATTCAATGTCAAACTCTTTCTCTATTTTGTCGCACAAGATAAGCATTGAATAAGCACCCGTCGCATATAATTCAAATGCGGTGCGTACTATGTATGCTGCATACTCATCAACAATAACATCGGTGGTACCATCAGGCTTTTTTACATTGCGGTAACCGTAGGGTGCCTTTGATAACCATTCACCTTTGCGTAGTTTTTGTTCCATTGCGCGACGTACATTATCACTGATTGCATCTGAATAATATTTTGCAAGGCCAAGGCTGATACTGAATTGGAATTTTTCTACCGCTGAAATGTTGCTGTTAATAATTTGTCCATCAGAAGCAAAGTGCAGTTCAATCTTATTTTCTAACGCATGCTCATACAATAATGAAATACGCTTATCAAACACGTTACGTGATAAGCGGTCTACTTTGTCACAACACACGATAACTTTTTCTGTCTGGCTTAAAATAAGATCTATGATGCGATCAAATTCAGAACGATCATTCGTGTATGCGCTTTCATCAAAACTGCATATCTGCATGATTTCAAAGCCTTTTGTTTGGCAATAGCGTTCAAGGCGTGCAATTTGTGCGGGGAGGGAATTACCTGCTTCTCGTTGTTCTTCTGTGCTGACGCGAGCGATGATGATTGCTTTCATTGGTTTAGCACCTGTACATATAATGGATAATTTTTTTTGGAGTATTTTAATCTTAACGCTTTAAACTGTTCTACATGCTCTCGCAATATTCCAAAGATACTTTGCATGCGTTGCAACTTCACCTTGCTTGCATCAGCCATAAGCCGATTCCAACTGCGGGTGCTGGATCTGGGAAACATAGTACGCAGCTCCCGTGGACTCATAATTTCCAACGCTTGTTTCAATCCAAAAAGACACATGACCGATTTTAGCGTAAGATCAGGGTTATGAGTAATTAAATCGACCAGCAAAGCCTTATCATTACTCTGTGTGTAATCAAGCAATGGTGGCCTTTTACGTTCGAGTTCTTCAAGGTAGTGCAGTAAAATTGCTTTTGCAATCACCGGTTTGAATAATTTTTTGAAGGTAAGCGCTGCTTTGATGCCAAGCTTGTCAAAGAGCTGTTTCATTTTCTGTCGTTTATTCAAACGCACTTCCATGCGCAATACTTCCAGCTTGCCTTTGCTGCGTAATGGTTTGAGCACATTCAATTGTAATGCATTATCTTTTTCTATGGCACGTTTTTCACTCTGCTTAGCTTTTTCCAAATCACGAATCTTATCATAAAACACCACCTCATACGCATTGCTATGTAGTTTGTAACTGTGGCCATCATTGCGATAATCAGTTTGATTGATGTCGAGCGCAAGTGGTACTTGCGCTTCTTTGATCTTGTTGATGTAATAATGTGGCGTGGATCCATCAGTGAATGCCATGTTTTTTGCATAATGGATTACGGCAACGGGAGCTTGTGCAAGGGCTTGTGTGGTTGTGGTTATTCCCATATCATGCAATAACGTGACGAGCTTGGTGGTGATTGCTGCAAAGTCTTTGTATTGTAGTTCATCAAAGTTGTTGCCAAATAACAGCTTGGGTAATGACAGTTCAATCTTCAGCATTATTTCAAGACGACCATTAATGTTTGCTCTATGCGCAAGGGTAAGATATGGTTTATAAATTCCTGCACGGAGTTCACGCTTGGTGGGGTTTTGTTTTGAGATGATGCCAGGAGTAATTGTGTTGGTAAGCACCCATTGCGCAGATGGCGTGAAAGCATCAGGATTAGTGATTTGATATTTGGAAGGGCTAAGCAATAATACTACTGTATCAACCATGGTGCTCGCTTGGTGTTTAGACAATATGATTTTTAATGGTATATAGCTTGCTTGATTACGCAGATGTTGTAAAGCAAAAAGGGCCTGCCCTTCGTAGCTTCCTATTACGCCAAGGCTACAAAGGACAGGTTAGCGAAGTAGGGCTCACGGAACTGTGAACCCTTCTTGGTAATGGAGGTTATTGATGTTTCCTTTGTTTCTTTCTTCTTGGGTGCTGCTTTCTTATTCGGGTTAACCCGTCTATCTATTTGTACCAGCACTTGTACAAACAGAGTCATTCTGTGTACGTCATTCACAGATAGGGCAACGTGTACCTTATCTGGACGTGCTTTGTTTCTCATCTTCAATCAAAGACCTTAATTCAGAGGTACTCAACAACATGAGTACTTAATGCACTGATGATTATCAGTGTGATTATATTTGTTTTTATAGGGGAAAGTGTGTGCAGTAATAAATGCAGTAATAATGAATGCGCGCGTACGCGAGAACAATTATTTATTGCTTACCGCAGAATGTGGATGTGATTTGCATGATGTGAGTGCTCCTTTTTTTACAAGGAAATAAATTAACAATAATCCTAAAAGGGGAAATACGAGGTTTTAGAAACTGCTTTCAGTTGCGCAGCTAAACCAACGTTTGTATGTGATCTGAGATGTGTATGTGTATAATGCCAAGTTCATGATCGTTCTCTTACTGTTAATGGGATGCTTCATGTGATTGAGAGGGTAGTATAGATTGTTTTGCGTGAAAGGCAAGATTTTCTCTTTTACAATAAATCTGACAGCTCATTTAATCTTTCAACTGTTTTATGCAAAGATTGTTGCTTTAAAATTAAAAAATATTCCTGCAAGCTTACTGGAGGATTTTTTAAATATCCACGCAGCTGTTTGATAGCAGTACAAACTGCTTCAGGGTAAAGCTCCGTGAGTTCATCTAAAAAAGGATCTGGATGTATTGCTACAATGTTATATTTTTCAAGAATTCGTGAAGGAAAATCTTTTAAGTTGTATGTTAAAATTACAGAACATTTTGCATGTATTGCCGCTGCCAATACATGTCGATCATTTGGATCTGGTAATTTTAAGGAATTAATCAGTCGTTCATAACCAAATACTAAACAATCTAGCACATGATTATTCATCAAATTTCTTGTTCTTTCAAGTTGCGCGGGCTTTAAATCTGGTCGATTAGCGAGCACATTCCTTATCCACTCATCATGAATTTCATTGGTCCATTTTGCTTGATAAAGCGATGTCATCGCAAGATGCATTAACAAATCACGTAAGGGTGCGGAATATAAAATACAAGCATCATACAATACAATGAGCTTTTTCATCTAATATCCCATATCAAGTTCTTGAGCTTGTTTTGTGAGTTCTTCGAGTGCTTTATAACGTTTTTTATCAATAGCTTTTTTGTAACGAATAATATCTTTTGCTAATATACGTCGTTTTGTTCCAACATTGCGATATGGGATTTTTCCTTCTTTTAATAAATTGATCAAATAAGGACGAGAAACATTTAAAAGGTCTGCAGCTTCTTGTGTTGTAAGCTCATTATGTATCGGGATTAAAGAAAAAGTAGTTCCTTGTTGCATTTTCTGTAACATATCGAGAATTATTTTTAATATCTGAGGAGGAAATTCAATTTCTTTTTTATTAGCGAGCTCTAATGTGTTTTTTTTCTTTTTTGTTTTTAAATTAGTTAACAAGTCTTTTCTTAGTCTTTTGGCTAATGCCATTTCCTTACTAGAAAGCTCTATTGATCCAGGCATATCATTTAAATTTAGATTCATCTTATTGTCCCTTAGATTCTATCGATTTTATTTTTTACACTTTCTGTCCTCATATAAAAAAATATACCAAAATAAACGAAACAAGCGAAACAAAAAATATTAATTGTTTTTCCTACCCAGCAAAGAAAGTGGCAGATCAGTTACTTGGAAGCTAAATGCGACATAAATGCGACATAAGTGCCAAACGGGTTTGATCAAAATCAGATATCAAGCAGAGTTTATGCATCTTGGAAGTGCTGCAGGAGGTACAGCAGGTAGTTTCTTTGGACCAATTGGGATAATAGGAGGATTTGTTATTGGCGGTATCATTGGTCTTACGATGAAGGCTATGTATGAAGATCGCATTCCTACGTATCATGTACCAGAATATGATATAGCTTCTATCAAAACCTTTCGTGACAATACTGTTCACTATCCTGAAAACAACAATTATGTGAATTGCTATGCGATACAGTCATTAAATGAGGCGGTATATGAACCTTCGCTTAATGTGACAATAGAAGTAGGGCAATCAGGTAATAACTTACAAATCAAGCCGCCTAAAAAACCAAGAGATGATGATAAGGACAAAAAAAGTGAAGTTAAAATTTGTGAAAAAAGTGCGAAACATATGTTTAGAAATGATGAAGGACATTTGCTCGATACGCCTGCGAATAGAGAATTGTTAATTGAAATGGTTTCCAACAAAGAAAATTTTCTTGGTGTAGATAAATGGGGTAACGAATGGTATGCAAAAATATTAGCGGATGGTAAACAAGTATGGGCTTGGGTTAGGAATAATATGATTAGAAATGGTGGTTTGAATGATTCTCCAATAATATTTAATAATGAAACTGGTTTATGTCGAACAGGAAAGTTATGAGTGAAAAACTAACAGAGTTGCAAGCATTTGAGGCGATGAAGAAATTTTTAGAAGGTTATTGGGAAAGAACTAATTCTGATGACATAGGGGGATTACTTGGGGAATTACAATTTTCTCCTGATGGTAGAACATTCGATCCCGCTGCGTGGCATGATTGGATTGAAGCTGTAGAAGAAGTATTAAAAGCAAATACTCAATGATTGACTACAATTTTAGTGAATCGAAGTTCCCGCATCTGGCAAAGTAATTCCCAAAACAGAACAACATGTCTTGATATTGCTTAAACTAATAGTATACTGAACGTTACCATCACTGAATGCATCAACTAAGGACAGCCACTTTTAAGGCGAAAAAGATTTCCCGATGATGTTAAAGTCATCGGGATTTGTCGTTTAAAGGCACATTTTTATGAAAAAAATATCATTCAAACACACCCTATTGCTCGGATCAAAATCAGCATCTCGGCAGATGCTCTTGAACCTCGCACAGATTCCATTCACATTGATTGGTCAAAACGCAGATGAAACACTCTGTGATTGGACATTGCCGTTACCAGAAATTGTTGCTCATATCGCACGCTTTAAAATGGAACATGCCCAATTGCCAGTAGGGCAAGAAGGGCAAATCTTCTTTGTGCTCACCGCTGATACGCTTTCTCAAGATCAAGATGGGACGGTACAAGGAAAACCAGTTGATCGTAATGATGCAGTAGCAAAAATTAAATCTGCGCGTGATGGCTCGAATTTATGCACCGCATTCTGTCTTGATAAAAAAATATGGCGCCATGGCCAGTGGCAATTGATTGAGCGTATTGAACGAGTAGTACATGCGGAATATCTGTTTACCATGCCTGATGAATGGATTGATATCTACCTGGACAAATCGATTGCTATGGATACTGCTGGCGCGATAACGGTTGAAGCATTTGGCGCACAATTTTTAAAAATGGTAAACGGTTCTTATTCTGCGATCATTGGGTTACCGTTGTTTGAACTGCGTGAAGCACTTGAAAAACTTGGGTTTTTTGAGTGAGCTAGAACAGTAGAGAGGAAATAAAAAAGATGAATATAGCAGGTTCCGATGGAAAGAATCGCTGTTTTGGAAATAATAATGAACTTTTAGCTACGTATCACGACAATGAATGGGGTATTCCTGCACATACTGATCAACATCTATTTGAAATGCTTATTTTAGAAGGTATGCAAGCGGGTTTGAGCTGGGAAACTATTTTAAAAAAGCGCCAAGGATACAGAAAAGCTTTTCATCGTTTTAACCCGCATAAAGTTGCAGCCATGAGTGATAAAGAATTAGAAATTCTTATGCACGATACAGACATTATTCGTAACCGACTCAAAATATTTTCTGTGCGAAAAAATGCGCACGTATTTTTACAGATACAGAAAGAGTTTGGTTCTTTTGATGCCTATGTTTGGAATTTTGTGGATGGAAAGCCAATTATTAATCACTCGAAGCATTTAAAAGATGCTCCAGCAACAACACCGCATAGTGATGAATTATCAAAAGATCTAAAAAAGCGAGGAATGTCATTTGTAGGTTCAACAATTATATACGCATTTATGCAAGCGGTTGGTATGGTTAATGATCATAGTAAAGATTGTTGGCTCTATGGCAAGGCACGTTAATAAACATTGCGTTTAAGATTATGTTCTAATTGTCCCACAGCTGTGGGACAATTGGGATATGCTTCATAAAATGCGATCATTCTGTATATATTAGTTTTTGAAAATCCAGCTACCCCCGGAAATACAATTTCTAAGTCATGGGCAAATTTTTCCACTATCTTTGTTCCCCATTTTTCAGCGGCTATTTTTTCTGAAAGTCCTTTTCCAATTCGCCAATATAATAAAGTCAGTTCTGCTGTAACTGCTTGAGCGGCTTTGATTTGTGTTTGTACAATATCGTTTTTTACATGCTCTAAAAATTGAATATATGTTTTTGGAGTTAGATTACCGCTTTTTTGTAGGGTGTTCTTTTTCTTCATATATAGCCTTGTTATTTTTCCATTTTAAAATGTGTTACGTGGTAACTATAACCAATATAATTTTAATTACGTGTTTGTTGTGTTATTTTTTAACAAGGTAATCATTTTTTCAAAGTGCTCAGTTCCATGCATCTGTATGTGATTCTCTTTGTCTCTTAATGCGAAATTTAAAAGGTGACGATCTGTGCTATAAAAATACGCACCAGCATCAGCTAAAGCTTGCAAGAATTCTAAATTATGCGAGTAAATTGCTTGCACGGTGATTGTAACGCCATTTTCATTTTGGCCATACGTAACGGCTTTTAGATCTATTTTTTTAAGTATTCGTTCTATTTCAGGAGAGTATCTGGCTGTTGCCAATATAAATATAAAAGAATTGTCCTTTGAGGCAACATTTGGATCAGCTCCGTGGTCTAAAAGAAGATTTATTACTGTGCTTTCTACTGGTCGCATAGGAACTGAATAAGAATGAAAAAAACCATAGTTTATCCACACAAAAAAGGGTGATTTTCCGTCATTATTGTGCATATTTGGATTTGCTTTATGTGTTAGTAAATAGCGTGTGAAATTAACCATATCAACATTACCATTACAATGTGATAAATGATCTTCGTATTCGTAGTCAGCTATTGAGTTAATTTCTGTACATTCAATGCTTGCCCATATTGTGTGGTGTAAAAGAGTATTACCCTTATTACTTGTTGTGTTCAGGTTAATATGTTCTTGTAATGGTTTAAAACGGGTACCGTTAATCCAGTACAACATTTTGTAAAGAGAGGAGTTTTTATCGTGTTTGTTATGCCAGAAGAAGTCTTTTGTGTATTCTTTTATAATATATTCAAGCTCATCCAAATACAGATCAAGTATGGTCGTGACTATTTTACCTTGGATTTCAGGTAACAATGCGAGTGGTTCATTTTCCATCCCACCTATGTTGATTGAAATTTGTGTTGCGCAGAATAGTGTGAAGAATAATTTTCTGGATTGCTTCGCGCCCCTACTTCGCTGAAGCTTCGTCGGGCTAGCGTCGCAATGACTGTGCTGTTTGTTTATCATTGTTGTTGTCCGGTCAAGGGGTAATTATTTATTTGTATTCGTTACACGTTGCAAAAGCTCAATGGTAGCTTTAATGCGTTCAGTTCCATAGATCATGCCATTTACATAATCTTTTTTAGATTCTAATGCTAACTCTAAACCTGTTTTACCGTGCGCATTTTTGATGTTAAAATCTGCGCCGGCATCTGTCAACATATGCAAGAATTGTACATTAAAACATCGTGTTGCAATATGAGCAGGAGTATCGCCGTATTTGTCTTTTATATTCATGCAATTTTTGATATCCATGTGTTTTAGTATCTGTTCTGTCGTTTCAGAGTAGGTGCGTTCAGCCAATAGAAATATACAAGCATTATTACCTGATGAAACGGTAGGATCTGCATGAGCCTGTAGGAACAGATTTACTACATTACGCGTGAGCGTTGTGTCTTCAGAATATTTATTTGAGCATAGATCAAGTCGGTGCATGCACCAACGAAATGCGGTGTCGCCATCATTATTTTGTATATTTGGATTCGCATTATGTTGAAGTAGGTAGTTTATAAATTGTAATAACCTGTCAACATCCGTAGCATTATCAGTGGATGCAAACATTACTTTCGTTGTAAGATGTAACAGCGTGTTTCCCTGTTCGCTTGCGCTATTGAGATCAATGTTTTCCGGTTCTGAATTATAAACTAAAGCCATGATTGTAGAAAAAAATAATTTTTTATAATACAAAGTAGAAAGTGGCGTGATACCCCATGTTCGGTGTGCGGCGTCTTTTTTCTCGCACATATCGATAATGTTTTCAAATTCATCTAAACAAGAGGCAAATGCGTTAGTGACCTTTTTTGCTTTAATTTTGTACATTACTTTGGATTGTTTTTTGCGCATGCCAAACAGGTGAGTTGAAATTTGTGTCATGCACAATAGAGCTAAAAAGAGATGTTGAGAAATTGTGTTCTTCATTATTGTTTTCCAATCAGTTTGTTAAATTTGTATACCATACTATACAAATTTTCATCATTTTTGCATATCATGGTATACAAAAATCATAATTTTTTGCTTATTACATTTGTTTTGCTTATAAAAAAGCCCCATATTGCAGGGGCTATCATAATTCTTAAATTGAGCTATTCGTGGTTTATTGATTCTTATCTTGCATTGCATTTTGCAGAAAACTAATCACCGCATTCGAACATTCGGTGCCACATATGCGTCCTATAGAACTTCCTAAAGAGGAGGCATCTTTACTTTCTAATGCATAATCTAAAGGTGTCTTGTTCGAAGAATCTTTCATACTAAAATCTGCGCCAGCGTTGGCTAATACCTGTAAAAATTCTAAATTCAACATCATTGCTGCGCTACAAGCTGGTATATGACCATGTTTGTCTTTGTTATTCATACAGGCTTTAATATCAGTACGTGCGATTATTTGTTGTGCGGTTTCAGAATATTCTCTTTCTGCTAATGCACATATAAATTCACCATCGCATGAAGCAACATTAGGATCTGCATTGTGTGCAAGGAAAAGATGGAGCAACTTGTCTAAAGTTTCTGATGTAACATCATTGGTAGCATCGTTATCTTCGATGAGTTTAACTGCTTGGCCATCCCGTTCCATGGATTCCTTGAATTCCTTACGTAATCGATTTTCGTACGAAATTAAGTGTTTATCATAAGATCGTGGTAAGCAGTCCCACACACAATAAAAAAAAGCAGTTATTCCATGGTTATTTTGTATATTTGGGCTTGCGTTATGTTCAAGCAAATAGTGGGTGAAGTTGAACATGTCAGATTTTTTGTTTTTTTTATCCCTTGCTTCATTAGCAGCTGCCTGCACTACATGGTGCAATAGCGTGTTGCCTGCTTTGTATAGGCCGTTGAGGCTTATGCTGTTGAGATTGATAAGTTCTTGAGGTGTAGATTGCAGCCAATGCATTATCTCATTAAGAAGTTTGAGAGTATCTTTTTTGTATAAAGAAAATCTATGCTCTTTACGGTATGGCTCCCACTCTTTTTCAAAGTAGTATTGAATTCTATCCAGTTCATCCAAATAAAGCTCCAGTTTTCTTGCAGCTTCTTTTTTTGTGTCTTCAGAAATTGGTTTATCAGAGTTGAGTATCACGGATGATTCATGTTCCATGCCAAATAGATTGGTTGAAATGTGCGTTATGCAGAGTAGTGCAAAAAGTATGTTTTGAGCAAATCGGTTTTTCATTGTTGTTCCTTCAACGTTTGATTGTTTGTTATGTCTTGTAAGAATTTAATCACATCATCTACCTTCTTAATGCCCTCATCATTCCAGGATCTGGAGTTTTTCTTCCATATTGCCCATTCCAAAGGTGTTCTTCCTTCTGATCCTTGGATAGTAAAATCTGCACCATTATCAATTAAAATATGTAAAAACGGTATACACGCCTCTAAGAACGGCATGCACATCTCTCTTGCTGCGATGCAAGCAAGGGTGTCATGAGCACTATTTTGGTTATTTATGAAACTTTTAATATTGACATGCTCAAGCAACCAGTTTGTCATTTCGCGGTAGTGTGGGTTTGTTAAGATACATAAAATGTTGTCATTAATGATAATGTTTGAGATTGCAGGATGATCAAGAAAAAGGTGCATTAAATTTGTAGCGGTTAAAGAGAGAGCGTTACGCTTCACGTTGTTGTCTATGCAATAAGAAAATGCTGTCTTTGTATACTTATTTTGTATTGTTGGATCTGCATTATTTTTAAGTAAGTATTGGACAAAATTAAGCATATTAGAGGTATAATCGCTTTCTTTCTTTTCTTTACTCACTGCATTTGTTGTATGAAGTAGTATCGTATTTCCTCTTCGGGTTTGGGTATTCAAGCAAATGTTTTCTTGTAATGGTTTAAAACGCGTACATTGAATCCAATAGAGTATCTTATCAAAAATTTTATTGTCATTTTTTTTATATGAAAATTTGTCATGTAATCCCCAAAACCTCATCCCCTTTTTCCTATCATCAGGTAAGTGTTTATAATCACGGTTTACAAGGAAGTCATTCAACTCTTTTAAAAAGTTATCAATGGTGTCGTCAAGTTCATTCAAATACAGATTAAGTATGGTGGTAACTATTTGACCTTGAATTTCGGGAAGTAGTTTGGGTATCTCATTTTCCATGTCGATTTGTTGAACTTCCATGCCAACTGTGTTGACTGAAATTTGTGTTGCGCAGAGTAAGGCGAGAAGTAGACATTGGGTGCGTGTGGTTTTCATTGTAATTTTCCCTAATGGTTATGATAATGAGGTGTAAAAAGAATAGTTGATTTCCAGTATTTAGACAAGTGTATATTCTGGATAAAATCCATAAAAAAAGCCCCATGTTTCAGGGGCTATAGGAATTCTTAAAATAGTTAATATTTAATTAAGCATGTTCTTGTCAGGCTTCCACCGTTTCAGTAGTTCTTTGAACAGCTGTTCTTTTGGATTAATTTTTGGATTGAACTCAATCTGAGTCGTTGCTTTTTCCAAACTAAATCGTACAACTTCGGTGTCACATACTGAAGAATCGATCTGTTCAATTGCTGGCATCAAATTTTTCTGACGCGCCTTTTTGTCCAACTGTTCTGCCATACTTTCAAGCAATAATGATTCGAGCAAACTAAGAAAATCAACAATATTGTAGTGAATGTTTTGGTTCTGAGCAAGCGTATCTGGCTTATCTACTCTTTTCATTTCTTCCGTTAATTCTTCAGAAGTAATTGCTTTGGCAATAATTTTTTTCAATTTTTCTGCGTCATGTTCGGTAAGCCAGCGTAGTAGGCAAAGCAATTCATAGGAAAGTACAAATTGAGTATCATCGTGCATAAATTCATTGATCATAGCGTAACCCTTCCTTAGCATTATTGTGACCATAATCTCTCTTGATTATAGCCTGCCATTTTTTTTAACTATTTAAAAACATTTTTCTGTAAAGTGCGTTAAGTCGCTCTATTCTCTTGCTGACCGGTGGGTGTGTAGAAAATAAAGCCATCCAGTTGCTACCGGTAAATGGATGTACAATAAATAATGGGGCTGTGCTCGCTTGTTGTGCATCGGTATTGCGTAAATGCGCGTGTGGGATATGATTATGCAATTTTTCAAGCGCGCTTGCTAGGGCAAGTGGGTCATGGCAATGGTGTGAGCCCGTTTCATCTGCCAAATATTCACGTGAGCGGGAAATAGCAAGTTGGATAATGGTGGCAGCAATAGGCATTAAAATGCTTACCAAAAGCAATAACAATGGATTGCCACTGCGGCGTCTATCGTTACTGCTTGACCACATCGAGGACCAGCGGAGCATGTTTGCCAGATAGCCTATGGTGGTCGCAATGGTTGCAGCTATAGTGGTGACCAAAATGTCTCGATTTTTCACATGTGCAAGCTCATGTGCAAGAACCCCACGCAATTCATGCTGATCAAGTAGATCAAGAATGCCGGTTGTAACCGCAATAGATGCATGTGCGGGATTTCTGCCGGTTGCAAAGGCATTTGCCATTGAGTTATGTACCAACCATAACTTTGGCATCGGCAAATGCATAGCCTGTGCAAGTTCTTCTACCGTGGCATAGATCTGTGGATAAGTTTGTCGATCCAAAGGCCGTGCGCCATACATGTTGAGTACAATGCGATCAGAAAAGAAATAGGCGATGCCATTAAAAAGGAAAGACATAATCAGTGCATAGTGTATGCCGGTAGTGCCGCCTATAAAGCCGCCTATGAGCATAAGAAGCCCGCTCAATGAGCCGAGCAATATGATTGTTTTTAATTTATTCAAGAACATAAGTACCTCCTAAAAGGATATAGCTGCTTAATTAAAATAACCGCTTCTTGGGCCTGCCCGCCAAAGCTTTCAGCGACGGCTGGGTTATTCGTCGTATTCAATTTCCCAGTTGTCTACGTCAACGGTATGTAGTTCGGTATCATGGATATCACGAGTATCGTGTAGTATCGGTTCTGGAAGTTTTCCCTGTAAAGATTTCTGTTTTATTTTCATTAACTCTTGTGCGCTTGAAAGTACCGCTTTTTTGGATACGTTGACGTTATCATCCAAGTGTTGCTGGGTATCTTTAAAGAGCTTATTCATCTCTTGTTGCATTTTGGTGATCTGTTTTTTGAGCTTGAGTATCATTTCTACCCCGGCAAGGTTGATACCAAGCTCATGGGTCAAATAGATAACACTTTCAAGCCGATCAATGTCTTCATCAGAAAACAGACGCGTTTTGCCCTCTGAGCGCTTGGGGGTAATAAGCCCTTCCTTCTCATATAGACGAATGGTTTGCTGATGTACTGAGAACATTTTAGCAACAGCTGATATCGAAAAATATCCTTTTTTACGTTTTACTTTCATAGAAGATAGCCTGATACCTAAAGTGATTATCGATGACAACATACTTAGTGTAGCAGATTCTTGCGGGAAATCATGTCCTTTTTTTATTCGTCTTCGCTTACGCTCGACGTGACTTTATCTTATTAATCACGCCGTAACACCCATACTTCGCCAAGGCTTCGTAGGGCAGGTAGTGAAGGCGGATGAGGCAGGCAAATCAATTATTCTATTTGTCCATGAAATAAGCGGGTTTTAGGGTAAGTTTTGCTCTTTTATGAGCGTAGGCGCTCAATAAAATTCAAATTGATAATTTAAATGGAGTTTGTTTAATTTTTACATAGTGGCCTTTTACAAAGTTTATTTTCATTGATATCCTGGTATAAAGATCATAAAAAAGTTTTTTAATGTTTTAAATGAGGGGTATCCTTATGTTTTCAAGAAAAAATATGAATATCATGTTCTTAGTTCTCGCAATGGCAGGTGGCCAATTGAGCGCAGGAACTACCGATTATCAAGCGCAAGTCAAGCAAAAAGCGTCTCAAGTACGTGATTGGTCTGTCCAAACAACAGGTAAAATTCGTGAAAAAGCTAATAATGTATATGTAGTTGCTCGTGAAAAAGCTAAAAATGCCTACGCGGTTGCTCGTCAAAAAACGCGTGCATTGTATGAAAAAGCAAAAGAGCACAAAACACTTATCGCTGGAGCAACAGCATGTTTGATGGGTATTGGTTATTATATTAGCAATCTTAAAGGTCAGTTACATAATGCTAACGCGAATATTGCAAATCTTAATAACGTAACTATCCCAGGTCTTAATAATCAGATTGGGAACTTGAATGGCCAAATAGGCAATATCAATGGTCAATTAAACAATGCCAATAACGTAACTATTCCAGGTCTTAATAATAGAATTGGAAATCTTAACGGCCAATTAGATGTTGCTAATCAAAATAATGCAAATCTTAGAAATAATCTTCTACGAGCATTAGATCAGCTAGAGCAAGCACAACAACGAGCTCGACGGTTGCAACAAGAGTCTGATACAGTGCATGATGAGCTAGATAGCGAAATTGAAAAACATCTTGCGCATATAGAAGAGTTGGAAGCATTACAAGAGCAAATAAATGCAACCAATGCTCATATTGCTCATCTTGAACGACAAAACGAACTCACTACATTAGGTTTCGGAATGGCTGCCAAAAACATTGGCGAGCAAATAAGACAATTAAATGGTCAGTTAGACAATAAAGAAGCTCTATATCAAAACCTTGGAGAGCAATTTGATAGAGAGATTGAAGAAAACATTGCTGCCGAGAAACAGTTGAAAGCGGAAGTGCGAACTGAAAAGCAAGCCCATGAAGCAACGCTCGATGAACTGGGTAGAACACTCGATGAACTAGCTATAGAACATGATGAACATAGTGCGCATATACAACAATTGGAAGCATTACAGCAACGATTAGATGATAAAGAAGCTCAAATTAATGATCTTAATAAGAATCATCAGCAGACTCAGCAAGCAGTGCGTCAACAAAATCAAGAAGCATTGCGCAATGAGCGACTTCTTTGTCAAAATCTTCAAAAGCAATTGGATTTAGAAGTTGAAGAGCACCTTGCTATCGTGAATCAGTTGCAAGCTCAAATTAATCAGCTTAATCAGGATAAGACTGCTAGTATACAATCTAAGGAACAGAAACTACAGCGTAAATACGAGCAAGAAACAGCACAAATTATGTTTGAGCAAAAGCATAATGAAATTGTTGCGACACTTGATAAACTCAAATTAAATCAAGATTATCAAGGTTCTGGTCTTAACGACTTGATTTTAACTTTGGCGCAACAAGAACAAGAGCTTATGAGTTGTTACGAAGATGTGCGTAATGCACAATTTAATCAGCAAAAAAATCTGTCTGCTTTAACTGATACTTATAATGAATTGCTTGGTATGACCCAACAAGTTATAGCGTATGTTTTTGATGAAATGAATGCTGGTATCAAGTCTCTTGAATCTGAACTTAAAGATCTTTCTGAACTTAAAGATCTTAATGATATTACCCAAGGTGATGTTGATACAGGTCTTGCTAACCTCGCTTCTAAGATAAATTTTGAATGGATATTTAAATTAGGTGAGAAGAGTGGCCTCATTAAGCGCTGCTTAGTCTCTCATGCGTTACAGCCATTAGGTGAAATGATGAACTATGCTACAGATAAAGCTGTACAGACACCAACGAAATTAAAGAATGATCCTTTTGTTTTTGTTACATCTTACCTAGATAGTTTTAGGCTGCAAGGTTATAGCTTAATAGCAAGTAAGGTCTGCGAGAGTTATGAAAGACTTTGTTCTATGATGACTCATTCAGATCCTTTCCGCGAAGAGTGTTTGAAATGTGCGCAAGACGTTCGAGATCAGATTGATCCATTGCGTGCATATATACATGCAAAGCCGGTGTTGGTAGATGAAAATTGTAATGCTGTTTCTGATGCAAATGAAAAGAATACAATGGCAGATTCTTGGACGGACTTTGTTTCAAATGCTTTGAAAAGCTCTGTGCAGCTTGATAGCTCTGTAGGTGCGAGTACTAACAGCGTTAACGTAGATACAGTCACCAGCTTGGCTTTATCATCAGTTTTAGCTTCATCGTCAGTTGTTGATGTTGATGCATTCTTAAAGTTGGTTGATGAAAATAACAAGGAAGAGTGGGATGAGTTCATGATTAGTGGCTTAAAGGACTCATTGGTATTATCAACTAATAGCTTCTCACAATCGTTTGTAGGGGAGAAGAGTACTAATCTGGAAAGTACAATAGATTTAACTGGTTCTGTTTCACAATTTGGTACCATCGCAAACAAATCTTTTTCGTTTGCCCCAGTTATTGATAAACAGTCTTCTGTGATTTTGGGCTCTGATTTAGAAAATCGTGCAAATTTCAACAACCAAATGGTTGCAGCTCAGTTAAGAGTCGATGCTCAACAAGCTGCTCAACAAATGGATTGTTTGCATAATAATGATGCAGATGAGCGTCTTTCACGCATATTGCCTCATGAAAAAGATGTTCTTGATAATGTTGCTCGTCAAGTGACAGCAAAAAGACAGGAGCAAAGCAATACTATCAATTTGCCAGAAGAAAATATCGTGAGTGATAGTCTTATTAACGATCATAACAATTATGTTAATCAAGTTTTAAAGCCTAATGGTCAGAATGTAGATGGTAATGTTGTTAATAATGAATCTCCATTTGGTTATAGTACTTTGATTAACGAATGTGGTGGTGAAATTGATACAACCGCTACGACCACTACACAATTGTCACCTGATTCTGTTACTGCAATGGAAATAGCATTGATTGAGCGTGAGCGTATTGAGAAAGAGCAAGAGAATAAAGATAAAGACATACCATTAAATCTTTTTGATATCAGTTTGAACGAAGAGTTTCAAAGTCAATTGAATCAAGATTCTGGTGAGCAGTCAGCAAATGATAACGCTACTCAAGCAAATGTTAGCCCAGATGTACAAACAAGGCAGGATACGAAAAAAGCAACAAGCATACAGCAAAATAACAGACGGAAAATTAAGAAACAGGGTAAAAAAGCGGCTAATGAATTGCGTAAAGTGCAAGAATGCTATGATGAAAATATCTAGTCAGTGCTAACTACACTACAAGCAATTTGTTTAATGAATTAGTAATGATATTTCAATAATCCAACATAAGTCATCGTATTTATGTTGGATTATTTTAAAATTGATCAGTCTTTCTATTCAGAAAATTTAGTTACTATTATTTTTAATGTTTTTTTAAAAGAGGTTATCCCTATGTTTTTAAGAAAAAATATGAATATCATGTTCTTAGCTTTAGTAATGGCAGGTAGCCAGGTGAGTGCAGGAAGTGCTGATTATCTAGCCCAAGCAAAACAAAAAGCATCTTATGTGCGCGATTGGTCAGTCCAAGCGACGGGTAAAGTACGTGAAAAAACTAACAATGCCTATGTGGTTACGAGTCAAAAAGCGCGTGCATTATATGAAAAGGCGAAAGAGAACAAAAGACTTATCGCTGGAGCGGCAGCATATTTGATGTTTGAAGCTGTTGGTTGCTATAATGGCTGGAGAACACCTTTTTATCGTTTGTTTGTGTTACCGAGTCGGTTAGATGCAAATATCGCAAATCTTAATAATGTAACTATCCCAGGTCTTAATAACCAAATTAGGCATTTTCGTGGGCAGTTAAATACTGTCAATCAGTTAAATACTGACAATAACGCTCAAATTGAAGATCTTAATGGTCAGTTAAATAATGCCAATAATGTGGTTATTCCTGGTCTTAATAATCAAATAAATAATGCCAATAACGTTACTATTCCCAATCTTAATAACCGAATTGGGAATCTTCATCGTCAGTTAATTACTTCCAATGGTATAATTGGAGATCTTCGAAATGATCATCAACAAGCACAGCAAGTATTACAGCAACAACATCGAGAAGCATTGGATGTTTTACGTAACGAACATAATGAAGCAATTGAACGCTCGAATGCGGAGCATGATAACGCGTTGCAAGCTCGAATTAACGATCTTAATGATATACATGCTGTAGAGATGCAAAATCTTAGAATGCACCATCAACAAGAGTTAGAACGTGAAAGAAATCAACATGGTGTAACAACTGAGCGTATGAATGAGATTCAACGTGATCATGATCAAGTAATTCGAAATCTTGAGGCGCAACATCAAGAAAATATTACTAATGAACGTAATAGGCGTAATAATGAGCATCAGCAAGCAATGCGAGAGCAGGCAACACAGCATAACAATGCATTACAGCAACAACTAAATCAAGCACAACAGCGAGCTGAGCAAACTCAACGAGAATTACAACAGCAATTAGAACAAGCACAACAACGAGTACAAATACTGCAGCAAGAGCGAGATGAGCTACACACTCGAATTAACGCTCACGCCACACAGCTACAAAATCTTACAAAGCAATATAATCAGAACGTCGAGAATCAGCGTGATGAGCTTAAGAACACTTACCAACAAGCGCAAGAAGTATTACAGCAGCAATTGGAGCAAGCACAACAACAAGTTCAACAACTGCAAAGAGAGTTGCGCCAACAAAATCAAGAAGTATTACAAGCTTTACGTAATGAATATAATGCAGCAATTGAACGCTCGAATACAGAGCATGATAATGCATTGCAAGCTCGAATTAACGATCTTAACAATGAGCATGCCGTGGAAATGCGTCATCATCAACAAGAGTTAGAACGTGAAAGAAATCAACATAGTGCAACAACTGAGCGTATGAATGAGATTCAACGTGATCATGATCAAGTAATTCGAAATCTTGAAGCGCAACATCAACAAAATATCATAAATGAGCGTGATAGGATTAATGGTGAGTATAATCGAGTGATACGAGAATGCACAGTAAAGCATAACAATGCTTTGCAAGCTGAAAAATTGGTTCAACAAAAATTAGAGCAGCAATTACAGCAGCAAGTAGAACAATCAATACAATGGGCTCAACAAGAGGGAAAAAAAGTAAAAGAAAGCAGGGATACTTTAAACCAGTTTAAGCAGCAAACGTATAATACTCCTTCTATTGCTGAACAATGGGTTCAACAAGTTCAACAAGGGGAAAAAAATTTAAAAAAAAGCATTGATATTTTAAACCAGCTTAAGCAAACGTATAATACTGGTGAAAGAATAGATTTTGCTGTTGATAAAGCAAAAAAAGATTGGTTGGCCGACAAGCTTGCTGAGCAAGATAAAAAAGATGATGAAGTGCCTTCACCTCTTACGGATGCTACGTCAGAACTAGAGCCTTTCTTGGGTTCTCAGAATGCTGATATTCAGTAATGCTATCTCATAGGGACTTCACAGAAGCTATTGAACTTAACCTCTGTATATTTTTAAAATAGACCTGATCGAATACAAAGATCAGGTCTATTTTTTTGGATAAAAAATCAGCGGGAAATAACATGAATAGTCGTCTATCCACAATCTTTTGACTGAATGAAGAGTTAGAAAAACAGTTACGCGCTACAGCATTAAAGGCTCTCGAAGACCGTGTACAGTCACTTATGAGAGCATTTTAACAATGAAGATTAATGAAGAATAATGCTTTATAAATCATTGTGCTTCTGTTGAATATATTTTAAAATTGGCCTGTCTACTTAGATCAAGTTAATTTTTTTGAATTTTACACGGAGCATATAATGAACCATCATCTCAGACTTATCTTTTTATGCACAACTATCTGTTATTCTACCGGTATAGATGCCACTTTTGGCGATACGATGTATAACAAAACAAAACAAGTATATGCTTTCGTCTGCAACAAAACACGTGCATTATATGAAAAAGCAAAAGAGCACAAAAAACTTATCGCTGGAGCAACAGCATGTTTGATGGGTATTGGTTACTATATTAGAAATCTTAAAGGTCAGTTACATAATGCTGACGCAAATATTGCAAATCTTAATAACATAACTATCCCAGGTCTTAATAATCAAATCGTGAATCTCCAAAATGCTCATCGCCAAGCTCAAAATCAATTAATTACAGCGCAATTGCAGGCTCAGGAGCTGCAGATTAATATTGCTCACCTTGAACGACAAAATCAGCATAATTTAAATGATCATCAGCAAGTTCGGCAAACATTACAACAGCAATTAGCACAAGCACAACAACAATCTCAGCAGTTGCAAGCTCAAGTTACGCAGCTTAATCAAGACAATGAAACTAGAATACAAGTTCAAGAACGATTATTGCGTGAAGACAGAGAAGAAAGTCATCGTCGTGCATTTGAGCAAGGAAGAGCGCAAGCTATGTTGAATTATGAACATAATGCTATTCTTCAAGTGTTTGATAATTTGGAGTATGCGCTTCAAGTTGGTCAAGATCCGGTTGGTATAGTTCAGAATCTTATGTTACAGGTTCCTAGACTCGAGTTTTGTTCAAGGATTGCTGTATATTCTAATCAACAAGAAAAACTATCTAATACCTTTAATAGATTGGTTGCTTTAACTCAGAATGCTATTGGTCATGTTATTGGTCACATTAATGGTGCATTAGTATCATTGGAAAATAATGTTAAAACAATGCATTTTACCGGTATTACCGCAGATAATTTTGAGCAAAATTTTGCTCATATCCAGACTGTTATACATAATTATTTCGGACAACTAAATTATGCTTTTAATCAACTTGGTACGTTAGTTGGATTTAGTGCCAATAATCAGATTATTCGATCTCATTTAGCGAATTGTGATTCTGACTCTATATTGCGGCCATTGTATGCAAGGCTGGTGAGTTCTGTGGAGAAAGTACAGCAATTAGGTTCAGGGCGGAATGGAAATATTATCGTTAAGTCGCATGATGATGCGTTTAATCTGTACGTGCATAACGAAGTGGCAAAAAATACTTACCAAAGTTATATTCAGTTTTGTTCTATGATGCTTGAACCGGAATATTATTTAAATTGGGTAAGGGAATTTGAATGGCCGCTTAATATTATTGATACGCGCATTCAAAATGGGTTGGTGCAGGTATTGATGCGGGCGCAAGAACCTTCTTTCAATGGCGTTAGTAGTGAGTTCAGTAACGGTTCATCCTTGAAATCATTGAATAAGTCTACGCTTAATATCTCTGGCTTTAATTTTGATCAGCCTGTGGTTAATAATTCTGATGTAGATGAATTCTTTAGCAATCCGGTACAATCCGTAGTTAAGATTAACGAACTTCAACAAAGTTTAATGGATAGAAGTCGTTTTGGGAATAACTCGATGGTGGCTTCTTCTGTAGTGCAATCAACCATTAATTTGGATGATTTACAGAAGTTGATGTTTGAAGGTTTTGAGAAAGATAGAAATGATTTCCTGAACAGTAATATGGGATCTTCTTCTATGGCTCAATCAACAAATAATGCGCATTCAAAATCATGCATTAACTTAGATGATTTACTGAATGTAGAATTTGAAAGACTAGAGAAGAACACAAATGATTTTCTAAGCAGTAATGTGGGATCTTCTGTTATGGCTCAATCGACATATGATAGTATTAACTTAGCAGATAAAACAGGGCTGTCTGATTCTGTTATAGGTTTTGTTGATGCTGTAGAAAGTTCTTGTTCATGTGTGCCTTCAGAGAAATGGATGAGTGCGCAAGAAAAATTAGCACAAAGTGGTCGATTTGATAATCGTGGAGGCTTTTCACGAGTGGCTGATTTTAGTCCTAAGGCTTACGTGAACGGTTGGCAAGCATCTGGAGTACATTCTGGACAAGTACGACACAATAATATTAATTCGCAAGAAAGCAATATTGTAAGTAACAGTATTATTGAGAATTATGAAAATGATGCTTTAAGGCCTAGTGATCATAATGTGGAGAGTACTCGTGCTAACAATGCTTCTCCATTTGGTTATAGTGATTTGATTAATGAATTAGGCACAAGCACTTCTGTGCAATCAACAACAACTGCAATCAGTACTACTGATCCTATTTTTGTAGCACAAAAAGAATTGTACGAACGTAATGAGCAAGAGAAAAAACGTCTTGAGGAAGAACAACAAAAACAGCAAGAAGAACAAAAAAATGCTGTTGTTGAGCAAGATGTACCATTAAATCTTTTTGATATCAGTTTGAACGAAGAGTTTCAAAGTCAATTGAATCAAGATTCTGGTGAGCAAGCAGCAAATGATAATACTTTTAGTTCTAGGTGCAATATTCAATAACGATATCCTCTCATAGGACTTGAACATAAACTATTGAACTTAACCTCTGTATATTTTTAAAATAGACCTGATCGAATATAAAGATCAGGTCTATTTTTTTGTATAAAAAAAGCAGAGGAGGAAAGTAGTATGAATAGTCGCATATCCAATCTATCCACCGGATGGCAAATAGGTTACACCATCTTTTTAGTGAGTATTATCTGTTATCAGATAAGCCTTAATGCAGGTTCTGATGAACCTATCTTGTCTATGACGCGTAAAAAAATTATACGAGTATATCGCTGCGCGTGTGAAGAAACGCGTACTGCGTATGAAGAAGTAAAAAAGCATAAAAAGCTGATCATGGGTATTATTACATATTTGGTCTTTGAAGGCTTTGGCTATTCTGAAGGATGGGATACGCCATTACGTCGTCTGTTTATGCCAAAAAAATCGCTGGATGATGCTCTCAGAGAATATCAAAAATTGAGAGTTCGTTATGAAGCGCTGGAAAAGCAATATGAGGTGCTGGACAAGCAGTTGCAAGATAAAATATTAGAGGATCTTAAAAAACATCAAGAAGCACTTATGAAACAATTTGAAAAATTCTTAGGCGATGAACAATGAAATGGACGGTCACACACGTTCGTCGTTGCGAACGAAGTGAAGCAATCTAGGCTTCATTTGAATTACTTCTTAGAATTAATTTTAATTCTGGATTGCCACGCCCGCAAGGCGGGCTCGCAAAGACGATCGTCGGGTTGCATAAATTATTGTGCTTCTGTTGAATATATTTTAAAATTGGCCTGTCTACTCAGATCAAGTTAATTTTTTTGAATGTCACACGGAGCACATCATGAATCATCATTTCAGACTTATCTTTTTATGTACAAGTATCTGTTATGTCACCGGCATAGAGGCTACTTTTGGTGAGACACTATGTAAAAAAACAAAAAAAGTGTATGCGATTATTTGCAAGAAAACGCGTGCATTATATGAAACAGCAAAAGAGCATAAAAAACTGATTGCAGGATTAAGCGTTTATCTTGCTTTTGAAGTTTACGGCTATTCGCAGGATTGGGATACCCCATTGCAACGGCTTTTGACGCCGAAAAAAGTTGTGGATAATACGCAGGTGCATAATCATGGACATGCTGCGCAGATTGCACAGCTCACTCAGGCTCATCAACAAAAACTACAGGTACAACAGCGCGCATATCAAGAATTACAACAGCGCTGTACAGAGCTTCAAAATGAAGTGCGGGCACTGCATCAAGAACTGCATACAGAATTAACGAGAAAATTGAAACGAGAACAGCAATTTAAAGAAGTGTCAGGCGATATGTCTATTTTGAAAGAAAAAAGTTTATTGCTCTTGGACAAATGGGCGCAATTGAAAAATTCGTGAGTGATAAATAATGTGAGTTCGAGTCCGTTCATCTTGCCGTGCCCGTCGAAGCTTCATGCGAAGACTGGGAGTGTTTTTGCGAAGCAAAAATGTATCGAAAGATAACGGGTAAATAAAATTATTATACTTAAAAATAGCCATCGCCCGTACCCTTCGATACATTCACTTTCGCTAATGCTCCAGTGAACACTCAGGGCGAACGGGCTTAGATAAGACTCATGTCCAATACATCATTCACTTTACACAAACTATTGTGCTTACCCTCCGTATATTTTTACAATTGGCATGAGTAGATCAGGCCAATTGTTTTTGATATTTCATCTTGAGTGTGTAAGGAGAATGTAATGAATTATCGCAATCTCTGTATAGTCTTTTTAATAAGCTTTACTTTTTGTTGCATGACAGCATCCGCCATGCTTGGCGGTCGTACATTTTTCTCCACCCGTTCGCAAAGTGTGAATGCAGCGCTTGAATTAGTCGGTTGGGAAAAAGAAGTTAACCAACCAGTCCAAACTACCTGTTATGGGACGGCAGCATTAGCAATCGAGTATAATCATTCATTTGATACAGAGCGCATAACCAAGTTTCTTTTTGGTTCAGAATGTCTCTTTTTTTCTGGCAGCAAAGTAATGAACCGCGGACCGCATGATATTTTGGCCGATTATTTTGGATTGCCATTCTGTTTTCAAAGTTGTGTTTCATTCCATCCAGTTATTTCCAACACCATCTTTGATTTAAATTGGTATCAAAGTCTTGATTGTATTGCATGTGGTACCTATCTGCGGGTACATGTGCCGCTTGTGCATACCAAATGGGATTTAAATTTAGAAGAAACGGTCTTGGATTATGGCGATAATTTCAGCATCTGTGGTACGTATACGTTCTATCCTGGCGGTTATATGAGTCCAGAAAAAATTACTCGTGCGCATATGCATACCAATGTGCGTGAAGCTTTTGAAGGAATCAGAAGCGTTGGTGATTTGCAGCCGTTGCATTTTGGTAGAATTTTTGGACGACAGACCAAGACCAGAATAGCAGAGATTCAGGTTGCGGTAGGCTATAATCCTTTGTTGAGTGATTGGTATCATCTTGGTGGTGAAATTCGCGTTGCAGCTCCTACTGGCAATCGTCCTGAGGCCGAGTTTTTGTTTGAAGCTATCGTTGGCAATTGTCACCATTGGGAATTAGGTGCTGGGTTGACTGGTCATGTTGACGTGTGGGAATCATGTAATAAGTGTCATACTATCGCTTTGTATTTGGATGCAAATATAACCCACCTGTTTGCTGATCGGCAAAATCGCTCATATGATTTAAAAACTGGGCCGGGTAGTCGTTACATGTTGGCAGAAGTGTTTGGCAATGGTTCGACCAATTTAGAAGTGGGAGCAGTAGGTGGTCCATCTGCTGAGTATCAGTATATTGGGTGCATACAACCGGTAGTTAATGTTACCACGCTTCCAACTGACATCAGCATAGCAGTACAGGGTGATGTTGTGCTCAAATGTGCGTATCAACGTTCTGATGGTTTCGAATGTGATATTGGTTACAATTTTTGGGGACGCAGCAAAGAAAAAGCTGATTGTCGCTGCCGTTTGGCACGTGATCAGTATGTGCTGAAAGGTGATGCACAGGTCTATGGTTTTGAGCCGACTTTTGAAGAGCTACCAGTGCGTCTGAGTGTTAGTCAAAGTGAGGCGACGTTGCACAAAGCACAAGGTCAAGGCAATTTTGTTCCTGGCGTAGAATTCAGGAATGAAAATGCAGATTCACCGGCACTTGCATTTGATGGATCTGGTGCGCCCCTCAACCAAGTAACAGCTGCTGATGCATTCGCATTACAAATTACACAAGGGCAAATCAATACTTCCAATCCACCAATTTTCTTATCAGATGATGACATAAATCCGCATTCGGCATTATTGCCACGCGCATTTACCAATAAACTGTTTTTCTATGTTGGTAGTGCATGGCATTGTGTAGAAAAATTAAAGCCATATGTTGGTATTGGTGGTTCTGCTGAATGGGCGCATACAAATGCGCGTAATAATAGTGGATATTCACAAGCGCACATATGGATTAAAGGTGGTTTTTCATATTGACACAGGTAATTTCCCTGTTGCTTGCAGCCTTCCCAATAAAATATCTGCTGCTGAAATCTGCGCATCAACATCATCTTGGTATGCGCAGATAAGTCCGGGTACGTAATCAAACAATGTGCAGCTATACGGATTGCCAAATATAACGAGCATAGTCTTTGCATTATGCGCATGAATTTGTTTGATGTTCTCTTGTAGCGTCTGTGTTATGCCATAATTTTCACGTGCTAATCGGTTCATGCCATGTAATGCAATAATGAGAGTGCAGTTGGTTGGGAGTTGCTCAATCAAGTTTATAAAAGATTGATTGTTATCAGTTGGATCATAAAAATAAAATGTAGTATTTGGTAGTACTGTATTGAGCGCATAAGCAAATGCTTTCATTGTGGTACAACATCCAATTTGCAGTACAGCAGTTGCCTGTGTATTATTAAGTGGCATACAGTTATTGATATCACGTATTACAGTAACTGCGTTATCATAGAGAGTTTGTTTGAGGTTATATGCTGATTTTGTATGCAAGTTTTTATAATTATATTCCCCGTTTGCATTTTTGTTTTGCTTGAACACCCACTCCTTTGCCAACAATATTTTAAGCACGCGTGCATCAAGTTCATCTTCAGTAAATTGTTCATGTTCAATTGCGTGCATAATTAGTTCCACTGCGCGTGGTACATCAACAGGGCATAAAAGTATGTCATTGCCAGCCAGCAGAGCATTCAATTCAACATAGCCAGATTCATATTGTTGCGTAACACCGCGCATGCCAAGTCCATCAGTAATAACAAGGCCAGTGAAGCCAAGTTCATTTTTGAGTAATCCAGTTACCACGTCATAAGAAAGGCTTGCTGGAATACTGATGCGTTTTTCCAGTGCAGGCGCTGCAATATGTGCCGTCATAATAGCAGGAATGTTGTTTGCTATCAGATGTTTAAATGGGGAGAGTTCAATATCATGCAGGCGATCTAGGTTGTGACGTATCAATGGCAAATCATAGTGAGAATCTACATCAGTGTCACCATGTCCGGGAAAATGTTTTGCGCATGCAATAATACCTGCATCATGCAATCCGTGAGCAAAGGCAGCGGTCTTTTTGCTTACATTTTCAGGGTTGTCGCCAAATGAACGATGATTAATAACCGGATTGTTTGGATTGGTGTTGATGTCCGCTACGGGAGCAAAGTTGATGTGCACACCGATTGCATGACATTGTCTGCCAATTTCTTTGCCGAGTTTATAGATCAGTTCATTGTCTTGTAGTGCGCCAAGCGTAAGTGCATAGGGAAACTGTATCGCATCACGCAAACGCATCTGCAATCCCCATTCAAGATCTTGTCCAATGAGTAAGGGAATGGTGCTCAGGTGCTGAAATTCTTCGGTCAAATTGTATTGCTTGTGCGCGGTGCTGAGTCCTAAAAAAATCACACCACCAACATGGTAGTCGGTAATAAGACGCTTGACGTATGCGCTATCCATGGTATAGGGAGTATGCTCTAAAAATCCGGGATTTTGTTCAGTATCTGAAATTGCGGGAACCATGAAGAGTTGGCCAATTTTTTCTTTGCGCGTGAGTGCATTGAGTGTTGAGTACGCCCATGATAAAGGCTGGTCAGTTTCCATAGTGATGATATGGCGCGTTATGGTTACGAGCAGGGTGAATGTGATTGTTTGTTTGTATGACATGATAGCTCCTTTCGTAAGAAACATATCATGAAGACGAATAGGTGTGCAAGAAAAATAGGCAGAATGCTACGAGTGTAAACTTCGATCGTCATTGCGAGTTTTACGAAGCAATCCAGCAATGAAATTATTATTACAAAAACAACTAT
>Ga0206908_1014_pt1 | contig 35409 bp, 35 predicted proteins | sample Alteio_BWOrgHeat_78_FD_152979 | JGI IMG/M metagenome (GOLD analysis project Ga0206908, IMG submission 152979) | Enriched cells from forest soil in Barre Woods Harvard Forest LTER site, Petersham, Massachusetts, United States -... | ecosystem: Environmental > Terrestrial > Soil > Temperate forest >... | reverse complement strand
AAACAGCTCAGGCAGGCGTGGGTATTCGACACTGGCGAACCCGGCGGGATCCAGACCAATCCGCTGATTATTGGCGGCACGCTCTACGGATATACGCCTACGCAGAAGGTCATCGCCCTGGACGCGGCGACCGGCAAGCTCAAGTGGAAGTTCGACTCGGGTGTTAACGCCAGCCAGCCGGTGCGCGGCCTCAGCTACTGGACCGATGGCAAGGAGTCGCGTCTGCTGGCCGGCGTGATGAACTTCCTCTATTGCCTCGATCCTGCTACGGGACGGCCTATTGCTGGATTTGGTGAGAACGGCCGCATCGATTTGCGAAAGGGTTTGCGCGAGCCGTGGGTGGACCAGTCGATTGCTCTGACTTCGCCGGGGGTGCTCTTTAAGGACCTGATCATCGTGGGCGGCCGCAATCCTGAGACCCATCCCTCGCCGCCGGGCGATATTCGCGCCTTCGACGTGCACACCGGCGCGCTGCGCTGGGCGTTCCATACCATCCCGCACCCTGGCGAGGTTGGCTACGATAGCTGGCCTAAAGAGGCGTGGAAGACTGCGGGATCTGCGAACAACTGGGCCGGCATGACTCTCGATGAGCAGCGCGGAATTCTCTTTGTGCCAACCGGCTCGGCGGTGATGGATTTTTACGGCGGCGATCGCGTGGGGGACGACCTCTATGCCAACTGCCTGCTGGCGCTCGACGCAGCCACCGGCAAGCTGCTGTGGCACTTTCAGGGTGTGCATCACGACATGTGGGACCGCGACTTTCCGTCGCCGCCGGCGCTCTTCACCATGAAGAAGAATGGCAAGACCATTGAAGCCGTTGCGCAGCCCACCAAGCAGGGGTGGCTTTATGTTTTCGATCGCGCCACCGGCAAGCCGCTGTTTCCGGTGAGTGAGAAGCCGTATCCGGCAAGCAGCGTGCCGGGGGAAGTTGCGTCGAAGACACAGCCGCTCCCCGAGTGGCCGACGCCGTTCGCACGACAGAGTCTGACGGAGGATGTGCTGACAACGCGCACGCCGGAGGCGCATGCGTGGGCTGTTCAGCAGTTGCACGATATCCAGGCCGGAGGGCAGTTTCTGCCGTTTCTCGCAGGTGGAAAGCAGACGGCGATTCTGCCGGGATTTGACGGCGGCGCTGAGTGGGGTGGACCTGCGATTGATCCCGTGCGCAATGTGATTTACATCAATGCCAATGAGATGGCGTGGCTGGGGGGACTTCTTCCTGTCCACCAAACCTCGAGTGAGGGCGAGAAGGTGTACAGCGATCAGTGCGCCGTGTGCCACGGGGTTGATCGCGCCGGCTCTCCGCCTGACTTTCCTTCGCTGGTGGATGTGACGAAGCGGATGCCCGAGGGGAAGATTGCCTCGACGATTCAGGGAGGAACAGGGCGCATGCCGGGGTTTCCGGATGTGGCCGGTCAGCATCTCAGCGACCTGATCGCTTACCTGCGGACGGGGTCCGCTTCGGGGTCCGCGACTGGGTCCGCTTCTGCGTCGCCGCCGGCGGGCGCGGAGAAGGAATCCACGCAGGCAGGCGAGAGGGTCTATACGGACCAGTGCGCCGCGTGTCATGGCGCCGACCGCGCGGGGTCTCCGCCGGATATTCCTTCGGTTGCGGATGTGACGAAGCGGATGCCCGAAGACAAGATCGTCAAGATCATCCAGGCGGGAACGGATAAGATGCCGGGCTTCTCTGACGTAGCGGGCCAGCAACTCAAAGACCTGCTCGCCTATCTGCATTCGTCGTCGCAACCGGAGGACAAGAAGGAGATGCAGTCGAGTGCGGCTAAGCCGCACGAAGAGGACCCCGCCGGCGCGAAGGTCTACGCGCGGCGCTGCGCGATCTGCCACGGCGATCAGCGGCAGGGGAATTTGCCAGGGTTTCCGCCGCTGGTCAACATTGGCGCGCGTCTCGATGCGGCTCGGGTTACGGATCTGGTCCACAACGGCAAGGGGCGCATGCCCGGGCAGACGGCGGTGCAGGGAACTGATCTGGCTGCGCTGCTGCGTTATCTGGACGTGAGCGAGGGTCAGGCTGGGGATGCGTCGACGCCTGAATATACCTTCACTGGTTATAAGAAGTTTCTCGACCCGGATGGCTACCCGGCGATTGCGCCGCCGTGGGGAAGTCTGAGCGCGATCGATCTCAACACCGGCAACTACCTATGGAAGATCAACCTGGGCGAGTTCCCTGAGCTTGCCGCGAAGGGAATGAAGGACACGGGCAGCGAGAACTACGGCGGGCCGATCCTGACGGCGACGGGAGTTTTGTTCATTGGCGCGACCACGCATGATCGCAAGTTCCGCGCGTTTGATTCCTCGAACGGGCATCTGCTGTGGGAGACGACGCTGCCGTATCTCGGCAACGCCACTCCGGCGACTTACATGGTGAATGGCAAGCAGTATGTGGTGATTGGCGCGAGTGGGGCCAGAGATCCGAAGACGCCGCAAGGCAGCGCATACGTCGCGTTTGCGCTGCCATGATCGGCTATCAGCGATTCAGGCCAGACCAATAGGTGAATATCCGCGCGCCGAACGCTCCCGCGATTGCGCTGACCTGCGGCCCCGGATCGCCGTAGATCTCAAAGCGATCCATAGTGCAGAGGGGCACGATCTTGGGTAGAAGGTCCAGCACCACCGGTCCAGCGAAGTGCGCCTGGACTGCATCGGCGTCGACGTAGGTCTCCAGCAGCCGGCACTGCTTCTGGTCGGCGCTGAAGAACCACTCGTAGCCGAGAGTCCCCGGTTCGGTTTCGGTTGCGGTTATCATGGCCTTTGCAGCCGCTTCAAATGCCTCCAGGGCGCCGTCGTGAATGGTGGCTTCCACCGACAGGCGCACGATATTCTTGAGCATCTCGACCTCCGTTCCATTGTGGTCCTTGTATGCGGAAACAATAGCATCGGGGAGCGCGGCTGTCGACGGAGTCTGTCAGGCCACACTGCGGCTTAGATTCTGGCTCACCATGCCGGACAACTTCGCTAACTCCGCCATTGCCCGTTCTAACATCTGTGCGGAGTCGTCTCCACCCTTCTGCGCCAGGTAGAGAGTGTTTGTCAGGCTCTGCAGAGGATTGTTGATCTGGTGGGCCAGTTCGTTCACCTTCGCGGCCAGAGCTGCATCCTTCTCATGGGTGCGAAGAAGCTGTTCCTGGTGGCGGTGCCGCAGCCCCATCGACGCGAAGTCGGCCAGTGTAGCCAGCAAGCGGTAATCTTCCATGTCGAACGCTGAGCGGGAGTGATGCGAGACAGCCCAGAGGGTGCCCCTGAGATGCTCGTTGATCCACGGAATGAGCAGGCCGTCGGTGATATCGTCGGCCGACACGCCCAGAAATTCGTAGTACGGCTGGGTCACTCGGTAGTGCTGGGCGCGCCGGCTGTCGAGGCATCGGCCGCAGGGGCTGAAGAAGCGAGGCGTCGTTCCATTTACATATTGGGCGAAGCTGCCTGAAATGGCCACCCACCGGAATACGCGTTCCCCGCGCTCGTTCGCATCTTCAAGGCTGATGCCCGCGCTGTCGGCGCCGCAGGACTCTACCGCGATGTCGACGAGTTCCTGAAGCACCACCGCAGGCTTTTCCACGAATACATGCGCGAGGCGTTTCATCGCGTGCAGATTTGATTCGAATCGTCGTGCGGTTCTGGTTCGCTGGGCAAATTCTTCGTCCCTGAGGAGGTCGTGCAACTCCATCCCGGTATCGATTAATGATGAACCAATCGTCAACACGCCTCCCTGGCGATACCTCGATCGAAAGCTTTCCTGAAGCGGATACCTTGATTACTTGAAGGTAAGAAGAAAGGCAAAAGGCAATGAATGGAACAAGCACCCGGACGGGCGCTCAAAGGATTGTCGGCTTCGATGCCACATCATGGCCTGAAGGATGCCTGGGTGCAGAAAATTGCTGTCACTGGACCGTCTCACACGCCCGCCTGTACTCTTGACGCTTCACGATGCGTGAAAGCCTCATTCTCCATGACGCCACCCTCCGCGCGGTTCATCGCGCCGCGCGCCGGCTTGTCCCGTTCCTCATGCTCATGTACGTGGTTTCGTTCCTTGACCGCGCCAACGTTGCTTTCGCCAAGCAGGCCCTGGCGGCGACGGAAGGCATATCGGAGCAGGTCTACGCGCTGGGCGCGGGGCTTTTCTTTCTTTCGTATTCGACATGCGGATTTCCCAGCAATCTGATTCTGCACCGCATTGGCGCACGGCGCTGGCTGGGGATGCTTCTCATCGCCTGGGGACTGGTGAGCACGGGCACGATGTTCGTCACCGGGCCGGCGTCGTTCTACGCACTTCGCCTGCTGCTGGGCGTGACGGAGGCGGGCTTCTTCCCGGGGGTGATCCTGTATCTGACTTACTGGTTTCCGAATCGCGCACGCGGACGCATGATGGGGTTGTTTTACCTCGGCGTGCCGCTGGCGCTCATCCTGGGCGGGCCGCTCTCCGGATTCCTGCTCGATCTGCACGGACGCGGGGGGCTGGCCGGATGGCAATGGATGTTTATTGTCGAAGGACTTCTGGCCGTGGTGGTCGGATTCGCCGCCTTCGCACTGCTCGACGACAAACCGAGCGCCGCTCCGTGGCTTCCACACGATGAGAAGCAGGCGCTGGCGGATGACCTGGCGCGCGAGGCGGATGCGCGCCGTGCCGCTGGGCCGACTGAGCTTCTCCCCATGATCCGCGACCCGCGCGTTTTGCGATTGGTCTTGATCTACGCGCTTATCCAGGTCAGTACCTACGGAGTCGTCTTCTATCTGCCTGCTGAAGTTGGGGCGTTGCTGCATCGCCCCGCTGGATTTACCGTCGGCATGGTGTCGGCGATTCCATGGATCTGCGCGCTGGTGGCGGTCTACTTTCTTCCGCGTGTGGCAGACGCGTGGGGCAACCACCGTCTGGTCGCCGCTCTCACGCTGCTGATTGCCGGACTGGCCAGCCTGGCATTTCCGACCGCCGGTCCCGTGGCAGGGCTTGTTGCGCTCTCGATCGCGGCCTCGGGATTCATCGCCGTGCAGCCGGTCTTCTGGACGTTTCCAACGGGCTATCTCGCCGATCGCGCCGCCGCGGGTGGCATCGCACTGATCGGGGTAGGGAATGTGGGAGGATTCTTCGCGCCGAACCTGAAGGTATGGGCGGATCAGGCTTTTCATTCCACCACCGCCGGACTGTATTTGCTCGCGGGGTTGACGCTGGTCAACGCCGCCCTCATCGCCACGGTCCGCGAGCCTGCGGTTGAGACGCGCTCAAGCTGACCTTCGATGAGGGGCGGCGGTTCAATGAGTAAGAGCGAAGATTGCTATCGGTTGGCTAAGAGGGATTCGTAGAACTCCACGTACTTGGGAATCACGAGGGTGGAGCAGAAGCGCTTCTGCGCGGCCTTGCGGCCGGCGTCGCGCATGGTCTGCAGGCGGTCGGGGTCGGTGAGCAGGGCGAGCGCTCCTTTGGCCATGTCGTCGACCGCGCCGACGGGATAGAGCAGGCCTGTTTCGCCGTCGTCGATGAGCTCGGGCACGCCGCCGACGCGGGTGGCGATGGAGGGAACCTTGCAGGCCATAGACTCGAGCGCCGCCAGCCCGAACGACTCCAGCTCCGAGGGCATCACCATCAGGTCAGCCAGGGGGAGCAGCTCGTTCACGCGTTCCTGCTTGCCGAGGAAGTGAATTTTGGAGTGAATCTTGAGGTCGTGGGCGAGCCACTCGGCCGCGGAACGGTCAGGGCCGTCGCCGACGAGGACGAGCTGCGCGGGCACCTGCGCGGCCACCTGCGCGAAGACCTTGACCACGTCGACCACGCGCTTGACGGGGCGGAAGTTGGAGAGGTGGATCAGGATCTTTTCATCGGGACGGGCAAACCGCGCACGCTCGAGAGCACGTTTGGATTCATCCTGGTAAGGCTGGTAGACATTGCAGTTCACGAAGTTGGGGACCACGGCGATGTCGCGGGTGACGCCGAAATCGGCCAGGGTCTTTTCCTTCAGATACTCGGAGATGCTGGTGACGCCGTCGCTCTCCTGTATGGCATAGCGGGTGATGGGGAGGTAGCTGCGGTCGAGCCCGACGAGGGTGATGTCGGTGCCGTGCAGGGTGGTGACGAAAGGCAGCTTACGGCGCGCGGCAAGCATTTGCCGGGCCAGCAGAGCGCTGACCGAATGGGGGATGGCATAGTGCACGTGGAGCAGATCAAGCTCGTAGAATTCAGCCACTTCCGCCATGCGCGAGGCCAGCGCCAGGTCGTAAGGCGGGAACTCGAACAGGGGATAGTTGGAGACCGGAACCTCGTGATAGAAGATGCCGGCTTCACGCCCATTGAGCCGGAAGGGCTGCGAATAGGAGATGAAGTGCACTTCATGGCCAAGCGCAGCCAGCTCAATGCCGAGTTCGGTGGCGACGACACCGGAGCCGCCGTAGGTGGGATAACACGTGATGCCGATGCGCATGAGTTCCTGCCAGTGAGTCTTCTTGTGATGTGACGAACCGGAACGGCGCGAAGATGCAGAACGTTGCGGGACGGAGGTTTAAAGGTTGGCGAATGAGATCAGGTCAGGGCTGTCGGCTCCGCGGAGAAGAGCGAGGGACTGGCGTTCGGTTTCGCGGGAGGCCAGCAGACGGGTGTTGGACTGGGCCAGATCGGCGTCGTTATAGCCGGGATGCGTGACGAGTTCGTAAGTGCCTTGTTCGGGCAGGGCGCGGAGCAGGGGACTGATGGTGGCGGCGTCGAGGGTGCCGGTGGCGAGGACGCCGAGCGCTCCATCGGTGGTGAGGAGGCCTTCTTCGGCGACGATACGGCGGAAGGTGGGTTCCATCATGCGCAGGAGGCGGACCTGCACGCGCCGGATTGGCGGGGCGCCGGGAGTGGCGGCGACGCTCCAGGCGGGTTCGAAGGGATTGCGGACGGCGCGGATTCCTGAGGAGCGGGCGGCGCGGAGGACCGGCCGCAGCACACGCGGGAACATGTGGGTGTGCTTGTGGGTGTCGATGTGGGTGAGGTGGACGCCGCGGGATTGGAGCAACTGGATCTGGGCGCGGGCTTCGGATTCGATTTCGACATCATTGATTCCGCCGGTCAGGAGCCGCTGTACGAACGCGCCGAGCTTGGGATGGAAACGGCCAGTCGCCTGCTCGACGAGCGTGGAGAGCTGAGCGGTCGGCTGGATGGGTTCGCCATCGACGAGGACAACGTGACAGCCGACGCCGAGGCTCGGCGTGGCCTTCGCGATCTCGATCGCCTCCTCCGTGGCCGCGGCGCGCGCCATCAGCGTGGCGCTGGTCAGCACGCCAGCCTGGTGGAGCTCCAAAATGGCGCGGTTGACGCCGGAGGTGAGGCCGAAGTCGTCGGCGTTTACGATGAGGCGGGGCACTGGCCAGTGTACCAACCCGGTGGTGGGGGCCGCGGATTTCGCGCTCTTTCGCTGATATGATGAATATGGGTCTTAGGGGCCTTCCCACCACGCGTGGGCGGATAGCTCAGTTGGTTAGAGCGCCTGCCTTACAAGCAGGATGTCGGGGGTTCGAGTCCCTCTCTGCCCACCATAGATTAGTTCTAGACCGTTCGAAGAAGTTCAATCATCCCAACAAAACCCAATAATAACGGGCATTCTGTGGATTTTACCGTTCCAGGAGGTACTATGGAAGCCATGGATCCATGGTGGTATTTTTGGTGAATCCTGGAAGTGGCTTGGTGGTATTTCCCCATTTCATGAGTCTGGAGGGGTTATGTCGTTGACTGACACTGAAATTCGGAAAACCAAACCGGGAACGAAGGCGTACCGCCTTCCGGATACCAAGGGCCTGTTTCTATTCGTTACTCCGACGGGCGGAAAGCTATGGCGCTATAAATACCGTCACGGTGGTTTGCAAAAGCTCATGGCAATTGGGAAATACCCGGATGTGCCGCTCGCATTAGCAAGGAAACGCCACGCCGAGGCTCGCAGGCTGCTCGCCCTTGGCATTGATCCAATGGAACAGCGGAAGGCTACAAAGACTGCCGAAAAGGCAGCGGCTGAGAATTCCTTCCGAACAATCGCCGGACTCTGGTACGACCATTGGCGTGCTGAGAAGAGCGCGCAGCACGTCGATGCGACGCGCAGGCGAATGGACGCGAACATCCTGCCGTTGCTTGGAGCACGCCCGATCACTGAGATTGAAGCCCCTGAACTGGTCACGATGGTCAAAATGATCGAGGGCCGTGGCGCCGCTGATCTGGCAAAGCGGGCAATGCAAAATGTCGGGCAGATCTTTCGCTACGCCATTGCCCACGGATATGCGAAACGTAATCCAGCAAGTGAGATTCGGCCAGCCGATGTTTTGAGACCAACCCACAAGACAAACCTTGCACGGATCGACGCCAAAGATCTTCCGGCGTTGTTGAGATCGATGGAGGTCTACCAGGGAACTCACGTAACCCGATTAGCGATGAAGCTCATGGCGCTCACATTTGTCCGCACCAGCGAATTGATCGGCGCCAAGTGGGCAGAGTTCGACATGGACGCTGCACGCTGGAACATTCCTGCAGCAAGAATGAAAATGCGCGACCCGCACATTGTTCCCCTCGCCTCGCAGACAATCGAAGTGCTGGAAATGCTTCGCTTGCTGACTGGATCGAGTGAGTGGCTTTTTCCCGGGGATCGTAGCAGCAAAAAGCCCATGAGCAATAACACAATCCTTGGAGCCTTGAAGCGCATGGGATATAAGGGCCGAATGACAGGGCACGGATTTCGAGGCCTGGCATCCACTATCCTGCACGAGCAAGGCTACGCGCATGAACACATCGAACTGCAGCTAGCCCATGCTCCACGCAACGCTGTTAGTGCAGCTTACAACCACGCACTCTACCTTGACGCGCGCGCCAAGATGATGCAAGACTGGGCGAATTTCCTGGAACGAGCTCAAAGAGGCGGAAAGTTATTGCCGTTCCGAGGAAGCGCAGCTTAGGGTTTTAGATGATTCGAGTCGTTGCAAATCTGCTACTACTACAGATCCCACGCGAGTTCATAGGCAATGCTCACACAAAACAGATCCGGGCGTATTTCCTTTCCAAGCGTCGCGATCTGCTAAAGCCGGCTGGCCCGTGAAAGCGCCGAGCTGAGCTAAGCTGCTGATCGCGATGCCTGTACGCGTTCCACGGCCCATTGCCTGATCTCGGACTTCACCCATGCGACAGCGCGCGGTCCAAGGCGCACAGGTGCGGGAAAGCTCTTTTCCTTAATCAGCGCATACAGACTGGTTTTCGAGAGCCCCGTGACGGCCTTCACTTCAGGCAGCCGGATAAATGTCACGTCGTCCATGATGCCCGACGACGTATTCACAGTTTGATGCGGCTCAAGCCGAGTGCTTATTGCCGAGCCACGTATTGGCTCAAAGCTAGGAGTTTTGTGAATGGGAGCCGGATTTCTCAAGAAACCTCCTGAGTGGACGGTTGTCCAACTTCTCATGTGTTTAAGATGGATTCGAATCTCAGTCAAATTTCCAAGATCTCGCCATAGAGCTCATTCCGCGTCGGAATTTGACCGGATTTCAAGATTGAAGGATTCTCATCCTCGGAATTGCTCCCGAAAAGGGTTGGCGATCAAATCAATGTTCGGCGGTTTCACTCGGTCTTCTGAGCGAGTGGCCAAAGAGATCCAGTCGAAAGACACTCTTGCAAAGATGAACGGCTGCTCGCTCGCGGCTTACGTTGCTTAGTTCTGCGTTCAAAGGAAGACTCAAGAAGAAACCACGAGTTCTTCAAAACACGGCTTGAGCAAAGAGTGAACAAAATGCGAATTACGAAGGAAGAAGTTGTCGCGGGTCATTCTGCAATGCGGGTGCGCGGGTTTCTCAGACGGTTCAAGCGTGGTTTTTTCACGCTCTCTGCTGCTGAGGGATTCATGCAACTCAAATCACGGCAGGCGGCAAAGTTTATCAATGATATGGTCACGCTGGAACTCATAGAGCCCACAATGCCTTTTGGAAATAGGGCGGCCTTCCAGGTTGCAACGCGAGGTCATGCATTTGCGAATGCAACTGCTGCGAAGCCAATTTCTCGAGGAACAGCAGAACGGGTCCTAAGAGAGTTCATGGATCGTGTGAATGCCGTAAACGCTTCGAAAGAATATGCATTCAAAGTTAAGAGCGCCGTTTTGTTTGGAAGCATGCTTTCATGTGCGGATAGGTTGGGTGATGTTGATGTCGCTATTGATTTGCAGCGTCGCATCTTGGATTCCGCCAAATTTAGACAGCAGTGCGACCGTCGTCGGCAGTTGGCGGAAGAACAGGGAAGAGCATTCTCTTCTGCAATTGACTGGGCAACATGGCCTGAGAAAGAAGTTGTCCTGCAGCTGAAGGCACGCTCCCGTAGCCTAAGCTTGCACGGATTCGATCAATTAATGGAGATGGAAAATCTTCGCTATCACATCCTTGTTGGGGACGCCAGCTCAATAGCCGGCCAGATTCCTGCTGGATGTGCTGTGTGAAGATATTGTGCTTTGGAATGATGGCTTTGGCTCCTGGATAGCCCTTCAAAAGAAGGTTGGATAGGAAAGCATTCGGCTGTTAACCGAAGGGTTGTAGGTTCGAGTCCTACCTGAGGAGCCAATAAAATCAACAACTTAGAGCAAGAGAAAGCAGCAGAAAGACACGAAATTGGCCCGATTGTAGTCAATTTTGTCGTCACTCACTTTCAAAACGGATGCTAACCCATAGCAACCGATCTTGAGTTGTAGCTCTTCTCGATTGATCGACTCCAAACCTCCAGCCCTCAGGTCCTGTACCACGCCTTCGCGTGGCATCGGGACTCCTGAAATTTGATCGAGTTTTGCCTTCGCCTGAACCTTCAGTCGCGCGCCCACACAGGCGCGCTCACCGACAGGACAGGAGTCCCGAATGGCAACTTATCAGAGAGGAAAGTATTGGTGGTACCGGTTTCGCTTCGCCGGCGAGCGAATCGATGAACCGACAAAATCGACATCGCGAACCGTCGCGAAAGACGCTGAGCGGCAACACCGGAAAACACTCGAAGCTGGCTACAACAACTTTAAAGAGGTTCGGCAGAACCGTGTCCGGATTCTCGAGGAGATTATCGACGAATATCTCACGGGCTATCGGCTCCGCTACCGGTCGGCCACTTTTGCCGAGTATGCGCTTGGACACGTCAGCCGTCTTCTCGGCACGAAGATCGTCGCCGACATCACCGAGATTTCGGTTCTTCGTTACCAGGAGGACCGGCTGCGTGAGAAGGCAGCGCCAAAGTCGATCAATGAAGAGGTCCGGTTTCTTCTGAAGATGCTGGGCGACCCCGGCGAGGTGATCCGAGCGCACCTGAAGAAGACCAGGCAGCTCAAGCTGGCCGTTCACAAAAACATCGGCAAAGCCTTCGACAGCGAAGAAACGGAGAGTCTCGCAGCCAAAGCAAAGAGCTCACACAGCCCCCATATCTACCCGGCGTTCATGCTCGCCCGGAACGGAGGCCTGCGAGATACCGAGATTAAGACGCTTACCTGGGGCCAGATCAACCTCGTCGCGAAAACTGTCCAGGTAGGCCGAGCAAAGAGCGAAGCCGGAGAGGGGCGAATCGTTCCTCTGAACTCCGAGGTCTACCAGGCGCTCACCGACCATCGCGCATGGTATTGCAAGCGTTTTGGCGAGATCAGCGACGAGTGGTACGTCTTTCCATGGGGTAAGCCCAGACCATCGGACCCGACGCGGCACATTACTTCGTTCAAGACGGCCTGGAAGACTACCCGCACCAACGCAAAAGTCAAAGGCCGGTGGCACGATAACCGGCACACTCTCATCACAGAACTGGCCGAAAGTGGCGCTGGCGACGAAACCATCATGGAGATCGCCGGGCATGTCGACCGCCAGATGCTCCGTCATTACAGCCATATCCGGATGAAGGCGAAGCGCGAAGCGGTGGAATCCGTCATAGCCTCTCGAAAGGGAAACTCCCAATTAGGCTCCGCCTCGAAGGCAAGATCCTCCGAATAGCAACGGGGGATGTACGGGTCGAATTGACCGAGATTGGACCTCGGGTTAGCCTCTCGGTCAGTTCGACCAACGGATGCAACACAAGGAGAACAGAATGGAATCATTCCTGAATGAAATCCAGGTTTCAGAAAAGATCCAAGTCAGCTTGGCATGCTTAAGACGTTGGCGCCTCCGCGGTGAAGGACCCCAGTACGTGAAAGTGGGACCGCTCGTGCGTTACCGCCCTGAAGCGATTGAGCAGTGGGTGGATGCCTTGCCGACTGGCGGCAACGGCCGGAGACCGGGGTCAGTCCGCGTACCGCGCAATCGACTTGCTCAAACGGCTTAGTCGCTGGCGCAGTTGGAATCGTGCACCGAACACAGCGCGGTTAATCCATACCCGCAGATGGAAATTTGACCGAGTTTTGATACTGCCTCATGCTGTCTCTGCATTGGAGGAGGCCCAGGTGAAGTGGCAGGTAACCTATCTGATCATGGCGGTATTGCTAACGGTTCTCGAAGGAATCGTGACGGTCTACTTCGGCAAGGCGATCTCGATTGCGTGGACGGGCGATCTCCCGGCGCGCGGGCTCCTGGTCTTCCTTGCCGCATTGGAAGCCACTTCGCTAGCGAATGTATGGGTTCAATGTGGCTCTTGCCTGCGCGTCTGGTCGCAGAGCCAGAATGCCACGCCATTGCGGAATGTGATGCTTAAGGCAACTGAGACTCCAGGACAAAACGATGTTTGATTCAATCGACGATCTCGGAATCAAACTCGCAGCCACCGGCTACTTCATCGACCCGGTAATGACCCAGGTGGTCTTTCTCGCTGCCAAGCTGCAAAAGCCGCTACTTCTCGAAGGGCCTGCAGGATCGGGCAAGACTCAGCTAGCGGTCTCTGTCGCCGCCGCGGCCCGCACACACATCGAGCGGCTGCAGTGCTACCGCGGAGTGACCGAGGACAAGGCTATCGGCCGTTTCGACGAGGGCTTGCAGCGTCTGTATATGGAGTTCTCGAAAGGTCAGCACGAAAACTGGCAGGCGGTTCAGACGAACCTCAAGGGGCGAGATTTCTTCCGTCCGGGTCCGCTGATGCGCGCGCTCGAATGCGACAGGCCCTGTGTGCTTCTCATCGACGAGTTGGATAAAGTCGACGATGGTTTTGAAGCCATGCTTTTAGAAATTCTATCGGCCTGGCAGCTCTCGATTCCAGAGTTCGGCACAGTTGTGGCAAAGACCATACCGTTTGTCGTGCTCACCAGCAACGAAGAACGAAGACTGGGCGACCCAATCAGAAGGCGTAGCCTCTACGTGCGGGTCGAGCATCCGACGCCGGAGCGCGAAGCCGAAATCATTGCCAGCCGCACGCCGAAGGCCGATGAGAGCTTCCATCGCGAGATGGCCGGAATAGCGCTCTCCTTCCGCAACTACTCACTGGAAAAGCCGCCATCGGTCTCGGAGATGATCGACTTCGCCAATGCGCTGCAACTCCTCGGGACCGACCACGTAACAGCGGAGCATCGTGACGTCCTGCTTCCTTTTTTGGCGAAGACCGAGAAGGACCGTCGACATCTCCTGTTGCGGGAAGGGTTCAAGAGCCTGCTCGACGACGGAGCCAGGTTCGCGCAGAGTCTCGCGCTCCGAGGAGGATCAGCATCATGATTCGGTGCGTACTCATACTGCTGCTATTTCCCAGTCTCGCCGTTGGCCAAGCGGATCCTTTACCGGCGGCGCGGATCGTAAAGCAGTATGCGGTGCACTATCGCGTGCCGCCGGAGTTGATCGCCGCATTCATCGACGTCGAATCGCGTTGGAACCCGCGAGCGGTCTCCGCAAAGGGGGCTATGGGAATAATGCAGCTCATGCCCGCTACGGCAAAGCGGTTTGGCGCTTTCGAGCCCTTTGATGTGGAACAAAACATTGCCGCGGGCACCCGCTACGTGACGACGTTGATGTGGGAGTTCCATGGGGACCTGCGCCTTGTCGCCGCGGCCTTCTACGCCGGCGAACGCAATATTGCACCGAAGCAACTCGATTATCGCAACCCGGACGTAGTTGCCTACGTGCAAGCGGTACGAAGGCAGTACGTGCTTCGCAAGTATCCGGCCGTCCGGCTGTTAAGGAGGTCAACCCCATGAAATTTCGCTGGCTCATCCCGGTGGCAGTCCTGCTTCCCCTTCGTCTCGGCGCGAGTGACACACCAGTCGGTGCACGTGTCGCCACTGTCACGATCAATCCGAGAGATGTCACGATCCTTCATCTGAGGCCAGAGTTTGAATCGACCATCCGCATGCCGGAGGAGATCACATCCGTAATCCTCGGCAGCCCGGGGGAGTTCAAGGCAGAACATAACGAAGGCGAGCCGGAGTATGTCTACGTCAAACCGATCGTAAAAGAGGCTGCGCAGTCGAACCTTCTCATCGCAACGAAATCAGGCCAGCATGTGACGCTGGAACTGGTCAGCGAAGGCTCAAGTGCCACGAATTCAACGCAGCCGGTAGATTTTCTGATCGAATACAGAGCGACGCGGAGCTTCCTCATTTCCGCCGATCCTGAATCGCTGGCGATCCGAAGCGCGCCGACTAATGAACTCGCGCGGGGCGTGAGTGGCGGGACCGCAGGTTTGCGTTCGGCGCCGCTGTCGAGCCTCGACGAGGTATTCAAGCTGCAAGAGAGTGTGAACGCTCCGAAGTGGACGAAATGGGAGGACAAGCAAATCGAGACATCGATTGGCGATATGCGGCAGTTGAGCAATCAGACCATGATCTCCTACTCCATCCTGAACAGCTCGAACCAGCCTATCGAGATTGTCCCTCCGCAAATCCAGATCACAGGCCGCAAGGCGACCAAGAAGAAAAAGAAGGAAGGCAAAGGCATTATCTCGGACCAGCTCGAGATCCGGGACTATCGATTAAGCACAACGCGGCTCGAACCCGGAGAGCGAGCTGACGGCGTGGTCGTCTTTGACCGGCCGAACTTCAAAGAATCGACAGAAAAGCTATTTCTGCAAATCGCCCAGGCGGATCAAGTGGACTGTCCTATCTTGATTCATCTGCCATTTACTCCGCCCATTTCTGGCAACGGCAATTAGAAGGGAGCCATGAAGCTATGACCACCAATGACAACAACAGGAACGGAAGCGTGGGTCTGAACACTCCGGTCATCGAATCGCCAGATCCAGCCACCTCGCGGGGACCGGTTGGCACGCCCGGACCTACCGACGGCTCGGAGAAAACTGAGCCCGTCACCAGGTTCGCAACGCGAACTGCCGCCAAGGGAGCCGAAGAAATCAGCAAGGGCAAACTGATGCTCCTCGGAGGCGGACTCGCAGTGGCTGTTCTCTTCTTTGTTTTCACGGCGGTCGTTGGCAAGGCACCGAAGAAACTGGCGGCAACAAAGCCGCAGTCGCAGCAGGCTCGGCAGGAGCAGTCGCCGCCCTCCAAAGGGAGTGTCACGCCTCTCATGGATACCGTGCGCACGCCGGCTCCGGACAACAGTAGCGGGCAGCTGGGACCGGGGGATATTCGGCGGACGCGAACAGCAGACAATGGTTCAATCGGCAAGCCGTTCGCAGGCAAGCCTGTTGCTGCCACCTCTCTGGGCAATGTGCCCACTTTTGCCGACACCCAGCAGAAGTGGGAGGATCCGGCACCTTACGGCGGAGGCTCCACAGCAGAAACGCCGCCGACGCAGCAAAACAGTCTCAAGGAGCCCTCTCTGATCTTCGTGCGGAGTGTGGCGCAAGGCCCGGTGTTGGCGCCACCGAGGGTGAACGCGGATGATGACGGTACTCCGCGGCTGGAATTGACACCAGGTACGCGCATTCAGGCGAAGCTTGAGACGCAGGTTTCGAGCGCGGTGTCAGCTCCTGTAGTAGCCGTGGTCGAATACACATACGCGATCGGCAACAGAATCATCGTTCCCGCGGGAGCGCGGGTGTACGGCCAACTGCAGCAGGCCGACCGAAGCGGGTTGGTCAGCATGAAATTCGACGAAATTGAACTTCTCGATGGAGCCCGCGAGAAGATTGACGCCGTCGGAACCAGCCTCGACCTCGGCCCCATCAAAGGAAACGTGTACGGGAAGAATACGGGCAAGAACTTTCTGGTGCGAGCAGCGTCAGGTCTTGGTTCGGTGCTCGCTGAAGTGGTCGGGAACAATACCAGCGCCGCCTTCTCTGAGGATGACATGCTTCGCGAGCGGCTTTCGGAGAACATCGGCACGGCCGGCGATTCTGAGGTGATGAGCCTCAATGCCAACAGCCGCGTGGTAGTCTCAGTTCCGGCCGACACGAAGATATACGTCGTGTTTACCAAACACGAACAAACACCTTCCGAGCTTCACAAGGTCAGCCCAACGGTTCAGTAGATCGTCCGCTCGCTGCACGACTCTCTTCCTCGCCCTGGCCCAGTGCCGGGGCGTTGTTGTGTTTGGCCATCATATTCAACTGGCGAGTTGCCTTGCGGCTCATCGGTTGTTGCGTCGCGTGTCTAAGAAATGCGCCTATAATGCGCCCTTCCCTTGGATCCACTTCACGTTCGGGTCAAGGTCGGTCCAAATGACCCAGTCCGCAGTTGGGCAATCTTTGCTCCCGATGCCCCAAAGTGAAATTGGGCGAAGATCGGTCCCGTTGACCCACTTCGCGATTGGGGCAAGAAACATCCCGATTACCCCAGTGTGCAAATTGAGGAATCTTTGTTCCCGATTACCCAATTCCGGATTGGGTAAAGATCCTTCCAAATGACCCAAAGTGCGACTTGGGTAATCGCCGTTCCCGAATAGAGCCGGTATCGACATGAGTGATCGCACCGATAGTTTCAGAGACCCAACCGTTTTGCCGATTAGGCCAGATGAACCAGCCAGGTCTCTGAGCTAGGAAGGAATCAAGCGGGATCGTCCACAACGCCTGCAAATATAGGTGTGCTCCCAGTTCCAATGCTGTTGAGGATAAACCTCACGGTTGTAGCGCGCGATTTTGCTAAAGCTCAAGAGCATACCACCAATGCACCCGGAACCCAGAAGCAAAAGAATTGCTACGGTGTTTCCCAAGCTTGTAGCAGCCTTTGAATGATTGAGAATGCCGACTAGACCGACGAATCCCCAGAAGAGGGTAAAGCATATTGGTGTTCCCCAAAGCAGAAGGGGCCGTCCATATCCGCGAGGATCTGGCGGAGCAGCCGCTTGCGCGGAAAAGGACTGAGTCGTCCCCGAATGGAACCTAGTGGAGTAAGTGTGTGTTCCTTGTTGATAGAGGACGGGCGCAGCCACGATGTTCGCGGTACCGCATTGGTCGCATTGATACGGATTCAGCTGCGAAACGGATGCCATGCCGTTGTCCATGAGCTGGCGACAGCTTGCGACACCGGGCTCCTCGATTGAGATTTTAGCTCGATTTCCTCAAATCAATCCAACGCACCGGAGGGCAGAAGCTCTGACCGGCACCTCTCGATCCGCTGAACCTACTCATGCGATTGGAGATAGAACGACGATCCATCCTGGTCCAGCCGGATCATTTGACCGAAATTCCAATCCGCCCCATTCTCTGGCTCGACACGGATGCTGAGAGCAGCCGGGTCCAGGAGAGAAAACCCATGAGAACCGCACTAGCCTTCTGGCGGCGCTCCCAAGTGTCCGCTCCCACCTCCACGCACGTTTTTCATCGGCCCGGCGAGATCAATTGGTTGCACGTCGCCATCAAGATGGGGCTCAGTTTGATCCTCGCTGGCAATCTGCTCGCACCCTTCGCGGCGAGAGCGCAGAACCTAGGAACCTCCCCACAATTCGGCCAGGCTGTGCAAGGTCAGCAAGCGACGACCGTCGAGGGCACCGTCCTCAACATCGTGAACTGGGGCTGCAATGTCATTGCGCCGGTTATCGCGGTCGCGTGCCTCGGCATCGCGGGATGGCACTTCAAATCCGGTCGCGGCTACATGGGCTGGGGTGTGAGCGGCGTCGCCCTCATGGTGATCTCCGGTCTCGGACGCATGGCGGAGGGCTTTATCACTCAGGCGCAAGGCATTCAGTAGTAAAGGCGGAGAGTGATGCAGACGCCACAGTTCCTCCTCGATCTCCTCCAGTTGCTGCTCGATCTCGCGGTGCCGGCGGCGTTCTGCACGCTGGCTGCCGCGGGAGTGAGCCTACGACATGAAGGCGGGATCAATTTCCACGTAAACGGCCGGGCTGGAAAGTGGATTCTGTGGACCATCGTTCTTCTGACCCTTCCGCAACTGTTGTCGTGGGTTGCCGCGCAGGGCATCAACATACCGTCCGCCAGCGGATCGGTGAGTACGAGTTGGTTGGCCAGCATGGAAACGGTATTCAAGAATTTCGTGAACCAAATCGTGGTCGCCAAGCTGGTGCCAGTCCTTGCGGCGTACTTCGTCCTGAAAGCAACGCTCGACGGGGCCGCAGGCGAGAATCCGCTCGGCTCGATCGTTGCCGCACTTTTCCTGATGTCGCTCTCGGCAACAATGCAGCTCTTTCAAGGATGGAATTCAGGGAGCCAGTACGCGATGACCGATATGCTCGCTTCTCTTTGGAACTACATCGCCGGACAGATCTTGCCGGCCGCGGCGGGGCTGGCCTGTGTCGGAGCAGTAATTAATTACGTCCGACACCGACCCTGGACCAGGCTTGTCTTCGCCGCAATCTCTTTCCTGAGCGTGAGTGGCCTTCTGTCGCTGTTTCGAGCGATGGCGGCGTGAGGAGCAATCTATGAGTCTCGACGGCGCCATCACGAACCTCGCATCCTGGGCTGGCAACACTATGATGCCCACGATGACGGGACTGTTCTTTGCGGGAGCCGTGTATCGCTACAGCAAGGGTGGCCCTTTCGAGCAGCCGTTGTATGGGGGCTTCGCCTCATTAATGTGCTCCGGGATTTTGCGTGCTCTGGAAGGGTTTGTGCAACACGCGGGCGCTACGAATGCTGATGCGTTCTGGATGGCCACGATGAGCCTCGTGAACTGGACGGCTAACGTGATCCTGCCTATGTTCGCGCTCACCCAGTTAGCGGCGATGGCCATGCACATGGGCGGCGTAGTTTCGGAGATCTATCCCGGCTCGAGCTGGATCAGAAAGTTCGTCGCAGCAATTGGCGCACTGATGGTTTCGGGAATGGTGCGCCTGGCCGAGTCGATGGTGACGCAAGCGCACGGAATCGGAGGGTAATGCCATGATTCTCGACATGACGCCGGTTCACCGCAACCTTCACACCACGGTGACGTTCCTTGGCCTGGAGTTCGAGGACCTGATTTTAGTGCTCGCATTGGCGGCGCTAATGAACCTCCTTGCGCACTTCGTGAATGGAAATGCGCATGTGTTCGGCATTCCGCTGAACGTCTTCATGGAGTTCATCGTGCCGGCGTTGGCTGTGCCGTTTCTGATTTTGTTCAAGTACGGGAGGCCGCGGGGATATCTCACCGACCTGCTCCGCTCGCTCTTCGCTCCCAAGGCCTGGTGCGCGCTTGAACGAGATTCGGAATTGACTCAACCTTACGTGGTCGAAGAGGAGGAATGAGGATGCAGGCATCGATCACGGCGCAGAGAAGCGGGACGGTCGTCGCTGTTCTCGACGCGGAAGCGGCACGCGTCACGTTCGCGTGCGTCATCTTCGCAGCACGCTTTCATGAGGAGATCGCTCCACTCGCACGGATCGTGGAGCAGCAATTGCGTATCGAGGTTGATGGAACTCTAGAGGGAGACCTTAGCTATGCCGGTGACCCAAGCAGAACACGATAGAAGGCTCAAAGTACCGGCAGTGTGCGAGTTGCTGCCTCTGCGCGATCTCCCCGTTGGGGACAACATTATGGTGCGCACCAACGGGGCGTTCGTCGCAGGTTACGAGTTGCGAGGTATTCTCGCGTACTTTGCGACGGATGGAGATCGAAATCAGAACAAGTCGATGCTTGAGGCACTGTTTCGTAGTGTTCCCGATGTCAGCATGCGGGTTCAGTTCCGGTACGAGATTTCTGAGCATCTCGGAGATCTCCTCAGCAACTACATCCACGAACAACGGACTGAGCAGTCGGAGGTGATGGCGCTTGATTCTCATCGGCTCCGGATGTGGCGGCAGAAAGAGAACAGTGGATTCTTCTTCGAAAATCGGCTTCATGTGTATGTGATCTGGGATCCGCGCATACATGCGAAGCTTTACCACTCCGCTCAACAGAATCGCAGTCTTGGTGGATTCACTTTGAGCCAGAACAAGGCCATCCAGCGTGCGCGGAAGGAGCACGAGACCTACCTGGCCGAGTTCGAATCCATCCTCCGGGGCATCGAGGGGTCGATGGAGGCGGCCAGCCTCGGGCCCCGGAGACTTTCGACGCAAGAACTGTTCGAGGAACTGAAACATGCGCAGCACCCAATCCGGCGCGACCGGCGGCCGTATGTGCCTCCAGAAGAGATGATCGAGTATCGGAGCGCGAGGTCCCAGGCAGTCGAGGCGAGCATCCTCAACGAAACCGAGACCTACCTGAATATCGATGGGTATCTCTACGCCGTTGTCAGTCTGAAGGAGCTTCCCGATGCGACTTTTCCGGGGATGTTGCAGAACTTTTCGACACTTGGCTTCCCCGTTGTCGTCAGTGGACAGGTCGTGATCCCCGATCAGGTGAAGGTCCTCAAAAGTTACAAAAAGCGCCTCCAGAAAATGACAGCCGCGCAGAAGGATGCCAACGGAAACTTCAAATCAAATCCGGAGGCCGAAGTGGCCCAGGCGCAGCTCATCCAGGTGCAGCGTGACATTATCTCGTCCTCACTCAAGACGTCGAAACTGAGCCTTTCGGTCGTGGTCCGCACTTCGCAGCCGGCAATCACCTTGCACGATCTCGAACGATCCGAGCGCGAACTCGCCAATCGCACTCAAGAGGTTCTGAACGGCTTCACTCACATGAATGGTGCGAAGGCCGTGGCTGAGACGATTGCCAAGCGGCGGATCTTTCTGGGGACGTTACCGGGGATGGCCGAGGCCGACAAGCGTGACCATGACATGCTTACCTCCAATGCCGCCGATCTTGTCCCCATAGAGATGCCGTGGACCGGGACGCGGAGGAGCCCGCTCATTCTCTTTGAAACGCCGTATCGCCAACTCATTCCGTTCTCCATGTTCGATCCCGATCTTTCGGATGCGAACGGCCTTCTGATGGCAAAGAGTGGAGGCGGGAAGACGCTTGCTGCGCAGCAGATGCTGCTTATGGCGGCGCGTGCAAATCCACTGATCTCAATCCTTGAGCGCGGAGATTCCTATCAGCCACTGGTGGAGTTGATGGGTGGGGAGATGATCGAGATGTCGCTCGACAGCGACCAGACGATCAACCCCTGGGACTTGCCCAGAGGAGAAGGCCAGCCGTCCAACGACCAGATCTCCTTTCTCAAGAACCTCACCCGGCACATGCTGGGCGAGAACACGCCGCCCGACCTCGACATTGATCTGCTCGACAGTGTCCTGCTCGAAGCCATCGCCTCAACGTACAAGAGGTGCAGCGCGAAGACCTCAAACCCGATTCCGCTCTTCGGAGATCTTGCCGCGGAACTTTCTCACTGGCAGGATCGGGATCGCAATCAGAAGATCAACGCGATGGCACAGATGGCCTCGACGAAACTGAGGGCCTGGGTTGATGAGGGACCGTATGCACGTCTCTTCGACCGGCCGACCACGGTTCAGCTAAACAATCCCTGGCTCTACTTCAATGTCGAGAAGCTGAAGGACGATCCACGCCTCGAACGGGCCATGAGTCTCCTGATCGCACATACGGCCACCTATCGCGCATCGGGGATGACGGGCCAGCCAAGCATTGTATTGCTCGACGAATGCTGGGCTTTGCTTGAGTCTCCGATCCTCGCGGGAGTTGTGGTGCAACTCTTCCGCACCGCCCGCAAACGCAATGCAAGCGTCTGGGGCATCAGCCAGACGCCGGAGGATTTTGTGGGCACGCCTGACCGACCCAATGAGCACGGCGCCGGCATTGTCAAGAACGCGACCACGAAGATCATCGGCAAGCAGCCGGGCGATATGACCGCGCTCCGGGAGCACGTTCACTTGAACGAGACAGCGCTGAACCAGATCAAGACCTTTGCCCACCCGAAGAAGGGACATAGCGCCGAGTTCCTGATTGCGATCGGCGAAAAGGCGGAATCGACGCACGCGATCAGGGTCGTTCCCAGTCCCGTCGACTACTGGATTACGACTACATACGCGCGGGAACGTGTCTTTCGCAAATGGTGGCTCCGCCAGCACCGGCGATTGCCGCTGATCCAGGCTTACGAGGAACTCGCAGCACAATATCCGCGTGGCCTGGCCGAACTGGCGCCGTTGCCGGTTGAACTCTCCGGAGAAATGCAGGAGGCCCTCAGCCAATGACAGACAAGAACCAACCCGAGGTAGAACTGCTTCTCAACGGAGAGCCCTATAGGGCAAATGCGAGATGCGGCCGGAACCGGAGCACCCGCGTTCACTGGAAGAGAAGACTGCTCATTTGTGTCCTAATGATCGAGACATGCTTCGTCCTGCCGAAGTTTGCTCATGGGCAATTTCTGAGCGTCTTCGACTCGATCTTCAGCTCCATCCAGAACGACATCGGCAGTTCATTGAGCCAGATCAACCAGATCATGCAGCAAACCCAGAAGCTCTATCAGACCACTTTGGCGCCACTGGCGGCCCTCAATCAGGCCCGCGGGTTCGTCGTCAACTCAATCAACAGCTTTCGCGGCCAGATGAATCAGATCTTCAACACGTCCTTTACAAGTGCGGTGACTCCGGGGCCGCAACAGTTCGAGAGCATCCTGCATAGTCGCCTGTCGTCGGAAATTCCGGCGCTACAGACGAGTTTCTTTTCGAACTATGGCACAGTTCCACCAGTCAATGCAGCTTCACCGCAAGACCGCGTGATGATGGACGTGGACGATGCATTGGGCCAAGAGAATCTGAAGACCACGCTGATCGCGGATCAGGGCGCAGACGTCATTCTTCTGACCGCCAACCAGATGGAGAATCAGGTTGCGGTGAGCACGCCCGGCTCAAATCCATTTTTGACTGCTCAAGCTCAAGTCGCGAACCTTCGCTGTCAGGCGTACATGCAGAAGATGCTTGCGGCGGAGCTGCGACAGGAGGCCGGCCGCGTTGCGCACGACAACGTGCTTGTTAAACGCCGGACCGATGCGACAGGCGGGATCAACAGCCTCATCACAGGGGCGCTGACGGCGCGTTAAGGAGCATCCAAATGACGGATCCAAAGAAGAACCCTAAGAAAATGCGCAGATCATTCTTCTGGCAGCGTAAGCCCTGTCTCCCTCCAGACTTGACGAAGCCGACCATCGCTGCTGAAGCGCCGCAGCGTGAGGGGCAACCCTGGTATCACCCAAGTCTGCTGAAGGTCGCGATCGTTGTCCTTGCTGTGCTTGCGATCCTCCCAACGCGGGCCAACGGACAGTTCGGCATCGATACAGCTGCGATTCTGGCCGCGCTCTCCAAAATGCAGTCGCTGATGAACACCTTTATCGCCACGCCTCTCAAGACAATCAACCAGTACGAACAGAGTGTGGCGAAGTACGAACAAGAGGTGATGTACCCGCTCGTCGCAATCAATCAGGCGAAGTCGTCAGTAATGCAGTTCGAAAACCAGTTCAATCAGGTCAGCGGCATGTTCCGCGTGAACGTATCGAGCGCCACATTGCCGCAATCGCAAAACCTCGAATCCTTGCTACTCTCGCGCAACGCTGCGAATGTGCCAATCGTATCCGGCCAGTTTCAAAACGTCTACGGCGTTGTTATGGCACAGAATGCGGCATCCCCACAGATGAGAACGATGACCGACATGACCGATGCGCAGGCCCAGGACGCGATGAAGCGGGCGATCGAGATCGATGCCTTGGCGGATGCGGAGTTGAACGAAGCGAATCAGATGGGCCAGCAGATCTCGCAGGCTGCTCCTGGCAGCGCTCCGATCCTCGAAGCCGAGGCCGACGTGTGGGTTGTGCGCGCCAATGCATACACTCAGGCGGCTCTGGCCGAGTTGATGCGGACCCGCGGCATAGATCTTGCCAATCAGAGCAAAACGTCCAAGCTCGCGACATCCGACAACACAAACAACAACAGCCTCATTAACGGAGCGCTGACTAACAGGTGACAGCTATGTTGTGCGCCAGCTTACATCCCGAGGCCATGCTCGCGTTCTTCCAGTCAACGCAGCTGAATCTGTTCGAGCGTTTTCTCACTCAAGCAAGGGCGGGGATCGACTCCACCGGCATTACGTCCGGAATGCAGACCCTAGCATACGTCGTCCTGCTGATCGGATTCCTCTGGCAGGTCTATCAATCAGCCCTGCACGGAGGGGATGTCCGTGGATTGGGCACAGGTCTTATCAAGTATGTGGTCACCGCCGTTGTTGTGATGAACTATGGAACCATATTTACGACAGTCAATCAGGGCTTCGTGAACGGGGGCAATTGGATCAGTAATGCTTCAGGAGCGCTGAACCTCCTTGACAATTGGAGGAATGACCTGCAGACCCAGTTCAGTCAGGTAGGTTTTCAAAAGCTCTGGGGGCTCATAACCGCTGATATCCCCGGCCTCTTAGATGGTCTCTTGATTCTTGTTGCCTATTTGCTTTATCCAATCGTCGTTGTCATCTTTGGATTCTTCTATATCTTCTACGGCAGCATTCTCTATATCTTCGGGCCAATTGTGATTGCCCTTATGCCTCTAGGCGGAGCGAATCGCCTAGCTAAGTCATATATAGAAAACATCTTCATCTGGAATTCATGGCCCATACTCTATGGCGGATTCGGAGCACTGCTAAGTGCAGTGCAGATGGGCCAGATCGGTCAGATGCTTAACCAGAACAAGTTCCTCGGAGGGCTTGGTAATCTCGAAGGGTCAATTCTGATCGGCATCGTGAGTATTGTCTACTCTCTGGCGATCGCCGTCATTCCCTTCGTCGCGAAACGAATTGTGAGCGGGGATGTAGGGAGTACAGCAGTGGCGATGGTGGGTACGGCAGTCACTGCGCTGACCGCAGGAGCGGCGGGGATTGAAGGCGCAGCCGCGGGCGTGGCAGCAGCACGAGCAGGATCTGCAGGTGCAACTTCAACTGGAGCAGCGTCTAGCGCAACTGCGGGTTCTGCCCGGGCACTTACGTCGGCGGCTGGTGGCAACCAGCCCGCAGTGCCGCAACAGATTCCTGCGGCCTCGTCCTCGACTGCGCCGGAATTCTCGCTTGGCAGCGGCAGCCCGACTCTGGAAGGGCATGCGGAGCAGATCCGCAGCTCGATCGGTGAAGTAATGGGGACGCAGAACGGGGGTGACGAGGGTCCTGGAACACTCACGGTCCCCTCGGAAAGCTCGAGCACCATATTGACTCAACCTAATGCTGCAGGAGCAACGCCCAGGGTCGTGACCAGATCAACAGCGGCAGTGAAAAGAGGGCCGAGTGTGCATCGCTACAACCTGGGAACTTGGACTGCCTACCATGCGGCACGTATCGCGGCGGGAAGCATCGCCGGAGCAGCTAGTCGAGGGACGGAGAAAGAATAGGAGGGCTCATGAAAAACAGCGCTGTTGCAACGGATGAAGCGACATTCTCAAGGCCGAAGTACTACGAGATGGATGGAGCACTCAGGGCGAACGCAAATCGCGCGTGGCTGCTCGCCTTTTTGACCATACCGATTGCGCTGCTCGCTATCGGATTTGCAGTCTTCGTACGCTTGCAGCCGCCGACAGTGATTCGCATCGGCCCGAACGGCGACGCCTCGGTGCTGGGCAAACCAGCAAAAGGCGCTGTCACAGACGTCGCGACCGCCGGGACTGATCAATTCCTTGATGAAGCGTTTGTGAAGCGGTTCCTGGCGAGCTACCTTAACTATTCGCCGGCGGATGTGGACGACCACTGGGCGGCGAGCCTCAATATGATGACCCGCAACCTGCGGGCGTACACGCTGAAGGCAATTGCGGACGACAATACGCGCGGCAAGATCGACGATGGGCAGATCCAGTCCGCGTTCCACCTTCGTGAAATCGACGCTGTTGCCGGCGAGCCGCTTACGTATCTCATCTACGGCGTGAAAGACGTTCATCATCTGACCAATGGAACAGAGACAACCGACCATTTCGTAAACGAGTACCGGGTGCGCCTCATCGCGGACAAACGTTCGGATGTGAACCCGGACGGGCTCTGGATTGCCGATTACAGCGAACGTCCGATCGACGGCGAACGCCGCGACCGCATCCTGAATTCGCCCGATGCTGTTCCGGAGAGTGGCGGCGCTCAAGACAAGGGAGGTCAGTGATGGAAGGTACGCTCACTCGCGTTGCGGAGATGCCGCCGCAACCAACGCAGGAATCAACGTCCAAGACCGCGCGTAAATCGCGCCGGCAGGTCGAGGATGGTGTTCGGTACTTTCTTGCCAAGGACGGATCGTCCATTGAGAAACCCGAGCTTGGCGCGGAAGTGGCAAGCGAAGGCGAGGCTCTCATCAAAGCGTTTCAGTCAAAGAACGGCGTGATCTACACCGTTCTCGCCTACAAGGCGGAAGCGGAGATACAGGGAGGATCTCCGACATTGGTAAAACGGCCTCTGCGCAAATAGGGTGCCGACATAAGTAGTACCGGTCAGCTCGGATTCAAAGAGGAGACAAACCTGAAATACGGCTCATGTCGCCTCATTGACGCCTTATCGCTTCGCGATGAGGAATTCCGCTGACCCGGTTTGCACTCTCAAAGCCTGGTTCGGCTTGACACCCCACCCCTAACCCGGGCGGCCAGGCGAAGAGATGCGGAGAACCGGCGTCAGCCAATCTCTAGTCACTTCGTCTTGAAGCGCCAGACAAGTGAGGAGAACATGACAGCGAACAGGACACGAAACGCGGCACTCGATCAACAGCTCATTCTTGAACTGAGGATTGATGCGTCCGGTGAAGTGACCCGCAAACCAACCAAGCTCGGACGGAAGGATACGCTCGAGGGGAAGCTCCTCGGTCAGCTTTATCCTGGCATCCGAGTCGCGCGCGTCAGCGTGCCGTATGAGTTGACGCCGTATGAGCAGTCTGTGGTCGAAAACCGCATGGCGAGCGTTCATTACGGTGGGGTCGAGTACAAGCTGGTAGGCGCAAGCGGTTCGGCGAAGGATGGCAAGTTCTACTTCGTCGATAAGGCGCACGCCGGCCCGATAGCTGAGCGCTTTCAGCATTGGCCCGAGGCGGCGATCGTGTACTTTGCGATCCTCGTCTCCGACTGCAAGCTCATGGTCGAGGAACCCGACCTGCGCATCGCTGTGGTCAAGGATCACGTCCTTGGCACCAACGATTGCCGTGGATGGGCGCGTGAATCCCTCTACCGGGAGCTGAAGATCGGCACGAATCGTTTTTGCCAGTTTCGGCTGGCATTTGACGCAAGCGAACCGAAGCAGGCGAAAGGCGCATTAAAGGCAATGAGCGAGCGCGTGGCCGACAGGCTCGCGGTCGATGTCATTCTGCCTGAAAGCTCCTGCAAACCGGCCCTCAAAGGAAGTGTGCGATTTCTTCCCCAGTTGGGCACATCGGGCCGCATATACATAGGTCCGGCGATTCTCGGGATTAAGCAGATCTCCCGTCAATCGGAGTTTGGGTCAAGCTACACCTTGATCGAACACGCTTCGGAAGAGGCGCTGCAGTTTGAACTGAAGCTGTGGGCGCTCGAACGAATCAAGGCAATGAGAAAGGCATGGGACGAGGGTGACTACCAGGCTCTTTTCGAGGTAATCGGCAAGTCCGAGGTTACAACGATCGACGATGGTGTCGGCTTTGACCCCGACTCCCTGGAGCGAGAGGACGATCCGGCTTCAGAGGGATGTGACCCGGCGGAGGCGGTTCTGTTGGCGGACCGTAGTGGAAATGCAATCAAGATTCCCTATGTCTTCAACCAACTGAACCGCAAGCTGGCCCGCTGGGCGTTTCGTGCCTGTACGAGCGCGGATCTGAAGCTGCCATCGTTCGCTCTGGTGGACGACGGTGTCCTAATGGAGCACCGGGGAAAGATTCTCTCGGCGTCCGACTGGATACCTGAAGACAGCGCGATCACATCCTTGGCGGCGGAGAAGGGCCTGTGCATCCGGTATCCAATACGGATGCAGGAGGATCTTTTACCCGTTCGTCATCTCACCAACACAGAGCTTGTTCCGGCGCTCAAACAGGCTCTCGGAACAGCCGACCTTGACGAATCGCAGGTCGCCTATCTTCTTGATCGGCAGCTTCGCATGGAGGGCACGTACATCCTTCATTCGAAGACCGCGAGCAAAAACGGCGGCGACTTCGACTTCGACACCATCTGCGTGATGCCATCCGATCAGTTCCCGAAGTTCGTGGCGGGAAGGATCGCGTATGGGCAAAAGTTCCGTCAGGAAAAGACGAAGCACCAGAAAGCCAAGTCTCCCTGGTGGAATGCCTGCCCGGTTGCCATGAAGGCGCGTGGAAACCGGATCGGTTCGATCACCGATCTGAAGACCTCATGTCTTTCGGCGGGACGACCAGACCTGGCCTATAAGCTCGTCGAGCAACTGCAGAACGCACTCGATTCCCTGAAACACAGGGTCGAGATTGATGAAGCCGTTGTCAGTGAAATCAGGAAGGAGGTAGCGCCGGCGCCCTGGCTCCGCTACAAGCGTGAGCGCAGAGTTTCGGATCTGCCTGCCCATCTTGAGGTCGCAGACACGGACAAGGTTGGGAGGCTCTACAACGTACTCCGTAAGGAGGTTGGCTTTCTTCCCGACGAAACCGGCAACGGATTCGAAGAGAAGATGTCCATCGAAGACTTCCGTGGACTATTTTCGGGCGAAGCCGTCACCCGGGAAATGTTCGAGGAATGCCAGTTGGTCAATTCGATCTACGGGGACATTGCGAGCCGGATTGTCCAGCGGGAGGACGAAGTCAAACAGCAACTTAAGAACGCTCAAGCGCAGTGGGAAGCTGTGCGCGGGAGCGAGGAAAAAGAAAAGAGAAAATCAGCAGTGCTTGCGCGAAACAAGGCACAAGCAGCCCTTTGGGAACACGAACAGGATGCACGGGATCAGTTCAGCTCCCTGCATTTGTTCGTTCATTACTGGGCGCAAGGCAAGCAGGAAAATCGTCGGGCATGGGCACAAGCGATGAATACCGTCGTCACCGGTGGCTCAGGTTCCGGCGCCGTTCTCTTCCAGTCGTTTCCGCAAGAGGTGATCGATGCCTTCGCGGAGGTCACCGGTGGTCAGCGGGTACGTGTGCGACTTCCGAAGACTGTCAACGGCTATGTCTGGTTCGACGATGAGCAGCGGGCATTTCTGGTCGAGCGGATGGCGAATCCTCAAGGCTCGGAATGTGAGAAGAGGGTATTTCTCTTCCAGTACGCGGGAAAGCGCTCGCTCGTCTTCGAAAACACGAGTGTTCCTAATTCAATGGAGCATTCCTAACCGGCAAAAGAGAAGCTGTGGCTCATGCCCCGGCTTCTCTTTTCTTTTTTGTCACTCACCCCGCGCCCAGGGAGGCCGCTATGAAGACGATCACCATCCTTTTTCTTGCTCTCGGTGCGATCGCGGCCGGGGCGCAGACAACAAACCAAAGCCAAATCCGTCACATCGAAACGTCACTCAATCATCTGACGGTACTCGAATTCGGTGAGTCCGTGACCACCCTTGCGATTGCTGATCCAGATAGCTTTCAGGTTGAGAGACATGACGACAAGGTTTTCGTGAAGCCTCTTCGGGAGGGCGTGTCCACTAATCTCTTTGTCTGGACCGCGTCTCGGGAACTGAGCTATGAACTCGATCCGGCGGGCCAACTCGCTCAAATGGATGTCCTGGTACGCACCGAACCGGTGCCCAATCCGCACACCAGTACACAAGCTTCGGCTGAACCTTCAGACGCAGAGATTCGCAAGATCGCCTCGCTGGTTCTCACACAGGCCATGATGGGAGTCGAAGACATCGTTCATGACGCGGAAAAGCCCGCCGCGGGGCGCGTCGAGGTCGATCTTGAACAGATCTATCGCGCGAAGGATCGCATCTATATCCGCTATTCCGTAGCCAACGAAACCAAGACTCCGTTCCGCGTTACGACACCGGATGTGTGCGCCCCCGTCCCGACCGAGCAGCCGATTTCTCTCGTGAGTCTCAGGAATCATCAGATCACGTCTCGGACCTTTTTTGCCTTCAAAGCGAAACAGGTGTCAGGCATCGATGTGATGCAGGCCGATTCAGGAGTGCGCGATCTTGCACCGGGGGAAAGGACGACGGGCGTAATCAGCATTGGAACTTCGACAGGCAATCCGCCACGGATCTATCAGCTGAACTTTGGCACTGACCAAAACGGACCTCTGAAGGTCGAGGCGGTTCTCTAGTCATGGACTCGCAGGGCTACATTTCGCCACAGGAAGTGCGCCAGGCGCTGGGACAGATTTACCGTAGCGATGCCGAAATCAATCTGCAGAGCTCCCTCCTCGAATCTCTCTCTGATGAACTGAAACCCGTCGATGAGAAGGGCCGCTGGCGACCCAGTCCACTGCTCATTCTCGCGTTGGTCTTGTTGTGCGCACTGCTAGGGATCTTTGTGTATTTCTCTGTGGGAGGGCGCGGATGAGCCCCTACTACGATCAGCCTGCATTGCGCCAGAGAGGCCCAGAAGATGTCGCGAGCGTTCTGGTCCTGCTGACCTGTGCCGTGCTCGCATTCGCGTGGTATGTTGCGGTGTCTCGCATCCATCTCAGCAACCAACAGTGTCTTGAGGTCTTCCTGTACGGGGCCATCCTGTTTTTCGGCGGCGGCCTTCTTATCGCGCAATTGGCTGGTCGCAGGCGAAGAAGAGAGGAGAATTGGCCACACCCTGCCATCCTTGTCCCGACAGCGAAGGATGCGGCAACGGTCCGTGCTGTTAATCGAGACGAAGCAACTTTGCTCGGCTACAACGTGCACAAGGAGCCGTGGCTCTGGCCCGACATCGTGCGGATGAAGCACGGAGTCATCGTGGGCGGCACGGGTTCTGGCAAGTCAACTTGTCTTGAAAACATCATCGCGCAGGATGTGATGCGGCGCTTCGGCTCACGCAAAATGCCGATGATCATCTTTGACGGCAAGGGCGAGAGAGAGTTCCTTCATCGCCTGTTGCCGCATATCGAGGCTGCCGGCCGCCTGCAAGATCTGCGCGTGATCGATCCAACTCACCCTGCGGAATCGGCGCGCTATAACCCGTTTTACGCACTCGACGATGCTTACCAAGAACACGTGAATTTCATTTTCCGGTCCTTCGGGCTGCGTGAAGACTTCTTCAAAGGACACCAGGAGGCGTACCTTTCGGATCTTGTTCGCATACTCCAGTACACGGGAAAACTGTTCAACGTCTACGACGTGCTGGTGATGGCGCTCGATGAGAAGGTTCTGGAGGAACAGATCGGAGTCGCGAAGGCACGCCTGGCCACAGTGCCTGGTATCTCCATGCAAAAGCGGTTGAACTTCGATATGTCGGTCAAAATGCTTCAGAGATCACTTGCGGACCGGGAGCGGGTGGAGAAGATTCAGGGGCTTTTGAACGAGCTTTTGAGCTTCCTGGAGGACGAACTGTCGATTGTTACCGGCTCCTATCAGGACCTGCTTACGCTCGACGACGTTCTCAACAACGATCTCATTCTGTTTGTTTCCCTCAACGCCAACCGTAATCAGCGTGCGGTCGAAGCCCTGGGGAAGATCCTGCTTCAGAACATCCAGCTGATGGTCGGCAAGCGTTACGCACAGCCGGCGAGCGATCGAGATGCCGATGAACCGATGCTTTCGGTGATCCTGGACGAGTTTGCGCCCTTCGCCTATCCCGGGTTCACCCAGGTACTTCAGACCGCCCGCGGAGCACGAGTTTCGTTCCTCTTTTCCTTCCAGAGCATTCCGCAGTTGCAGCGCGTGAGCCAGGCGTTTGCGGACGAAGTGTCGTCCGCGCCGGGAACGAAGATGATCATGAATGTTTCGGAAGAGCACACGGCGCAGTGGTTTTTGAAAGCATCGTCCCGGATTGCCACCAAGCGCCGCAGCCTGTCAGTGCGCAGAACCGGGATCTTTTCGACCAAATATACAGAGACCGGAACGGGAAGTGAGAGCGACATCAAGGAGACGCGTGCGCGTGAAGACCACATCAAGAACCTGCCGGTCGGCCAGATGGAGATCCTGATGGTGGACAGCCGCGAAGGCACCCGCCACTCCCACTTGCATGTCCGGCGTGTTCCGCGGTTCCAGGTGGAGGGCCTTGAGCCTTCCCTCTATCCGAAGATGCACAGCCATTTCGACCCTGAAGTCGGCGTGAATCTCCGCTTCAAAGATGCGGAGAGCCGGAAGCAGCGGCGCAGGAGAACGGCGGGATTGTTTCTCGGCGAGGCACGTGGAGAGTGAAGATGCGAGTTCCAGCCGTCATCAGACATGTGCTTATCGCGATCGCATATTGCTACGTCGCCTGCCAATCCGTCGGTCAAACCCCGAGCGAACCGGGCGTTCAAGCCTTGCAGTCGGTGCCCAAACGCCCAGGGTTCCTGGATTACGCTTTGGGCAAAGTAAACCCACATGACACGGACTACGGCTCCAAAATTGCGTCCGCGCGGAATGCCGTCGTCGGATACACGATTGACGATCTCTACTTCTGGTCGAATGTAGTGACGCTCCTCTTGCTCTGCGGACTGGCCGCAATTGTCCTCCTTCAATGGCGCGCTATGAACAAGCGCGAAATCATCGCAGCGTCTCTCATCGCACAGCTGTGGAACGGCCGCGTCAGCGACCGAGTCGAGATAGAGCGCCGGACCGAACAGTTCAATCAGCTGGTCGAAGCGCATAACGCCGAGGCTGAAGCAGCCCTTTCAAGCAAAACGGGATCTTCGGAACGGGAATCCGGCACGAATGGGAGTTTGACGAAGAGCGTTCGCGCTCTGGCGGACAGCAAAGGAATTTCGCCAGCAGAGGCAGAGAAGATCGCCGCCTCGGAGCCGGATGCAACTGCAGCGAGCCTCGAACAGAGCAATCTCTTACTGCAACGGCGCGTGGAAGCGTTGCAGAACAGTGAACAGAATCTGAAGCAGCGCCTCAACCAAACGACAGTCTTGCTCGACCAGGAGCGGCGCCGTAACTCAACCCTCAAGGGCGCATGAGAGGACCAGAATGACTAGAAAGACCCCATCCGATTTTGGAAGTCATGACGATTGGCTGACGCATGTCCGTAGTGAGATTCCCCTCCCGGAGCAGCCTTATGCGCTAGCCATCGGCCGCATGGATCTCTTTCGGAGCTTTTATCGGATCCAGGGACTTCCGTTTCCGACTCAGTTCGCGGAGGAGGCAAGACGCATTGTGATAATGCAGGACCCTGAGCGAACAGCCGCATTGGAGGCACTTAACGACCTGATCTTCAAAAGTCTCACGGTGTATCTCTTCAACCGGGCGCAGTCGCTAACTTCAATCGATGAGTGGTGGACACCAGCATCTCCCCGCAGACAGATTGAGGAACTGTCCAGGCATCTTGCGCAGAAGAACCCCTATTTCGCGCTCTGGAGTGGTTACAAAAGTGGCGTATCAGACCGCTCGGTAGCCGAGAAATGGGACGATTATCTGGCTCAGGAACTCGGGCCGCACCGCGCCGAGGAGATCGACTTCACCCGCTCAATGGTCGAGTTGGACAGACTTCTCACTCTGTTTCATGACGATAATCTGCCTCTTCCCAGGCTGGCATACGAGCGCATCTGGTTCCTCCACTGTCTCCGAGGGCCCGAAAGAATGGCCCAGACACGCGCTGTCCTGGGCACGCTTATGGCGGAGTTGGGAGCATGCACATTCGCGTAATCAGCTTCGGCACGAACTGGTGGGCCATGCGTTCAAACGACGTGAACGATCCATTTTGCTTCCGGCGCAGGCCTGCCTACTTCAACGCCGCTGGACTTATGTCGGGAAGGCGTCTCCATCACAGCGCAATCTTTCCCGGGCAAATTCGCTTCAACGCGAAGAGCGGATTTGATCCGGAATTTCCATTGCGCGCCCTCGGCAAGACATTTCTTTGCTCTGCCCCACGCCAATTCTACGGGAAAATGCACTTGCTTTTCGAGCGTCGCGCGGGTGAGATGACGCCGGACGCCTATCTGGTCACTCTCAAATCCGCGGAGCATGGCGCAATACAGTTCGCTAAATCCGGTTGGAAGTCGGCAGGAGTCCGGCCAATTTCGATTAGCCTGCGCGGTGAAAGGTACGAGGCAATGTTGCTGTTCGGCGCTGGAGATTGGGTCGAGAGCGACCTTGGACTATGGCAAGTTGATCAGGCTGGATGCCGAATTCGACTCAGCGAAGGAGCGCTCCCGTGAGGTATTACAAGGGTTATATCGCTCTGTCCGACACATGTGATGTGCCTGTTCTGGTCCAAGTACGGAACTCGCGCGCGATCACTTTCGATCAGCTTCGCGACCTACTTGCCTACGAGATGCTGGAGGCGATCATTCGCTCGTTGCGCTGGCGGGTGACACGACTCGAAAAAGTTGGCCTGATCAAAAGATTGAATGGACAGCGGTTTCTGGGAAAACCTGTCTATGGAATAACGCAGCAGGGTCTTGAATGTCTTGAGTCGCGCGGTCACTACCTCGTGTCTCTGCCGAGTGACACGGAGCAGATTCTCCACCCGTCGAAGGTCGCTCACGCGCTGGAACTGGTCAATATCCATCTGGCTCTTGCCCGATCAGGCTTTCTTCGGTCGTGGAAGAGTGACGTCGAGATCGCCTCGCGGAACCTGGTTGCCGCCGGCGGAGCGATCAAAGACTATGACGCCGTCGCGGAGATCGAAGTCGACGGATGCACACGAACGATCGGGATCGAATACGAGAGAAGCGCGAAGGCGGCATCCCGTTATGACGCAATTTGTGAAGCTCTCAACAGAGATAAAGCCACCGACACCGTTTTGTACCTGACATCAAGTGATGACATTCTGTATTTGCTTGCCATGGAAATGCGCGCGACTCGGAAGCGAATCGGCTTCGCACTGAGCGAAGCATTCCGCCGTTCTCTCCTTGAGACGCGCACTCTGACCAACACGGCGAGCTCAGAAATTGTGCCGCTCCGCGAACTTCTCGATTTGAAAGTGTCGTAGTTGCATCGCGCTGGGCAAGGTATTCCTTCGACTTTCCTTTGTGGTTGTATTTACGTCGCATTGACGTTTCAATGCATCTGCTTTGACCTCTTTTGCCTCGTTATTGAACGGAATCGGCACTCCCTAAGTTATGGCCGCTCAAAAACTTCCTTTCTGACTATCCCCTTGTCTGCATGGCAGTGTTGAGGTGGCAGGAAGAAGTTGGAGAGAAGGAATAAAGAAATTGAGTGATTTTCAATCGGGCCAACCAGCGATCTGATGCCAATCAGGTCGATTGTTGGGCCCCAGTCCTCAACGCGAGCTGAGGACGCACCGCGGCGCATTGTCTACAGCTGGGTGCATCCGCTCTCAGTACACACTCCCAAACATTTAGAGCCTCCGAGGCAA
>Ga0206908_1013_pt1 | contig 36248 bp, 31 predicted proteins | sample Alteio_BWOrgHeat_78_FD_152979 | JGI IMG/M metagenome (GOLD analysis project Ga0206908, IMG submission 152979) | Enriched cells from forest soil in Barre Woods Harvard Forest LTER site, Petersham, Massachusetts, United States -... | ecosystem: Environmental > Terrestrial > Soil > Temperate forest >... | reverse complement strand
GAGATACTCGCGAACTTTTTCTACCGGTAAAGTGAAGCCTAGCGTACGAGCGATCTCGCGTACTGGAAAACGAATGGCTGGAGCCGCCTGCAATGGCGCACCGAATGCATGCGGTACATAGGCAGTAGCACCGATGTTTACAAGTAATTGTGCGGCGCGAGCGGCACCCATATCGGTGAGCGCGGGCGCTAATGTCTTTTCATGACGAGAGGAAGCATCGGTTCGGAAACCAAGCTGCAAACTCATGCGGCGGATGCGCGCGCCGTTGAAATTCGCGCTCTCAAGAATAATGGCATTCGTTGTTAGCGCAACCTCGGCGGCTTTTCCACCCTTCAGGCCCGCTAAACCCTGTGCCACCTTCTCGTCAGCGATCACGAGCGCTTGCGGATTCAGTGTATGCTCGACTTCGTCGAGCGTTACAAGCTTTTCACCGGGTTTTGCGTCGCGTGCGATGAGGTGGTGATTCGTGATTTTCGCATCATCGTAGAAATGCAACGGTTGCCCGACTTCGAGCATCACGTAGTTCGAAATATCGACCAGATTACTAATCGGGCGCTGCCCAGCGAGTGCGAGCCGGATGCGAACCCACGCCGGAGCGGGCCCTACGTGCACATTTGTGAATCGTTGCGCGACAAAACGCGTGCAATCGCCCGATTCGATGGTAACATTCGGGGCTTCGCCCTTGGGATCGGGTTGCGTTCCCGGATTTTCAAATGACGGCACCCGAATGGGTTTACTCAATGCAGCGCTCAGTTCACGCGCGATTCCAAGCATCGAGAGCGCATCGGGGCGATTCCCGGTAACTTCGACATCGAGCACCGCATCGCGCAAGCCGAAAAACTTGACGACATCGGTGCCAAGCGGGGTATCCGCATCGAATTGCATGATCCCATCTTCGAACCATTCACCCGGCAGCGCTAGCTCCGCTGCGGAGATCATCATCCCTTCGGATTCGACCCCCCGCATTTTCCGCCGCTCGATTTTAAGCTCCGGTAGCTGCGCCCCGATTTTCGCAATTGCAATGACTTGCCCCACGGTAACATTTGTTGCCGCAGTTGCGATCGTCAGCGGGTTACCCGATCCGATATCGATTTTTCCGACTTGCAAACGATCGGCGTTTGGATGTTTCTCAAGCGCGATAATTTTTCCGATGACAACCCCGGTAATTTCCGGCCGGCGTTCGATTGATTCAACCGGAAACCCGAGCATTGCCAAGCGATCCGCGATTTCTTGCGGATCGTTCGGTAAGTCGACATATTCTCGCAGCCAGGCGATAGGAACGCGCATTCGTGTATATATTCTCGCTTAACGGAGTTGCAGTAAAAAGTCGGGATCGCTTTCGACGGTTCGCCGAATGTCATCGATATCATAGCGAGTCAAGGCGACGCGCTCGATACCGAAACCGAATGCCCAGCCGGATACAACCTCGGGATCGTATCCAACCTCGCGCAATACGTTCGGGTGCACCATTCCCGCACCCCCGAGCTCGATCCACCCGGAACCACCGCACATATTGCATTGCGTCTCGCGGAGCTTTCCCGAACCATGGCATTTCGGGCACGTGGTATCGACCTCCGCGCTCGGTTCGGTAAACGGAAAATACGACGGCCGGAAACGCACCTGTTGATCCGCCCCGAACAATTCGCGGCACATCTCCGTCAACATCCCCTTGAGATGCCCGAAATGCACGCCTTCCGCGACCAGCAATCCCTCGATCTGATGAAATTGAAATAAATGCCGGGCGTCGACTGCATCCCGCCGGTAACATTTCCCCGGAGCAACCACCGCGATCGGCGGTTTGTGCTGTTGCATTGCGCGAATTTGCATCGGTGAAGTGTGCGGGCGCAACAAGAGTTTGTCGTTAATAAAAAACGAATCGAAGCCTTCGCGCGCCGGATGATCCTCCGGAATATTAAGCGCATCGAAGGTGTAATAATCCGGCTCGATCTCTGGCCCGGTAAGCACCGCAAATCCCCGGCGCTCGAAAAATCCCGCGGCCTCTTCGATAATGCGGCGTACCGGATGGATCGTTCCGACCTGTGGCTCGATCGCGGGGAACGTAATGTCAACCAATTCCGCGAGCTCCGCCTCAAACACCCGAGCTTCAAGTTGCCCCTTCGCCGCCTCCAAATCGCTTTCGATCTGGGACACCACATCATTGATCGTCTTACCCGCCGTCGGCCGCTCCTCCGCCGAAAGCTGCCCGATATTCCGCCGCAACACCGTGATCTCGCCGCTGCGCCCCAAAAACGCCACGCGCAGCGCCTCTAGCGCCTTCTCATCCCCTGCCTTCCCAAGGGCCTCTGCAAAGCGATTCCGTAGCTCGTCCAGTGTTGTCTGAAGGTCAGCCATATTCTCCTAGATCGGGTGGTTTAGGCATAGAAAAAGCGCCCGACTTCTCAGTTCCGGGCGCTCATCGAAAACTACTTTTCGTTCTAGGGTTGTTTTATGCGAGACTTGGAATCGGATGGAGTTGCCTGTAGGCCAAGTACGCACTGATCGAGCCGGTGTGGGCAAAGAGCGTCCACATTAACTCAGAAGTAGCCATTGGCTTGTTCTCCCCTCGGGATTACACATCCATGGGCCCGGCCATGGAATGATGGGAGTATAGCACCTAAATTGGGGTCGCGGTAGTCTTGACTTTTGGCCCGTTTTACACTCTCTTGACAAGGTTTAAGCGCTCCTGAGAAGGGCCGCAAGCTAGCGCCTTGTGAGTTCGAAGAGGGCGATCGAACCAGCCACCGCGGCGTTGAGGGATTCCGCACGTCCGGCCATCGGAATTGCGGCAAATTCCGTGCAGATAGACCGCCAACGGTCTAGCCCGTGCCGCTCGTGCCCGGCCAGGAGAATTGCGCTTCGGGCATCTGCCAACGGGGCGATTGCCGTTCCTGCGGCGTCGAGCCCGACGATCGCTGTTTTTGCCGCCTGAGCGGCCGCTTCAAGCTCGTTGGGATCAGCGATGGTGACGGGCAGCCGAAAGAGCGAACCCATCGCTGAGCGGACGACTTTCGGGTGGTAGGGGTCGGCGCCCAGGTTCCCGAGGATTGCACCGGTGGCCCCGAAGGCATCGGCCGAACGCAAAAGCGTCCCGGTGTTCCCGGGGTCGTTGAGATCCGCGAGCGCGAGTGCCACACCGGGCTTGGCGAGAATTTCCGCTAACGATGCAAACCGTTGCGGCGCGACTGCGAGAATTCCAGTGGGCGTTTCAACATCGCTAATTTTCGCAAACGCGCGCTCGTCGATAATATACAGCGGTATTCCCTGCGAATGGAGTTCGTGCAGCAACGGAGTTTCATCGTAAGCGTTCTGCGTTACATACAGTTCGTTAATCGGGAAATTGCTGCGCTGCGCTTCTTCGAGCAGCGTCGCACCTTCGAACGCAAATGCATGCTGTTCGCGCCGGCCTTTTTTCCCTTGCAGATCGCGCACGAGCGCGATGCGGGAATTATGCCCGCTTAATGCTTGCGCCACGAGCAAGAATCCAAATAACGCCGGAAAGAATTGCGGAGATCATCACCGCAATGCGATCGTTAAAATGCAGCGGTACAACGAAGCGCAACATGCAATATGTGATAACGATGAAGATGCCGAGAAAAAGCAGCAGCCAGCGAATCTCCGCTCCCGTCGATGACGGAGGCGGCTTAGCCCGGGGAGATTTTTGTTGCACGCTCCTACCTACGAGGCACTACCGGGTTTCTCCTTAAAAGAACCCGCATGCCCGAACAACAACCAGAGGTCCTCGGCTCGACCCCGATTTTTAAGGGGCGCGTATTTTCAGTAAAACAGGACACCGTGCGTTTCCCGGAAGGCCGCGAGACGAAGCTCGATATCATCGAGCATCCCGGCTCGTTCGGGATCGTAGCGCTCCCTACGCCGGATGAAATCGTCCTTGTGCGCCAATACCGCCACGCCGCCGGCGCCTACATGTGGGAAATTCCCGCCGGCACGGCCGAACCCGGCGAACCGCTTATCGCGGGGGCCAAACGGGAACTCGCCGAGGAAACCGGCTACCGCTGCGCCCGCATCCGCGAACTGATGCCCGGGCTCTACATGACGCCCGGGTATTGCAACGAACGTTTAGCGCTCTACCTTGCTGAAGACCTGACCCCAGGTGAGACATCTTTTGACGAAGATGAAGATATCGAAGTTAGAATTTTTCCGATTGCTGAAGTGCATGTAATGGTTCAACGTGGCGAGATTCAAGACGCAAAGACCGTGCTGGCTCTCGAGCTGCTAAAAACGTGACATTTTGTGAAAATTCTTGCTTCGAAACATTCTTGTAACAGGCAGGAGACACTAGCGCAACGCGGGTATGGTACACCAGTTGCCATGAATAATGAAACACAAATCGGGAACGTGCTTCTCGATCTCACAAAACAGTTCAGCAACTTCGAAACGAGGTTCGATCGTCTCGAATCTAAGTTCGATTGCCTCGACTCTAAGGTCGATGGAGTTCAGGCATCCCTTGAAACCAAGATTGACGGAGTTCAGGCATCTCTCGAGGCCAAGGTTAACGATGTTCAGGCATCTCTTGAGGCCAAGGTTAACAATGTTCAGACATCTCTTGAAGCCAAGATTGACAATGTTCAGACATCTCTTGAAGCCAAGATTGTCAATGTTCAGACATCTCTTGAAGCCAAGATTGTCAACGTTCAGACATCTCTTGAAGCCAAGATTGTCAATGTTCAGACATCTCTTGAAGCCAAGATTGAAGACGTTCAGAAGACGTCGGATTGGGGCTTTGCGGTGATGGCTGATAGTTTCCATCAGGTGGACTTCAGGGTTACGGGCGTTGAAGCGCGCTTAGGCGGTGTGGAGGAAGCAGTGAGTAGCCTTGCTATCAGGGTTACCGGGGTCGAATCACAACAGCGCGGAACGAATGTTCGCTTGGACAGAATGGACGAGCACTGGAAGAATGTGAAAACGCGGCTAACCGCTGCTCACATTTAGCCAAGTGCTCGAAAACGGGGATGTTTACTTGCCGACTGCTTGTTTCGCGATATTCAGCAGGGAACCGAATGCGGCTGAATCGTTAATCGCCAACTCTGCGAGGGCTTTGCGATTCAAGTTCACGCCGGATTTTTTTAAGCCGTGCATGAAAATTGAGTACGAGAGGCCTTCGCGACGGACGGCGGCGTTGATGCGGCTGATCCAGAGTGAGCGGAAATCCCGTTTGCGGACGCGACGATCGCGGAATGCGTATGCGAGCGATTTAAGAAGCGCTTCGTTTGCGACGCGATAGTTGCGGCGGCGAGCGGCGCGGAAGCCCTTTACGAGCTTCATTACCTTGCGGCGGTGTTTTAGGCCGTGAACGCCACGTTTAATGCGAGCCATTGTTCAAACCCCTCCCTATACCAAATACGGAATCGTCGGCGCTAAGCGCTTCAGATCGCCTTTGAAGGTCGGTTGATCTTTACGGAAGTTGCGTTTGCGCTTCCGCGTCTTTTTGCTGAGGATATGTCCGCAGCCGCTGAATTGATGACGGTGCAACACTTTGCCGGTTGCAGTCACTTTCACACGCTTCGCGGTTCCTCGATGGGTTCGAATCTTGGGCATTGCTCTCTATCTCCTCGTCGGGAGCGGCGCCGGATTTGTTTATACTTCGTCGCTACGGCGCTTATGTGCTAAAGCACACCGCACGCCTAAGCTCCTCGTCTAAACAGAATCCGTCATCCGCTCGTCAGAATGGGTATCGGCCGGTTCGACCGTGGGTTTTTCGTGTCCATGGGTGGTGGAAAATTTTGGTGGACCGAGTGGCACCGCTCTTGGCGCCAAAATCATGAACATGTTTTTGCCTTCGAGTTTTGCCTCGCGCTCGACAATCGCGAGCGGGGTCATATCTTCAGCCATCCGATCCAGCAGACGTTTTCCGAAAGCTGTATACGTTATTTCGCGTCCGCGGAACATGATCGTGACTTTGATTTTGCTGCCGTCTTGCAGGAGGCGTTCGGCCATGCGGGCCTTCGTCTCATAATCGTGCTGCTCGATCTTCGGCCGCAGCTTCACTTCTTTTAATTCGAAGTGCCGTTGCTTTTTGCGGGTGTCTTTTTCTTTTTTCTGCAGTTCGTACTTCATGCGCCCGTGATCGCCGATTTTACAGACCGGTGGCTGTGCATTCGGGGAGATTTCAATCAAATCGAGCCCAGCGCCACGAGCGCGCGAAAGCGCGTCCTCGGTCGCCATGATCCCGAGCTGTTGGCCGTCGTCGTCGATGACGCGAACTTGCCGTATGCGAATCTGATCGTTAACGCGTAATGGACGAGCTGCTATGGCGTATTCTCCTGTTGGAAAAAGAAAAAGGTCGCCGAAAGCGACCCCACATGAAACCCGCCGGGGGCTTCTCATGAAGACCGGATCGCCCGAGGGCATCCGGTGAGCGCCCTACCCAGGCGCTGCTTCGGCTCGCCGAGAGTACCATGCAACACGGGGACGAGTCAATGCGTTTTCAGTATAGGCATCTGTGGAGGAGCCGAACCATGCGTCTTTATCGATCCTTTCTTCTCGCCGCCGGGCTCGGGCTGGCCAGCTTAGCTCCCGCGTTCGCTCAAAGCGGCCCTGCTAACGTCGCCCGCCTTTCCTATGTTGGCGGGAACGTTGCGGTTCAGCAAGCCGGCTCGCAAAATAACGTGGCGGCCGCCTTGAATGCACCGGTGCTCGCCGGGGATTCGATTTCAACAGGTAGCGACGGCCGGGCCGAGGCGCAATTCGATGGCATCTCGATGCTCCGGGTCGACCACGATAGCCAGGTACGCTTTGCTCGGGTCGATCCGGGCAATAGCGTCGTGCAACTCGCGCAGGGAACCGTAAACCTCGATCTCCTCAATGGTGCCGACGGCTCGCAGCAGATCGATACTCCTTCGGTTTCCATCCGCGGCGATGTTTCCGGCCGGTACCGCGTGACGGTAACCGGCAACGGCGATACCCTTATTACCGTTCGCTCCGGTCGTGCAGACGTGCTGTTTCCGCAGGGCACGCAGGTGCTTTCTTTCGGGCCGACGCTACTCGTGAGCGGCCCCGCCTCGAATCCAACGTACCGCTACATCGACGCTGTCGCGTACGACGCATTCGATAGTTTCAATCAAGACCGTGATAACCAGTGGGATACGCGCCTAAGCAACGATGATTATGCTTACGATACCATTGATGGCGACGACCTCAATTCGTATGGCCAATGGGTGTGGGTTCCGAATTACGGCCGCGTGTGGTCGCCATATGCTGCGGCCGGGTGGGCGCCATACCGGTATGGCCAGTGGGCTTGGGAACCCGGTTTCGGTTGGGTGTGGGTGAGCAGCGATCCGTGGGGTTGGGCGCCGTATCACTATGGCCGCTGGTTCTATGCCGCCAACCACGGCTGGTGCTGGTATCCGCCTGCGCCGCACCCGATTTGGGCGCCCGCGCTCGTGGCATTCTTCTCGTTCGGCAGCCCGGGCTTTAATATCTCGATCGGTTTCGGGAACATCGGCTGGGTGCCGCTTGCACCTTGGGAAACCTATCACCCGTGGTGGGGCCATTCCGGGTTTAGCCCGCGCATCGTAAACATCACGAATGTCAACGTATACAATTATTATGCAAATGGTCGGCACGGTGGGTTCACCGCGGTAGATGCGCGCTCGTGGCAACACGGTGATTTCCATCACACTGTGGCGGTGAACGAAACGCAGCTTCACAATGCGCGCGGATTTGCCGGTGCGCTCCCGATCGCGCCGACAGCGAACAATTTGCGCTTCGCAAATCATCCCTTAGCACCCTCGCTTGCAGTGCGCCACTTCAATACCAACGAACACTTTGCTACAAACTACGTGCATACCGCAGTGCAGACTCCTGCTCCGTTGCACCCGGTAAACGCGTGGGATCGTTTCAATCAAAGCCGTGGAACGAACGCAAGTTCAACGTATCACGCTACAACGACGACGAATACCTATCATCCGCAAGTGAACACCTATCATCCCGCCGTGAACACCTACCATGCTCCCGCGAAGACGTATCATGCCCCGTCATCGCCTCCTGTGCATAATAGCGGTGGTAGTGGTAGCAGTGGCGGCAGCGGTGGGAATCATGGAAACGGCGGAGGTCATCCGCACGATCCACATTCCCCGGCCCCGCACTAAATAGCGTTTAGCGCGTCTTTGTAGACATCTAGGAAATAGGCGATCGCTTCATCATCGATAACAAGTGGTGGAGCGATCCGTAGCACGTGGTCGTGCGTATCTTTTGCGGCGACACCGCGTTGAAGTAACGCTTCTGAGAGAGCGCGCGCGGGAAATGTGTATTCAATACCGATGAGTAGGCCGCGGCCGCGAAGTTTGCGCACGAGTGGCTGCTTAAGGGATGCATGAATTGCACGTAAGCCTTGCATGATTTTCGCTCCGGCGTATTTTGCGCGTTCCGCGAGCTTCTCATCGACAAGAACATCCATTGCCGCGATCGCAACGGCCGATCCGAGCGGATTCCCGCCGAACGTGCTGCCGTGATCGCCGGGTTTGAACAGCTCCATAATGGATGTATTCGCTAGCACGGCTGCGACGGGGTAGAATCCTCCGCCTAACGCTTTGCCGACAACGAGCACATCGGCTTTGATGCTGTCGTAGTCGCAGGCGAAAAGATCGCCGGTTCTTCCGAATCCGGTTTGGATTTCATCGGCCGCGAACAAGACATTATGTTCTTTGCATAACGCCCACGCGCGCTTCATGAAGCCGTCAGGAGGGACGATAACGCCGCCCTCGCCCTGGATGGGTTCGATGAGTATCGCGCAGGTATTTGGTGTAATCGCGCGTTCGAGCGCATCGGCGTCACCATAGGGTACGAAAACAAAGCCGGGTGTGAGCGGGCCGAAATGTTCGCGATACTCCGGCGTCGACGATGCGCTGATTGCCGTCGTTGTGCGTCCGTGAAAATTATTCGAGAAGACGATAATCTCGGCGGCATCATCGGGAATGCCCTTCACTTTGTAGCCCCATTTGCGAACGAGTTTAATCGCCGTTTCAATCGCCTCGACGCCGGTGTTCACCGGTAACGCCATATCGTAACCGCAGAGTTCGGTCAAGCGTTTGAGAAATTCAGGCAAGCGATCGTTCCGCATCGCACGCGAGGTTAGCGTGACGCGCTTGGCCTGTTCGACAAGTGCGGCTTGAATGCGGGGATGGCAGTGCCCTTGGTTGACGGCGGAGTATGCGCTAATGCAATCGAGATATTTTTTCTCATCAACATCCCATAACCACACACCCTCGGCTCGAGAAATGACAATATCAAGCGGACGATAGTTATGTGCTCCATAGCGTTCTTCGTTGGTAATAAATCCCTGCGCGCGGTTCGAGATATCCTGCATTATTGGAATATCTTTAGGGTTTAATGAGCCGATTACCTTTTTCAAAAAAGCGAGGGAATACTGTTCCGGCGTAGATGATTGTAATGCATAGGCCGGCAATAACCGCAACCAATGCTGTTAGCAACGCTGCGGGAGAGGGGCTTGCATCGAAAATGCTGATACCGTTTCCGCTTGGAAATGATGGTAATAAATATGGGTAAAGCGTGGCTGCAGCAGCGACGAGCAGGAAGCCTAAGAACGCACACACTGATAAAAATGCAAACCACGCGGCCTTGCGAATGAATGCGAAGTAGCCAGCGATGAGGGCCGCGAGCGAGAGAACGATGAGCATGCCGGGGAGGATTGCGCCATACGCCGCAGTCTGTGCGAGCCTTTCGGAAAAGTGCATGGAAAACGTCGCAATCGTTACGGCAACATAGGCAATCAGAACAAGCCACCAGAGTGGAATCGCAAGCTTCGCCGCGCGGACCGCGGGTGCTCCGTCGATGCGCAGCATAATAAACGCGGCTCCTTCCAGCGCGATCGTGAGAACGGCAAGAATGCCCACACCGAGCGCATAAGGATTCAAAAGGACACCGAACGTTCCAAGAAAGTATCCATTGGTGTCAAGGGGCACGCCGTGCAGTAGATTACCGAGCGCTACTCCGAAAAGCAAGATTAAGAGCGTGCTGGATACGGTAAAACAAAAATCCCAGAAATCATGCCATATCCGGGTTGGAAAATGTCCGCGCAGCTCAAGTGCGATGCCGCGAAACATCAACATCCATAAGACGATGATAAACGGCAAATAGAAGCCTGAAAATGCCGAAGCATACGCTTTTGGGAAAAACGCGAAGAGTGCTCCGCCGGCCGCGATGAGCCAGACTTCATTTCCGTTCCAGAAAGGGCCGATCGCGTGCATCGAGGCGGCGCGTTCGCTTTCGCTGCGTGCGATAAACGGCGTTATCGCAGCAACGCCCAAATCGAAGCCATCGAGAATAACGTAGACGGCAATCATTGCTGCAAGAATGATGAAAGCCGCGATGCTCATCGTTCAACCCCCAAGCTAATTTCACGCAGGGTTAGGTATAAGAAGATGACGCCCAGCAGGAAGTACATCCCGAGAAATCCGATGAGCGTGAAGATCGTTTCGCCGCTAGCAACGTTCGATGAAATGCCTTCGTTTGTTCGCATAAGCCCGTAAATAATCCACGGTTGGCGCCCTACTTCCGATACCGTCCAACCCGCTTCATTGGCAATGTATGGCAACGGCATCAGCAGCATGAGCAGCCAGAGAAGCCATCGTGAACGGTACACCGCTGCGCGCCAAAGCAGCAGAAGCACGCCGATCGCAGTAACGGCCAGAAAAATCGTTCCCAATCCAACCATGACGTGGTAGGCGTAATATGTTAACTCGACAGGTGGCCATAACTCCGTTGCGTATGCCGTAAGCCCTTTCACGTTGGCTTCGAAGTTGCCATATGCCAGAAAACTCAATGCGCTCGGTACGAAAATTGGATCGATTAATTGTTTCGCATGTACATCGGGGATGCCAATGATGGCAAGCGGTGCGCCGTTTGTCGAATTGAAGAGCCCTTCCATCGCTGCGAGTTTGATCGGTTGGTATTCGGTTACATCGGCGCTGTTTCGATCGCCCGTCGGAAAAATTGTTAGCGCGGAGAAAATGAACCCGGTTATGAGGCCGGCTCGAACGAGGCGCTGCCCGATTTGTGCTTCCCGATTCGAAAGCAGATAATACGCGCCTACGCCGGCAACGATAAAAGCGCCGGCAACGAGCGCAGCTACCATCACGTGCAAATACTGCCATAGAGCAAAAGGCGAGAGCAACACGGCCGCAAGATTTTGCATTTCGATGCGTCCTTCGCGTGCGATGCTATACCCAACCGGATGCTGCATCCAGGCATCGGTTACAACGATGAAAAATCCGGAGAGCCACGAGCCCAAACACACCAGCACTGCCGAAAGTGCGTGCAGCGCCGGTGGAACCGCACGCTTTCCATACAGAAGAATGCCAAGGAAGATCGACTCCAGGAAAAAGGCGTAGACGCCCTCCATCGCGAGCGGCTGACCGACAACGCCCCCCGCCTTGGCCGAGAAAGCCGCCCAGTTCGTGCCGAATTGAAACTCCATCGGAATCCCGGTTACCACACCGGCCGCAAAATTGATCGCAAAAATCTTCGTCCAAAAGGCCGCAATCTTCGCCGCCTCTTCATCGCTTGCGCGCCAGGCTTTTAGGGTATACCATGCGATGAACGGTGCAAGCCCCATCGTGCCTATCGGAAAGAGGTAATGGAACATGATCGTAAACGCAAACTGCAACCGGTCGGCAACCGCAACGTCCATAGATTGACCTCCTTACCCATCACCTTCGAAGCTGCCTGCGACCGGCTTCAAGCCGTGTATGCCCGCGATCGCGAACACGTCGCGGATTTCGGGCGCACGATTGTGCTGCTCCAAATGCAGCACGGGGTACCTGTTCGTGCCCGGCGATCGGCGATATTGTATCATGGATTGACGCTGAGCCCGATGCAATTCCAGCGATTTGCAAATGAATTGCACGCAAAAGGTTACAATGTGCTCGTTCCCCGGCTGCCGCATCATGGGCATGCTAACCGCTTAACCAACGCGCTAGCCTATCTCGATATCGATGAACTAAAACTTTTCGCAAAAGAAACGCTGGCTATCGCCCGTGGTTTTGGAGAGCAGGTAACGGTTGCCGGTTTTTCGCTTGGAGGATTGCTTGCGGCGTGGATTGCGCAATGCGAACCGATCGAACGTGCCGTCACGATTTCGCCATCGCTGGATCTCGGATTTGTACCGCATGTGTTTAGCCGGGCGGTAACGAGCGCGATGCTACGCTTACCAAATTTCTTTCAATGGATCAACCCATTGAAACGAGAAAAACGTCCACCCGCGCACACCTATCCGCGGTATTCCAGCCATGCAATTTCCCACATCTATTTGTTAGGCCAAGAACTGCTCGAACGAGCCCGCAGTTCGGCGCCGCGCGCCGAACATATTACCGTCGTTACCAATAAACACGACGTCACTATTAGCAATGCCGCAGCCGCAGAACTGGTCAAGTTATGGCGATCGCGCCGCTCCGAGGCGATCGAAACCTACGAGTTTGCCGATCTCCCGCTCTCCCACGATATCATCGATCCGCTTCGCCACTCATGGATTACCGAGCGGGTTCATCCGAAGTTATTAGAACTATTGCAAGACCGGTAGCGGCAACGAAGGTTTCGTCGAGAGATCGGGGCCGACGAGCGTTGTATTTGCGACGCCTTCTTCGATGAGGCGAAGTGCGAGTTCCAACTGCGGGTCTTTATCATCGCGATAATCTTGCGGTGCCATATCGACTTCGTAATCGGGATCGGTGCCGTAGTTTTCAACCTTCCAGCCAACATCGGTGAACCAGAACGAGAATTCGGGTTGCGTGGTGATTGTGCCGTCGACGAGGCGGTGATACGGATTAATGCCGATCACTCCACCCCAGGTGCGTTTTCCGACCAGTGGCCCGAGTTTGTAAAGCTTGAAGCAATGGCTAAAAATATCGCCATCGGACCCGGCGAATTGATTCGTGATTGCAACGAGCGGGCCGCTCACCGATTCCGGCGGATAGGGAACGGGTTTGCCGTACCGCGGTACATCGTAACCAACGCGCCGGCGAGTGAGTTTTTGCAAGAGCAGCGGTGAAATGTGCCCGCCGCGATTGTAGCGCACGTCAACGATCAACCCTTTGCGATCGAATTCGCTCAAGAACCCGCGGTGGAATTCGGAAAATCCCCACGGGCCCATGTCCGGTACGTGCAAATACCCGACCGCACCGTTCGTGCGTTCGTGCACGATGCGGCGGTTATTTTCAACCCAAGCGCGATAACGCACTGCGGATTCGCTCGCGAGCGCTTTCACGAGCACCGTACGTTCTTCGCCTTCGTGACGAATCGTAATCGAGACATCCCGCCCGGCGGTGTTCGTTAGCAATTGCGCGGGGCGAATATCACGAGTTAAACGCTTGCCGCCGATTGCTACCAGCACGTCGCCTTCGCGCACGTTTAAGCCGGGTTCCGCAAGCGGTGAATCGCTTTCGCGATTCCACGAGTCACCGCGGTAAATGCGATCGATGCGATAGCCGCGTTCGTCATCATCCCAACCGGAAAGATCGGCGCCGAGAAAACCACGCTGGTATTGCGGTGGAACGCGGTAATCGCCGCCATATTCGTAGGCATGCGAAGTGCCGAGTTCACCTTGCATCTCCCAGATAACATCGGAGAGTTCGGAGCGCGTGCGAACGCGCGGCAATAACGCTGCATAGCGATCGTAGACGCGATCCCAATCGATATCGCTCATGTTCTCGGTCCAGAATTGCTCGGTTTGCAAACGCCACGCTTCGCGATACATTTGCGTCCATTCCGCGCGCGGAATAACTTCAACGGAGATGCGATCGAGATCGATGAATCCGCTTTTGCGGCCCGGTTCTGCGCCCTTGGGTTCTTCCGGCGCATCTTCACCGAGATCGCTTTGCGCATCGATTGCACGTAGGCGATTACGTGAGGTATAGAGTAGCGTGCGGTGATCGTTCGCCATGCGAATTTCACCGACTTCGTTTGCAACGGTGGCACTGCGTTGCTGTTCGAAATCATAGGCGATTAACGTGCCGACCTCTGCCTCCTCGTCCCACGAGCGCTCATCGGGTTTGATACCTTTTACTTCGAAACGCGTGAAGAGAATGCGGCCTTTGGTTGCGACGAGTTGCGCGTAGCTTCCCTCATCAACCGGAAATCCGAGAATGCGCCCCTGGATGCCCTCAAAATCGATGGTGATATTCTCGATTCTATCGCTCTTTTTGGGCTTTTTCTCGCTGTCTTCTTCGTTCGCGTGTTCTTCGCCGTGGTGGTGATCGTGATCGCGATGGATCGGCCGTGGCAAGGGAACGAACGGGGAAGGAACGTCGGCGCGCAGCGTAACGACAAACGGCCGCTCCGCTTGCGGGAACGAAAGATCGAATTGCAGCGCATCGTAGACCGGATTGAAGTCGCGCGCGGAAAGAAAATACAAATATTTTCCTTCGGGATCCCACGTGGGGGAATGATCGACGCGTAGCGGCGTCGTGATATCGTGGAGTTTTCCGGATTTTACCTTGGCAACACGAACGATCGAAGAGCCTTGCACAGGCCACCACGTGTACGCTAGAAAACGTCCGTCGGGGGAAAATGCGAGATCGGTGATACGATGTGCGGGGCTCGAATCGATCGTGCGTACATTTTTATCGGCGAGATCGAGGAAGAGCAGTTCATGCCGGTGATTTGCAAAAGCGATGGTATCGCCGGTCGGCGAGCAGACGAGATCGGTAACGCGCCCGATATCCCCACTCGTAACGAATTCGGGTTCGCTCAAGCTCTCCGCTTGAAAAATCGCGAGTTGCTCGAAGCCATTCGCATCGGTAACGGCGGCAAAGCGTTTTCCGTCGTGCAGCCATTCGTTCAAGCGGAAACGCGTGTGGCTGCCGGTTCCGTGGTGCAATACGGCACCCTCGAATAACGGCATGGTGAACGGCTGCCCACGCACGATCAGTGCAAGGCGCGTTCCTTCGGGATGCGGAGCAATGTGTTCGAGTTCTTCGCTCCCATGTTCGAAACGGCGCGCAGTTTGCGGTGCTGCTGAGGGCGTTGAGATGGCAACTTCGCGCGTGGTGTTTTCGGCGACATTCAAAATCGAAATCGCTGCGCCGGCACTGTAAATAATGCGCGAACCGTCGGTGGAAGGAAAGCGTACGTAATATTCCGCTTCATTCGTATGCCGTTGGACATCGGAACCATCGAGAGCGCATGAATATATATTCGCGATGCCTTCGTGATCGGCCAGAAAATATACGCGATCCCCGATCCACATCGGCGAGACGGGGTTCCCATCCGGCAGCTGTAAACGTATAAAATTCGCGCTGAGCACAGCGCCGTTGCGTACGAACGAGCCGTTAAGCGGTGTGCGATTCGAGCCGGTATCGATCCAAATTTCACCGGAGGTACCACCGCGATAGCGTTTCCATAATGCCGGATCGTCGGCGTTACGCCCGATAGCGATCCCGCCGTTGGGGCCGAATGAAATGCTCTTGCAATGCCCGAGGTTGAGTTCGCGCGGTGCACCGCCCTCGCGTACAATTGAAAACGCGCGCATCTCTCGCTCGTACCATGTCGTGGGGCTCGAGGTGAAATAGATCGTGCTCGAATCCGGGCTCCAGCCACTTACCGTCGCCGAAGTGCCCCCCAGGAACGTCAAACGAACGGGACGGCCCCCCTCGGCAGGCATCACGTAGAGTTCGGGATTGCCTTCGTCGGTCGAAATAAAGGCGATCCAGCGGCCGTCGGGCGAGAGCCGGGGAAACTTGCAGGTGCCGAAGCTGACGGTCAGGCGATTGGCGGTGCCGCCCGAGACGGGGACGCTCCACAGGTCGTCCTCACAGACAAAAACAATGCGATCACCCGCAAGCGTGGGGTAACGATAATATCCGAGTTCCATATGCGTAAAGAGAGTTTAGCGAAAGGCTTGCACTCCACCTTACTTTGTGGTACAAAGTAAATTATGCAGCCCGCCATCGAGATCGCTTCTGCCTCCGTAGCGCCCGCTTCGTTGCCCGAGGCCGTGCCCAAACATGTTGCTATCATTATGGATGGTAATCGGCGCTGGGCGAAAGCGAATGGGTTGCCCGTCTCCGAGGGATATGCGCGCGGGGTTTCGGCCCTGCGCGCAACTGTCCGCGCAGCCGCGAAAGCCGGCGTCGAGCGCGTGACGGTGTACGGTTTCTCAACGGAAAACTGGCAGCGCGACGAAAACGAAATCGAAACGATCATGCAACTCTGCGCATCCGCCGCGCGCGGCGAAATGGGCGCACTCCTCGAACAAGGCGTGCGTGTAGAAACAATCGGCGATATCGATGCCTTTCCGTTACCCGCTCGCGCCGCGCTCCACGCACTCGTGCGTGCAACCGCAAAAAACACCCGCCTTACTTTAGCGCTCGCACTGAACTACAGCGGCCGTTCGGAAATCGTGAACGCAACTCGCGCGCTCGCCGCGGATGTACGCGAAGGGAAACTTCGCCCCGAAGATATCACCGAAGAAATGCTACGCGCGCGCATGTACGCTCCGCAAGCCCCCGATCCCGATCTCCTCATCCGCACCGGAGGCGACCACCGCATCTCAAACTTTCTCCTCTACCACCTAGCCTATACCGAACTCCTAACCCTCCCAATCCAATGGCCCGAATTCACCGAAGAGACCTTCACCGAATCGATAAAAACGTTCGCACAACGTCAGCGCCGCTACGGCGCCTAGTGTTTTTGATTATATCTCGCCAGCAGTAAGCGTAAATCTTCGAAGATCGTCGCGATATTATCGAATTGTTGCGCAAGCCCGACAAGCGCAGGAGCCTGAGTAGAATGCTCGAACGGCTGCATGGTCATTTCGTCGTAGCTAAACGGCACAGCTCGGTACCCGGCCGTTGTTTGAAAGAGCAGTTCAGCGTACAGTGCATTTGCCCACCCGAATTCCGTGCGCGTGTAACGCCAGTATCCACTAGGATAAAAACTCTCATGAACGAGCCCCTCCATGCTCGTTGTCTCGGCCAGCATTGTAATCGATTCTAAAACCTCCGAGGACGATGTCGCCGTAAGCGCGCGCCCCATAATTCCCAGAGGCCAAACGAATCCATACGGTGTATGAGGGCTCCCTAGGCCCGTTGCATACGTCCCGCTAAAATAGTACGGATTGTTTTTCGAAAGCGTAAACGCACGCGTATCGAGATACGTCGGATCGAAGGCAGAGCACCAAGCGATGTACGGTAACGTGGTGAGATTCGGCATGTTCGCATCGTCCATGAAGTTATAGTTCGTATAGCCGTCTGTTTCGTACACATACATCCATTTGTTATATTTCGTATTCCACACCACGCCATATCGCAGGACGCCAACTTGGATTTGCGAGGAGATAGATTGCGCCTCGTTCGAAAGATTCGTATCACCGTATCCGATCCGTGCAAGCTCCGCGAGATCGTGTAGCGCAATCGAAGCGAGCGCATTTTGCGGAATATTGAACCGGTACCGCACCGCGTCGTCGGAGGGACGAAATGCGCTCCAAATGAGATTGGTATTCGGGTTGTAGTGGTCGTTCGTGTAGACGTGATATGGATAGCGATACCGGCTGCACGTTGGATGCAATTGCTCGCAGCGATAGGTATCTACGATTTTTTGCAGTGCGCGGTGCACCGTGGGGGTAAAAATAAAGCGGTCACCCGTCAAGCGCCAGTACACATATAACATGTGAACGGGCCACGCAAGTGAATCCACCTCCCACTTTCGTTCCCACACATGATAGTTCACGGTGAAGGCGTTCGCATAAGGATCGGTGAGAATATTCAGCGCGTTGCGTTCGATCGCGCCCGCAAAGAACGGCCGCAGCGATGGAAAGGTACGCTGAAGCCGGATATACGGAATCGTCTGCGAGGACGAATCCCGCAACCACATCGCCGGAATATCCCCGGTGGTAACGTACATCGTCCCATCCCGCTGATCAGAAAAATTATCGAACAACGTATGAAACAACGTCTCCGCCTCAGTAGGCCGAATCCGATTCCCAGTCAACGGAATAATCAGGCTGTGCGCTTGGGATCGAGGCGGCAGTGCGCACGTGAGAAGAAGGAAGGCAATGACGGAGATCGCGCGAGCTTGTGCGTTACAATTGCCTGGCATGCGCTAAGGGAGGTTCGACATGCTAGGGGCCGCAATCTTTGGAGATCGTGAGACCGTATGGATTTTCTGAACTGCTGCGAGATTTTGATGCGAGAAAGCCCCGCGGGTTGGCTCGGGCTATCTCGGTTGCCGAGGCGGGGCAGGGGCGGGAGCTGATTGGGAAGCTGTTCTCGCGGACTGGGCGTGCGATTACGATTGGATTGACGGGGCCGCCGGGGGTTGGAAAATCGACGCTTTCCTCGGCGCTCGTTCGTAAGGTGCGTTCACTGGGGAAAACCGTTGGCGTGATTTCGGTCGATCCGTCCTCGCCGTTTTCGCACGGGGCGCTGCTCGGCGATCGGATCCGGCTTACCGAGCATTTTACCGATGAAGGTGTGTTCATTCGCTCGATGGCTTCGCGCGGGCACCTCGGCGGCGTTGCGGGAGCGACTGCAGATGCGGTTTCGCTCATGGATGCCTTTGGGCTTGATGTTGTGTTAATCGAAACAGTCGGTGTCGGGCAAAGTGAAATTGAAATTGCCGAACTCGCGCATACGACGCTGGTTGCGTTGCAGCCGGGAAGCGGGGATTCGATTCAAGTGCTCAAGGCGGGTATTATGGAAATCGCCGATATCTTCGTAGTGAATAAAGCCGATCACCCAATGTCGCATCAGTTGCGCCGCGAGATTCGCGGGATGATGGAGATGCTCGATTTCTCCGGCTGGGTACCGACGCTCGTCACCACACAGGCGCTCGCGGGTGAGGGAATCGACGAGTTGTGGAGCGCGATCGAACAACACGTTGCGTACCTCAACGAAACCGGTGAAATCAAAACCAAACGCCGTGAAGCCTTCACCCATCAAGTGCGGCAACTCGCCCTCGGCCGTTTGCAGCAGCGGCTCGAGCGAGAACTGCACCACAGGCTTCCGGAGGGCGCCGATCCCTACGCCGCGGCGGATCAGGTGCTGCTGGATTTCGGGAATCCCATCCCCGGTGAACTCGAAATCGAGGAAGCGATTCGGCCCCGGGCAACCGTTAAGGGCCTCACGTAACCTTCATAGAAATAGTAGGACACATGGCAAAGATGATCGATCGTGCGAGCGGGCTTGGAGCCCCCGTCACTCCGGAGTTTGAGGCTCAGCGGGAGCGTTGGGAAACGGCTTCGGCCAAGGGTAAGGCGCGTAAGGGGCCGGGGAGCGGGGCTGTCGACCGCACCATCTCCGATGTGCCGCTTAAGGCAGTCTATGGGCCTGAGGATGTTGCGCACCTCGATTTAGCGCGCGATTTGGCGTGGCCGGGGCAGTATCCGTACACCCGGGGGATCCATCCGAACGGGTATCGGGATCGTTTGTGGACGATGCGGCAGTTTGCCGGGTTCGGGAACGCGCAGCAGACCAACGAGCGGTATCATTTCCTTTTAGAGCAGGGGCAGCACGGGCTTTCTGTTGCCTTCGATATGCCGACGTTGATGGGATACGATTCCGATGCGCCGGAGTCGCGTGGCGAAGTCGGAAAGTGCGGCGTGGCGATCGATTCATTGCGCGATATGGAAGTGTTGTTCGACGGCATCGATATGGGCGATATCACTACCTCGATGACGATCAACGGGCCGGCGGCAATCGCGCTCGCACAGTATATCGCTGCAGCGGAGAAAAAAGGTATTCCACGCGCGCAGCTCGGCGGCACGCTTCAAGCCGATATCTTAAAAGAATACATCGCGCAGAAAGAGTGGATTTTTCCACCTCGTCCGCACATGCGCATTATCGTCGATATGATCGAGTTTTGCACGCGCGAGATGCCGAAGTGGAATACGATTTCGGTTTCCGGGTATCACATTCGCGAAGCGGGTTCGACTGCGGCGCAGGAACTAGCGTTTACGCTGGCCGACGGTTTCGCTTACGTCGAAGCAGGGATCGAACGCGGACTTGATGTTGATGCGTTTGCCCCACGCCTATCGTACTTTTTTAACTCGCACATCGATTTCTTCGAAGAGATTGCGAAGTTTCGCGCTGCTCGCCGGATTTACGCACGGCGCATGCGCGAAAAATACGGAGCGAAAGATCCTCGTTCGTGGCAACTCCGTTTCCACACGCAAACCGCAGGTTGCAGCGCGACGGCGCAACAACCGGAAAATAATATCGTGCGCGTTGCATTCGAAGCGATGGCCGCGGTCCTCGGTGGGACGCAATCGCTGCACACGAACTCGATGGATGAAGTGCTCGCGCTGCCGACCGAAAAATCCGTCGAGATCGCCTTGCGCACGCAACAAGTGCTGGCGTATGAAACGAACGTCACGAACGTGGTCGATCCACTTGGTGGTTCGTATTATGTCGAAGCGTTGACCGATGAGATGGAACGTCAAGCCGAAGCGTATTTCAAGCAAATCGACGAGTACGGTGGGAATATTGCGGCGATCGAGGCGGGTTTCTTCCAAAAAGAGATTGCCGAAGCATCGTATCGCTATCAGCGTTCGATCGAAACGAAAGACCGGATCATCGTCGGCGTTAATGCTTTCGAAAAAGAAGAGACGCTCGACGAATCGATAGAGCTGCTGCGTATCACCGAGGAGGTCGAGCGCGAGCAGGCCCATTCGGTGCAAGATATTCGTTCGAACCGGGATGCTGCCAAGGTATTGGGCACCCTCGAACGGCTCGAACGCGCCTGCCGGGATCCGCACGACAACGTGATGCCCCACCTCATCGACTGCGTAAATGCTTACTGCACGGAAGGCGAAATCGTCGGCGCAATGGTGAAAGTCTATGGACGCTACGTTGAAACTTCGGTATTCTGATGGGGGTCCCGCCGCGATAGTTGCGGCGGGGGCGCGGAGCGAAGCTTTTCGGGCGAAGTGCCGAAAACGGAGCGAAGCGCCAGCGGTGCGCAAAGTGCACCGCATTTCAAAGGGAGATTATGAGTAGACCATTACGTATTGTTGTCGCCAAGGCGGGTCTTGACGGGCACGACCGCGGGGCCAAGGTGATCGCGCGTGCTCTGCGTGACGCCGGCATGGAAGTGATTTATACCGGCCTCTTCCAAACCCCCGAGCAAATCGTGCAAACGGCGATCCAGGAAGATGCCGACGGCATCGGCCTCTCGATCCTCTCCGGCGCCCACATGACGCTCTTCCCGCTCATTATCGAGCAACTTAAAGCGCAGGATGCGGGGGATATCGTCTTTTTCGGCGGCGGAACGATTCCAGCCGAAGACGTGGTCGAGCTCAAGAAAAAAGGCGTACGGGAGATTTTCACGCCTGGTGCCCCGTTGCAGAATATCGTCGATTTCGTAAACCGCGAATGCGGGCATCATCGGGAATTGGTCAGCTGATCCTTCGAGACGCTTCGCTCCTCAGGATGACAAAGAAAGAATCTTCGTTTGACAAAGGTTAGAACTCGCGTAGCCCCGTCGCCGACGGGCGATCCTCACGTGGGTACAGCTTACGTTGCTCTGGTCAATTACTGTTTTGCTAAGCAGCATGGCGGTGAGTTTTTGCTGCGCATCGAGGATACGGATCAGGCGCGCAGCACACGGGAATCGGAGCAGGTGATTCTCGATGCGTTGCATTGGCTTGGTTTGACGTGGGATGAGGGGCCGGATGTTGGGGGAGCGCGCGGGCCTTATCGGCAGAGCGAGCGTTCGGATATTTATAAGAAGTATGCGCAGCAGTTGCTCGATGCCGGGCAGGCGTTCAAGTGTTTTTGTTCGCCGCAACGGTTAGAAGAAGTGCGCGTCGCGCAGCGTGCTGCGAAGAAGCCGCCGCGTTACGATGGTTTGTGCACGACGCTGAATCCGGACGAGGTTGCGGCGAAAGAACGTGCGGGTGAAACATTTGTCGTGCGGATGAAAATTCCGGAGAGTGGTTCGTGTGTGGTGCACGATATGCTGCGCGATCCGATCGATATCCCGTGGTCGGATGTCGATATGCAAGTGTTAATGAAATCCGATGGGTTGCCGACCTATCACCTCGCGAACGTCGTGGACGATCATTTGATGGAGATCACGCATGTTATCCGGGGTGAAGAGTGGATTTCAAGCGCGCCGAAACATTTGCTGCTGTATCAATACTTCGGATGGGAAGCGCCGAAATTGTTGCACGTACCGCTGCTTCGTAATCCCGATCGCAGCAAACTCAGCAAACGGAAGAACCCTACCTCGATTTGGTTTTTTCGGCAGATGGGCTACTTACCACAAGCGCTCGTGAATTTTCTTGGGACGCTAGCAAATTCGGTAGGCGAAGGGGAAGAAGAGTTGATGACGCTGCAACAGCTCGTCGATCGGTTTAAACTCGAACATATAGCACTCGGTGGCCCGGTCTTCGATATTCCAAAACTCGATTGGATGAACGGGCGGTACATTCGCGAGCGTCTCGATGCCGGAGCCTTTACCAAAGCTGTTGCCGATTGGGGCTTCGAACCCGCGCGTTTGCAACGCATCGCGGAACTCACTCATCCACGCATCGAACGCTTGAGCGATCTCGGAACGCTCTGCGCGTTCTTTTTCGCCGGCCGTTTATCTATCACAGCGGAAATGTTGCGTGGCGGAAAACTCGATGATCTCGAATTACGCCGCGCGTTCCAATTCGCACTTTGGGGCTTTGACGAACTACGCACCTGGGATCTCGCCGGCATCGAATGGGTGCTCAAAGGCGTCGCGGAAAGTCTCGAACGCAAATTCCGGGATGTTGCACGACCGTTTTATGTCGCGGTTACTGGTAGTCCGACATCGGTCCCATTGTACGATGCGATGGAAATCCTCGGCCGCGATATCGTCCGCGAACGCCTGCGATGCGCCCTCGAAGCCCTCGGAAAACCTAGCAACGCCGAGCTCGATGAATGGAAACGCATGCATAGTACCGAGAAGAAAGAGACAGTTATCGCGAAGGGACAAGCGTGAGCGTTCGAGCGATCGTTTTAGCTGCCGGAAAAGGCACACGCATGAAAAGCGCGCGCCCCAAAGTGCTGCACGAAATCTGCGGCCGCCCAATGCTCTGGTATGTCGTCGCCTCTCTACGCGATGCCGGTATTAACGAGATCGTCGTCATCGCCAACCCAGAGATGCACGCCCACTTGGAACCGTTCAACGTGCAAACCGTCATCCAAGAAGAACAACTCGGAACCGGACACGCCGTCCAAATCGCCCTAGCCGCACTAAAACACAACACAAATGGCCAAATCCTTATCGCCTACGGCGACATGCCGCTGGTTGATGCGATGACCTACAAATCAGTCCTCGATCCCATTTGTCATCCTGAGGAGCACCCGCAGGGTGCGTCTCGAAGGACGGCGCTCGCGCTTATCACGGCTCGTATGCCTCTGCCATCGAACTTCGGTCGCGTAATCCGCCGCAATGGTGACGGTGTCGAACGCATCGTTGAAGTGCGTGATGCGAGCGTGAATGAACTCGCGGTCGATGAGATGAACGCCGGTATCTACGCGTATCAGGAAAACGACTTGCGCGAAGCCGTAGCAAAGTTACGCAACGATAACGCCCAGTGTGAATACTATCTTACCGATACGATCGCTCATCTCGTCGATTCAGGTAAGTACGTTGCTCCCGTCACCGCGGAAGATCACCGTGCCGTTCTCGGAATTAACGATCGTGTCGAGCTCGCGATTGCGCGCAAACAAATGAATGAGCGCCTGTGCGCGAAGTATATGCTCGACGGCGTCACTATCATCGACCCCGCCACAACCTACCTCGAGCCCGAACTTCAAATCGGCCGCGACACGGTCATTTACCCGAATACTTCGATCTCACGCCTCAGCGAAATAGGCGAGGGTTCAACGATCGGCCCAAACACGCGCCTCTCCAACGCACGCATCGGCGATCGCAGCGTTATCCGCGAGAGCGTGATAACCGATTGCACGCTCGGCAACGATGTCGCGGTTGGCCCATTCGCACATCTGCGTGGCGGAGCCGCACTTGCCGACGACGTAAAAATCGGCAACTTCGTCGAGATCAAAGGTTCAAAACTCGCTAAAGGCGTGAAAGCGAGTCACCTTTCCTATCTCGGCGACGCCGAGATAGGCGAGGAGAGCAACATCGGCGCCGGTACCATCACCTGCAACTACGACGGCAAGAAGAAAAACCGTACCACAATCGGTAAAAACGTCTTCATCGGCTCCAACTCCTCGCTCGTCGCCCCAATCACGATCGGCGACAACGCTCTAACCGGCGCCGGTTCCGTCGTAACAAAGGATGTCCCACCCGGCGAACGCGTAGCCGGCAACCCCGCAAAACCCCTCCCCAAAAAATAACCCTTTGTCATCCTGAGGAGCGCAGCGTCTCGAAGGACGGTTGGCGAGATTTTTGGGAAAAAGGGAACTACTAGTATGTGAGGTTTTTTCAAGGACGACGTAACACCACATGCAGCGAGGATCCAAAACTTCGTGCTCTTCGCAACTACATTGCGGCCGCGAGTGCATCGAGTACGGAAGTTTTTCGGGCTATCGACCAGGCAGTTCGAACGACGTACTCTACCGTTGACCTTCTCCTCGCATTCGTTCCACGATTGGACGAAATGCATTGCGTTTTTCGTACTGGTGCGCGCAGCGAAATATATGGTGCACTACGAATCCGTCGCGACGATCCTGGTAATACTATCGCCATCGCAGCGCGTAACGGTTACCGTGCTTTAACCGCAATGCCGGTTATCCCGGGTGATCGTTCCGGAGTCGCGATTCCGATGATCGATCGTACTGGACTGCAAGCCGTTATCTACGTTGCATCGCGAACTGCCGATATTAGTTCATCCTGCGACGCCTTGGTGGAATTAGTCAACGACGCATGTGCCCCTTACGTGCTTGCGATAGAGCGCGAGCGGGACCGGGCGAGCGCGCTCTACGATGGGCTCACCGGATTGCTTACGCCGCGCGCTTTTCGGAATCGCTTTCATGAAGAGATTCAGCGGGCCAACGTACGCGTGGGGAGCGATCTTTCGGTGTGGTTTATCGATACCGATGAATTTAAACAGGTGAACGATACGCTCGGGCACGGAACGGGAGATCGCGTTTTGCAGCAAATGGCGACGATCTTGCGCGCGCATGCAATTCCAGAGATTGATCTAGCTGCGCGTAACGGCGGCGATGAGTTTTGCATGCTCGCACGGGGAACGCCGAAGACGCGCGCGATCGAGCGAGCCTATGCGTTTTGCTCAGCGGTGCGTTCCCACGATTTCGGAATAGGGCAGCCGCTCAGTGCGAGCATCGGTGTCGCAGCCTATCCGTACGACGGGACGACATCGAGCGCGTTACTCGAACTCGCCGACGGTGCCATGTATCACAGTAAACGTTCCGGGCGTAACCGGGTTTCGTTTGCATTAGAATCGGGTTGCTTTCAGGTGTACTCGCAGTAGCTATGCCTGCCAGGCGCGAACCTCCCGCGCCATGGTCGTGATCTCGCGCATGATGCGCACGCTGATCGTCCTTGCGGTGCTCGTTGCGCTTGCGCAACCTGCGCACGCCGCGATTCTCCGGCCGAATGCGCTCGACCGGCAGGTCGATGCGATAGCGGACGCGCGCCTTCTTCAAGCCCCGGCAGTCGCGCTCGTCGATCCCGATCGCCAGGAGGCTGCGGCGCGCCTTATGCGATGGGAAGAGCCCGGCTGGCTCGCGATGATCGTGTTCGAGATTCTTGTCCTCGCCTATTTCTGGCAGAGCGGAACCGCTGCGCGTCTGCGCGATCGGCTGCGTTTGCACGTGCGTTCGATGTTTCTCGTGCGGTTTTTGTTTGGGTGTTGTTTGGGAGCGCTTGCGAAATGTACTGCGCTGCCTTTCGAATTCTATTTGTACCGCGTGAATCGGATCATGGGGTTATCGGGGCAACTTTCGCTTGGCTGGATCGCAGACTGGTTCTTCGCACTGCTTATCGATGTTGCATTCGCCGGCTGCGTTACGGCGATTGTTTTGTGGCTCTCGGATCGAACGCGCCGCTGGTATATGTACACGATATTTGCGATCCTTGCCGGCAGCGTTATTATTACCTACGCAAATCCCTTCGTTATCGCGCCGCTCTCGAATCGGTACGTACCACTCCATGCACCGCTTGCCGGAGATTTGCAGCAACTCGAACGAAAGGCAGGCTACGAAAACGTTCCGATTGAAATGTACGATCGTTCCAAGCGCACGCAAACGATCGGTGCGAACGTCATTGGTTTTGGCGCAACGCGCATCATCACGCTCTCCGATACGCTGGTTGCTGCGAGTACTCCGGGTGAGGTAGAGTTTTATACCGCGCGAGCGATCGGGCACGTGAAACTTGGGGATCCGATGCGTCTTGCGATTATCGAAGCCCTGATCGTTATTTTAGGAACGGCCTTCGCGGTGATCGTTGCCGATCGCATCGGCTTTCGCCGCGACGACGACCCGCTCGCGCGTATAGCACTCGTCGGAGCGCTTCTCGGCGTGATGTATCTTGTTGCGGTGCCGATCGATAATGCATGCTCCCGCGCGATAGAAGGGCAAGCCGATTCCTATGCCATCGCCCTCACGCACGATCCCGCACCCGCAATTCGCGCGATGATCCGCCGCGCCGACGAACAAATAGAAAGCCCGTGCCCGGGGGTTCTCGCCAGACTCTATTTTCTACGTGGCCCGGCGATCGGCGAGCGCGTCCAAACCTATAATAGCATTCCCAGCCGCTGCCCCTAGGAAGGCGGGGAGGAAGGGTGAAGTAAATGGGTTCGAGGGGGAAATGAAAGTACAAAAAGATTTGCGCATTAGCGAGCATGATGATGGAGCCGCGATTTTAGATGTTCGTGCCGGGGAGATGTATTCTACCAACGGCGTCGGCGCGAGAATTTTAGCACTGCTTGGTGAGAATTTGAGCCTCGATGCGATAACCGAACGCATTAGCGCGGAGTTTGAGGCGCCACCGGAACGCGTGCGTGGCGACGTCGAAGCATTCGTCGCCGATCTGCAAGCGCGGAAGCTGCTTCAGAGTTAGCTGCGAGCACGGAAGCACCATGCAAACACTCCGCGCGTATTTCGAATTGTTACGTTACGAAATCGCCATGCGTTTTGGCGGTTTTAAACGCGTGCACGACGGCGTGAAAGCAATGCCGGTTGCCAAGCGCACGCCCGAGCGTGGCCTGGTGCCTGAAAGCGTGGCTGCGGTAGAAACCGCCACCTGTTTTTTTTGGAAACCGATGCTGTGCTTGCCGCGCGCGGTTGCGTTAACGCGGTTGCTGCGCCGTCAGGGAGTCGATGCGGAAATGGTGATCGGGTATCGCCCCTCGCCGTTTATGTCGCATGCATGGGTCGAAGTAGACGGAGCGATCGTCAACGATTCGCCGGAATATCAAAAACGTTTGCTCGTATTGGAACGTATATAACACGATGAGCAGTCAGGCGGGAATAGCCTATTTTGATGGCCGCCCGGTTCCGGCTGAAATCATTACCGCGCTGCAAGATGCTCTCGCACCTTCGGATACCGACGCTCGCGGAAGCATTACGCTCCCGGGCCTTTTCATGGCGCATGCGACATTGTGGCTCGACGACATTGCGAGAGGCGAACAGCAGCCGCTCACCGCTCCGTCGGGGATCGTATGTACATTCGATGGCCGTTTAGATAATCGCAACGATCTGTTGCTGCAACTGCGCGACCGCAGCATGCAGCGAACAGATGCTTCGCTTGCGCTCGCGGCATATGAAATGTGGGGCGAAGAAGGCCTCGTGCAGCTCATCGGAGATTGGAGCTTGGCGGCCTGGGAACCGGCAACGCGCAGCCTTGTGCTTGCGAGCGATTACGCGGGTATTCGTCCGCTGTATTATCATGCGAATCACGAGCGCGTTATTTGGTCGTCGTATTTGCGTCCGCTGGTTGCGCTCGTGGGTGGGGGAGAACTTGATGATGGATTCGTTGCAGGGTATTTAACCGGTACGCCGACTCCGTGCCACACACCGTACCGTGATATTTTGCTTGTTCCTTCGGGGCAATCCGTGCGTTGTAATGTAAACGGCATAACCGCGCGAACGTTTTGGCAGGTTCCCGTCCACGATCGCATTCGATATAGTGATGAACGGGAATACGAAGTCCGGCTGCGCGAGCTTTTCCGTGAATCTGTGCAAACGCGCTTGCGTACCACCTACCCGATTTGCTCGGAGTTGAGCGGTGGCCTGGATTCCTCATCGATCGTATGCATGGCGAGCCATATCGCCAATCACTCGCATCTTCCGCCAATCACGACGCTGAGTTTCGGCCCGGCGGGGCATCCCGACGAGAAATTTTTCCGAATCGTGCAGCAATTTTGTGAGATGCCTTCGAGATATATCGATACCGACGATTTCCCATTTTTGCTTCCCGAACAAATGCACGATGCGGTTCCCGCTCCATGGGGAGCGCTGTTCGATGAACTACATCGCCATGTGAACGATGTTGGTGCACGCACGTACATGACGGGCCAGGGTGGTGATTTGCTCATGGGAAATTTTCAAGACGACTGCGAGCAACTCGCCGCTCCGCTTCGTGTGTTGCAGTGGAAAGCGTCGTTTAGAGAAGCGATAGGGTGGAGTAAAGCCACCCGATTGCCGGTCGGCAGAATTCTCTGGCGTGGAATACTTGCAAGCACGCCGGCGCAATGGAACCTTGCTCGGTATAAAGCCGAAGCCGATCCGGCGCTTCCCGAGCGTTTCGGCAACTCGCTAACGCCGCGATTTGAAGAAATGATGGGTTTGCGCGATCCGGATACGGGGTTTTCAAAAACCTGGCAACGTGCCTTACCCGAAAAACGCAAACTTTTCCGTTCGGTGGCACGACTTATGGAATCGGGTATTTTCCGGCCGCCCGAACGCATGCAGCACCTCCATTACGTGCATCCTTACGCACACCGGCCCTTAGTGGAATTCATGCTCGGTATTCCCGCAGATCAACTGTGCCGCCCAGATGAGCCTCGCAGGCTAATGCGCCGCGCATTCGCGCAACTGCTTCCCCCCGAGATCGTGCGCCGCCGCTCCAAAGGCTCGTTTACAAGCGAGTTTCTCAAAACGGTACGCCCGGCCGCCAAAACGCTCTTGAATGGGCAACTGCAAGTGGTAGAACGGGGCTACGTGGAGCCGACTGTTCGCGAACGGATAGAGCGCATCACGCAATCCCTCGATTGCAATGAACCCCAGCTACGTCACGTGATTATGCTCGAACTCTGGCTTCGCGCGCAAACTGAACGGCATCTTCAGCAACAGCCACTAGCGAAAACGATCCAGTTTGACGGCGCAGTTCGATAAGTTCATCGCGTAACGCAGCGGCTTTTTCGAATTCTAGGTTGGCCGCGAATTCGCGCATTTTCTTTTCGATATCGGCGGCCATGCGGATCGCCACATCTTTAGGGATTTTTTCTAGGCGGAGTTGTTGCGTGGTTTCTTCGGTGGCCCCGATCATTGAGAGGATGTCGTGGATTTCTTTGCGGATGGTTTTTGGTTCGATGCCGTGTTCTTTATTGAAAGCAAGTTGGGTTTCGCGGCGCCGTTTGGTTTCGCCGAGCGCGCGGGCCATCGAGGCGGTTATCGTATCGGCATACATGATAACTTTGCCTTCGACGTTGCGCGCGGCGCGGCCGATCGTTTGGATGAGTGAGGTTTCGCTGCGCAGGTAGCCTTCTTTATCGGCATCGAGAATGCCGACGAGCGAGACTTCCGGTAAATCCAATCCTTCGCGCAAAAGATTGATGCCGACGAGCACATCGAAAACGCCCATCCGCAAGTCGCGTAGAATCGCAATACGTTCGAGGGTATCGACTTCGCTGTGGAGGTAGCGCACCCGCAGCCCATTTTCGAGTAAATAATCGGTGAGATCCTCGGCCATTTTTTTTGTGAGCGTTGTCACGAGGACGCGCTCTTTCTTTTCGGCGCGGATGCGAATCTCTTCCATGAGATCATCGACTTGATTGCGAGTAGGGCGCACCTCGACTTCGGGATCGACGAGACCGGTTGGGCGGTTAATCATCTCGGCGATGTGGGTGCTACGGCCTTGTTCGTAGATCGTAGGTGTTGCGGAGACGTAGACGACTTGATTGATGTGCTCGTCGAATTCTTCGTAGGTGAGCGGTCGGTTATCGAGCGCGCTTGGTAGGCGGAAGCCGTGCTCGACAAGAGAGAGTTTGCGGGCGCGATCGCCGTGATACATCGCGCGTGTTTGGGGCAGCGTGACGTGCGATTCGTCGATAAAGAGCAGCCAGTCTTTCGGGAAAAAATCGAGCAGGCACCACGGCGTTGAGCCGGCCTCGCGGCCGGTGAGCGGGCGGGAATAGTTTTCGATGCCGTTACAGTAGCCGACTTCGCGCAGCATATCGAGATCGTATTTCGTGCGCATTTCTAAGCGTTGTGCTTCGATGAGTTTGCCGTGATCGCGGAAATACTTCAAGCGTTCATCGAGTTCATCTTCGATTGAAATGATCGCGCGCTGAAGTTTTTCGTCGGGGGTGATGAAGTGCTTGGCGGGAAAGATGGTGATCTCGTCTTTCGATTCGACGTATTCGCCGGTCATGATATTCACCACGTTGATTGCATCGATCGTATCGCCGAAAAACTCGATGCGGTGCACGAGTTCTTCCTCAACGCCGACAAACTCGAGCGTATCGCCGCGCACGCGGAAGGTGCCGCGCACGAGGTTGAGATCGTTCCGGCGGTATTGCATATCGATGAGTTTGCGCAGCAGCGCATCTCGATCGTACTCTTGCCCGACCGCGATCTTCACCGCCATCTCCATGTAATCCGAGGGCGAACCTAAGCCGTAGATACACGAAACCGAAGCGACGATCAACGTATCGGGGCGTGTGAGCAGCGATTGCGTGGTCGCGTGGCGCAGGCGTTCGATCTCATCGTTGATGGAAGAATCTTTTTCGATGTAGGTATCCGTTGAGGCGATGTACGCTTCCGGCTGATAGTAATCGAAGTACGAGACGAAATATTCGACCGCGTTTTTCGGAAAGAACTCCCGGAATTCGGCGCAGAGCTGGGCCGCAAGTGTCTTGTTGTGGCAGAGTACGAGAGTGGGCTTCTGCACCATCTCGACGACCCGGGCCATCGCCATGGTTTTGCCCGATCCAGTGACCCCAAGCAGTGTCTGGGCCTTGTCGCCTCGCGCTATCCCGGCCGCCAACGTCTCGGTGGCCCCAGGCTGATCGCCGGCAAGCGCATAGGGGGAAACCAGCTCGAACTTTTGGGCCATGCCCCGGGTAAGACCCGAAGGGCAAATAGAGGGTTTCAAAGAGGGAGGCATGCCGCCGGGAGGGCGGAAGGTAGGTGGTGCATGAGCCAGCCCTTGCTGTTTAGTGGGAATTCGAATCCTGAACTTGCGAACGAGATCGCGAAGCGGTTGAAGCTACCCGGGGGTGTGGGGAAAGCGATCGTTACCAAGTTTAAAAACGAAGAGACCCGGATCGAAATTGGCGAGAACGTCCGCGGCTCGGAGGCGTTCGTCGTGCAGTCGATTTGCAAATCGCCCAATGGGAACGGCGTCAACGATGCCTTGATGGAGTTGCTGCTCATGATCGATGCGTTGCGTCGTGCTTCGGCTGCTCGCATTACCGCCGTCATTCCGTATTATGGCTACGCAAAGCAAGATAAAAAAACCAAAGGCCGCGAACCGATTTCTGCGAAGGTCGTGGCGAACTTATTGAAAGTTACCGGTGCCGAACGCATCGTGACGATGGATTTGCATGCGGCGCAGATTCAGGGCTTTTTCGATCAGCCGGTCGATAATTTGATGGCGATGCCGGTGCTCTGCAATTATTTGAAAAAAGAGGGGCTCTGCGACGATAAAATCGTGATCGTCAGCCCGGATGCCGGTGGCGTGCATCGTGCCGAACTTTTTGCCAAGCGGTTGAACTCATCGCTTGCGATTGTTTTCAAGCGCCGTCCTGAACCCGACGTTTCCGAAGTAACTGATATCGTTGGCGATGTCGAGGGGAAAGTCGCGGTTGTGGTTGACGACATGATTTCCACCGGCGGCACGCTCGCCAAAGCCGCCGAAGCGATTCGGGCGCGCGGCGCGACGAAAGTATACACCGTTGCGACGCACGGTATCTTTGCCGGAGAGGCGATCGAAGTGCTTGAGAATTCTGCAATCGAGCGCGTCGTCATAACGAATACGATTCCGCTGGAGAATGCGCTCCTGCACCCGAAGTTCGTGCAGCTTCCGATCGCGCAAACCTTCGCCGATGCGATTTTGCGCATCACAACCAATCGTTCCGTCTCCGAACTTTTCGGTGACGAAATTACACCTGCGGCTAACGGTTCGGTAGCAACGCCGGAACCCGTGGTCGTCCAATAAACTGACGGAGTTACACATTCATGGCTAACGATTTAACACTCGCTGTCGAAACGCGCGATAAAAAAGGTTCGACCGACGCGCGGCGCACGCGCAGCGGAGGGAAAGTTCCCGGAGTTGTCTACGGGCACGGTACCGCACCCGAATTTGTGATATTCGAGGGACGCGAATTCGAATTAGTACTGAACCAAGGCGGCCGCACCGGCTTGATTAAGCTCAAGGGCGGCAGCAAGCGCGCGGAGAGTGTGCTCGTGCGCGAGATTCAACGCCATCCCGTTTCGCAAAAGGTTTTGCATGCCGATTTACAACGCGTCTCCGCGCACGAAACCGTGCATGCGAAACTGCCGATCGTTACCGTTGGTACTGCCCGTGGCGTGCGGGATTCGGGCGGCGTGATGGATGTCGTGCTGCATGAAATCGAAATCGAAGGTCCGGTCGATAAATTACCGGATCGCCTGGAGGTTGACGTTAACGAACTTGGGATTCACGATCACATCCTTGCTTCTGATGTGCAACTCCCCGAGGGCTTCAAATTATTAACGGGAGCCGAAACGATTATCGTTTCGATCGAGCCGTCGAGAACTGCGCAAGCGGTCGAAGAAGCGGCAGTGACTGCTTCGCTCGAACAAGCGGAGCCCGAAGTAATCGGTGAGAAAGCACCGGAGGCCGCCGCTGAAGGTGGCGCTTAATTCGTCTCATTGTTGGTTTAGGTAACCCCGGCAAAGAATACGAAGCGACGCGCCACAATATCGGTTTTATGGTTGTCGATGAAGTGGCGCGTCGTTTCGCCGTAACTCAATGGCGCACGAAAGATAAAGCCCGGCAAGCAAATGTTGCAAGCAAGGATGTTGTTTTGGTGGAGCCGCAATCGTTTATGAATGCGAGTGGGATCCCGGTGCGGCTTATCGCGTCGTGGTATCGTACGTCACCGGAGAGCGTACTCGTCATTAGCGATGATATGGATTTGCCGTTTGGAAAATTGCGAATGCGCCCTTCCGGAGGACATGGCGGGCACAATGGATTGCGCTCGATTATCGCAACGATGGGCGAGGATTTCCCCCGGTTGCGTATGGGGATCGGTCGCTCTGAATATGAGAGTATAGATCACGTGCTTTCGCCGTTTTCGGCGGAGGAGCAGGCCGTTCTGCCGAAGATTATTACCGCCGCCGCAGATGCGGTGGAATCATGGCTCGACGGAGGATTGGAACCGGCGATGCAGCTTACAAATACTTGGGTACTTGCATGATCCCCGCATGGCTAGCGGAGGTTTTTATCGTTATCATCGTGGCGAGTCTGGCCGCGGGCGCGCATGTTCTCGTGCAGCGGCGTTTCTCGTACGAGAGCCTCCGTACGCATAACGACATTGCGGGATTTAATTTTTCGGTTGTCGGAGTGATTTATGCGGTGGTGCTGGGATTTATCGTGGTCGTCGCGTGGCAAAAGTATGATGATGCAATCGCAAATACCGATAACGAGATAGCCGCGGTCTCCGATCTCTATCGTGTAGTTTTACCCTTTCCGATCCCGCTACGAACGGAGATTCGCCGGGAAATGCATCAGTATATCGACGAAATGATCGGCAGTGATTGGCCCGCGATGGCGCAGGGGCACTATAGTAATGCTAGCCTCGACATCCTCGAAAACGTTGCGGCCAACGTCGATAGATATAACCCGGTTACCAATGCGGAACACGATTCTCATCAGGCAGCGATGCAGCAAGTAGCGCGTTTATTCGATGCGCGCCGGTTGCGCTTGGAAGAAAATTTGCCCTCGATTCCATCAGTCCTGTGGTTTGCGCTCGTATCGGGAGCTATCGCGACACTGAGTTTTGCGTTTCTTTTTGGGGCACAGAATCAAGGAGCGCAGCGAATCATGACGGGAATCCTCGCCGGAGTCATTGCGATTCTTTTCATTGTGATTTGGGAATTCGATACGCCATTTAGCGGCTCGGTGGCTATTGGACTCGACGGTTGGACCACGCTGCACGAACGATTAGCCCACATCCGGTAAAATGCGTAAAATCTCCGCCGTTTTATTCGATCTCGACGATACGCTGCATGACGATACAGCTGCGTTTCAAAGCGCGGCCGAAGAAGTAGCCCAAGAAATTGCTGCCGAGCACGGTATCGACGCGCTTGCGCTCAAAGATGCCTATATGGCGGAGGCCGAAGGTTTCTGGCAGCGCCTTACGGCGGATCAACTGCGCGAAAAACTGGCGACCTATCGCGTTGGAATGTGGCGCACGGCACTTGCAAAAATGCAGATTTGGGATGACGGAACGCTCGCTGAACGAAGTGCTGATCGCTACAATCGATACCGTGCGAAACGGCTCGTACCTTTTCCCGGCGCGCTCGATTTTTTACGTGACCTGCGCGCGAAACGTATAAAACTTGGCTTACTAACGAACGGCTTTGCTGAAACACATCGCCAAAAAATTTCGCTGTTACACCTAAGCGAAGCATTTGACGCGATTTTTATCGCCGATGAAATCGGGATGGTAAAACCCGATCCGTTGCTCTTTGCGCATGCGTGCAGAAAATTGGACGCGGTTCCGGCAGAGACGGCGATGGTCGGCGATCGTTACGATCGGGATATCCGGGGTGCGCTCACAGCCGGCTTGTTCACGGTTTGGATGAACATGCACCATGCGAAACTCCCGCCGGGTGCCCCACCGCCGGACTTGACGGTCGAAACGCTTGATGAGGTTCGCACTGCCTTCGCAACTCTGCTGAGAAAAGAGTAGTTTAGAGCCGGGTATGGCCTCAAGTCTGGATTCTATTGTTATCAAGGGCGCGCGCGAGCATAACCTTAAAAACATCGATCTCGTTTTGCCGCGCAACCGGCTGATCGTGGTGACCGGCCTCTCCGGCTCGGGCAAGTCCTCGCTTGCCTTCGATACCATTTATGCCGAAGGCCAACGCCGCTACGTGGAATCGCTCTCCTCATACGCCCGGCAATTTCTCGGGCAGATGGAAAAGCCGGATGTCGACTATATCGAAGGCCTTTCCCCGGCAATCTCCATCGATCAAAAATCGACTTCGCGGAATCCGCGCTCAACAGTTGGTACCGTTACCGAAATCTACGATTATCTGCGCCTGCTCTACGCTCGCATCGGCACGCCACACTGCCCGAATTGTGGGAAAGAAATTTCATCGCAATCCTCGGAACAAATCGTCGATGCCGTGATGGAACTCCCTGAAGGCACGAAAATCCAACTCCTCGCCCCACTGGTCCGCGGCCGCAAAGGCGAGTACACCAAACTTTTCGAGGAAATCGCTAAAGAGGGCTTCTCCCGCGTCCGCGTCGATGGCGAACTCAAAGAACTCCGCGAAAAAATCCCCCTCGATAAAAAACGCAAACACACTGTCGAGGTCATCGTCGACCGCCTAGTAATGAAACCCGACATCCGCAAACGCCTAACCGATTCCGTAGAAACTGCGCTGCGTCTCTCTACCGGAATCCTAACCGTGCTAGCCAATGTCATATCGAGCGAAGCGCCACAGGCGCGCAGTCGAGATACAGAGTTAACCTTCAGCGAAGCTTTCGCATGTATAGCTTGCGGCTTATCTTTTGAAGAACTCGCACCGCGTTTGTTCTCGTTCAACTCGCCCTACGGCGCGTGCCCCACGTGCAGCGGCTTGGGCGAAAAGGTCGAGATCGATCCATGGAAAGTGATTCCCGATCGAACGAAATCGATCAAAGAAGGCGCAATCGTTCCGTGGAGCAAGAGCATCGGCACCGGCCGCTTTCCCTCGATGAACCCGTACTACATGCAGCAACTTGAACGCGTTCTGCGCAAATATAAAGTGCGAATGACCACACCGATCGAGGATATGCCGGAGGATGTTCTCGACGTCATCTTATACGGAACCGAAAACGAACAAAACTTTGCCTACACTTCAAAAGCCGGAAAAGTGTGGGAGTACAAAGCAACATTCGAA